>MDSW01068919.1_pt1 | contig 10114 bp, 4 predicted proteins | sample 811171 | NCBI WGS metagenome assembly MDSW01 (sample SAMN05326641, study PRJNA326480) | marine metagenome | isolation source: seawater | place: Atlantic Ocean: North West | collected 2012 | reverse complement strand
TTTTTTTTTTTTTTTTTTTTTGTGTACGGCGACCCAACACCCGGTTTTGGCGACTCGCGGAATCGCCCTCGGCGCGCCGCCGCGCCGTCCCCGCGCGTCGCGTCGCGGCGCCCGCGGTTGGCGCGTCCGCGCGAAAACACCCGCGCGGCGGTTTTCGTCCGCTCCGCTTGCGCGTTTCGCGCTCGCGCGCCTCGCCGCGCGCGCGCGCCGGTCGGCGCCACGTCGGCAAAATGTAGCATCACGCGGCGCACGCGCGTCGTCTGCGAGACATCCATCCCTCTGACCGCCGCGTTTTTTTTTTTCCTCTTCACCCCGCAGGCGACAAGAAGCCCAAGGAGACGAAATGGACGGCCTGGGAGGAGAAGAAGTTCTTCAGCGCGCTCAAGGTACGCCCCGCGCGGCGGGCGAGAATCGGACGCGCGAGCATTCGCGCGTCCACGCCGACGCGTCTTGTTTCGGACCCGCGGCGTCTCGTTCCGGACCCGCCGAGCCGAAACGAGCGTTTGGTTTTTTTTTTCTCCTTCAAATGCAGACACACTCCAAAGTATTTTTTGGAGCGAGCAGCGGAGATCCTCGCGCGCGTCGCCTCCTCTCGCGCGTCGCCTCCTCTCGCTGACCCGTTCCGCCTCCCCCCTCACAGGACGTCGGTTCGAACTTCGATAAGATCTCCGAGCTGATCGAGACGCGCAGCAAAGGCCAGGTGCGCACGTTTTACAACGCGGAGGTGAAGCGCATCAACGCGGTGTTGGCTCCGCTCGGCGTGCAGATCGACCCGAGCGACGCCGAGGAGGTGCGCACAGCGATGCTTCACTGGCGGAGCATGAAGGACCGGCTCGCGCCCGGGTTCGGCACGTTCCAGGAGCTGTGCAAGCGCGACAAGGAGCGCAACATGTTCGCGTGGGAGTTCAAGAACGAGCTCGACAAGTCCGTGTGGGCGGAGGGGAAGAAGGAGGCGAAGCTCAAGGCGCTCGGTTTGATCCCCGCCGTCTCGGGCGACGCCGCGGGGAAGGTGCTCGGGGTGGTGAAGGAGCCCCCCTCCGGGCCGAGGCGCGGACGGCCCAAGGGCGGGGGCAACAAGGCGAAGCAGACCTCCGCGAGCAAGGACCGCGCGGACCGGACCCCCGACGGCGGGCGTAAGAGCGCCAAGCAGAGCGGCGCGTCCCCCGGGCGGAGGGGGGCGGCGCTTCAACATCGCGCGACGGAGCGCGACGCGGAGGAGGAGCGGAGGAGGAAGGAGCGGCTCATGCTGCAGCTCTTCCCCGTGGACCGCGAGACGCGCGCCGCCCTGGTCGCCGCGGGGTTCAACCCGCACCTCGAGCTCACGTTCCGCGCGAAGAAGCCCGTCACGAGCCTCATGGAGCACCTCGCCCAGAAGTGGGCCGCCGCCGTGCCGCACCTCCCGCCCGCGTCGCGAGGCGCCGAGGAGGGGGGGATCGCCCCGGATTCGAAGACGCGCGCGCTCGCGCCGTGCTTACAGCTGTACCCGTTCGAGGCGCCCTCGGCGGCGGAGGCGGCGGGGGCGTGGAACCACGCGCACGACGGCGTCACCGCGACGGACATCTTCGACGCGTGTGGGCGCCCCGCGGCGTTTCGCGTGCGGTACGGGTGGGTGCCAGCGGAGGAGGCGGCGAGGGCGCCGTACCTGCCGCCGCCGCCGCCGCCCGTGCGCGGCGACCGCGCCGACTCGCGAAGCCGAAGCCGATCCGCGAGCCGATCCGCGTCGCCCCCGCAAAACCTCTCCCCGCGCAAGCGCGCCGCCGAGGAGATGCGCGTCGCGCACGACTCCTTCTGCGACGAGCCCGTGCGAGGGGGGGCCTTCGCCGGAATCGCCTTCGGCGACGCGCGCGCGGCGCCGAACGCGGCGGCGGTTAGTGCGGGGGCGGCGTCGCCCTTCGTCGACGCGCTTCGAAGCCCGGGGGGCTTCGCGGGGGGCGGCGGCGGCGCCGCGCACCAGAGCATCTTCGGCTCGGACCTCGCCGGGGCGGCGCTCCTCTTCGGCACGCCGACGCGATCGTCGCGGGGCGGGGACGTCGGCGGCGTCCCGGCGGGAACCCCGACACCGGGGGGCGTCCACGCGTCGGGCGGCGTCCACGGGGACTTCACCCTCAGCGGGTTCGGCGACGGCGATTTCAGCAACATGTGCCGCGAGATGGGCCTCGACGGGGAACCCCGGTTCGCGGCGAGGAACGACGGCGAAAGCGGCGCTCCCCCGGGGCTCAAATCGACGGTCGAAGGGATGGCGCCGGAGGGAGCCGCGGAGGCCGGGGCCGGGGGAGTGGTGCCTCGAGCGCCCTCCCCCCTGGCATCGGCGGCTCCGGGGGAGCTCACGCTCGGGTACGCCGCGCCCCGGAGGCACGTCCTCGGCGCCTTCGACGCGGAGGCGCCGCGGTTTGGCGCCGGCGAGGGCTCCGTCGCCGACGCCGCCGCGATGCTCGAGGCGCACGACGACGGGCTCTTCTCCCTCACGCGCATGCTCGGCGACGTCGACGAGGAAGAAGGCGCGCACGCTGAGCAGCAAACGCACACGCACACGCTGGGGGGGGAGGAGCGGAGGGCGGGCGTGGGAGACGCGCGAGAAAGCGCGCTCGCCCCGGGGGCCCCGGGACCGACGAACTTCGCGGGGATGTTTGGCGGGCGCGTCTCGGAGAAGGCGGCGGAGCGGCGCGCGCGAGATCCTCGCGCGGAGGCGCCGGGGGAGCTGGCGGCGATGAAGCCCGGGGCGGCGTATTACCCGCATCAGGCGCCGCAGGGGGAGGGCGTCGAGGGGGTCCTCGCCGCGGAGGCGGCCGAGGGGAGCCGCGGCGCGGAGCTCGCGCAGAGGTGACGACGCGAGAAGGAGCGAAGCGAGGCGACTTTTTGGGTCGAAAAGAGGCGAGACGGGAAAAGAGCCTCTTTGAGGCGACTTTGCCGACTTTCCACGCGCGTCTCGCCGACGATCGAAGCGCCGACGAACGAAAAGCGCATCGCGCGTATTTCATCCGGGAACGTGTAACGAACGAAGCGTACGATGAGCGACGACGCGACGCGATGCGACGAACGCGCGCGCGAGGGGAGGAGGGCGGATTCCTTCGGAGGACTCCGCGCCGACGCTTTTCGTCGCCTGGATTCCAGTCGTCTACCACCAATCGGTCTCGTCTCGGTCGCCCGCGACGGTCGCGTCGCGATCGTCGCGCCCGCCCTCGTCCTCCCTCGTCCCCGAACGCGCCATCGCCGCGTCCACTGCGGGCGCTCCGTCCGCGCCGCTCGCGCCCCGGACGCGCGCCTCCGCCCTCCCGAGCGCGTCTCGAACCTTCGCCTCGTCCTCGCGTCTCCGCGTCTCCGTCCTCGTCCTCCTCGACTAAAAAGAAAAACCCCCGCCGCGGGCGCGCCCACCTGCGGATAAGGCTAAGGCTCCCCTGAAGCCCCGACCCTCACCCTAAAAAAAGCCCCGGACGCGATACTCCGCCCTCTTGAGCGCTTCTCGAATCTTCGCCTCCTCCTCGAGTCTCTGCATCTCCTTCCTCTTCCTCCTCGACAAGCCCCCCAGCAAGCCCCCCGGCAAGCCCCCCGGCTGCGCGTCGTCGCCCCGGGGGGGCCCCGAGAGCCCCGGCCCCGATATTTGCCCCGATAGCCCCGGTCCCGGCGGAGCCCCCTCGACGGCGCCCTCCTTCTCAGCCGCCTCCAGCTTCTCAGCCGCCTCCAGCTTCTCAGCCGCCTCCAGCTTCTTCTCAGCCGCCTCCAGCTTCTCGACCCACGCTTCCGCCGCCTTCGGCGACCTTCGGCGACCTTCGGCGACGGCGAGCGCGCACCGCCGCGCCGTCTCCGCGGCGGCGCGGAGCTCCGTCTCCCTCTCTTCCCCCTTCAAGTAGTCCTCGACTCTCGCCCCGTCCCGGTCCAGCTCTCGCCGCGCCGCATCCCGAATCTCCGCCTCCGCGACGCCGAGGATCTTCCCCGCGCCCCGCCTGAGCTCCGCGACGCGCTCCAGCTTCTCGACCCACGCGCGGAGCCGCTCCTGCTCAGCCTCGAGCGACGCCTCCATCTGCTGCAGGAGCCTCGCCGCCGCCGCCGCCGCCACCGCCTCCGCCTCCTCCGCCGCGGTGAGGACGACGCCCGCGCCGGCGGCCGTGACCCACGCGGACGACGACCCGGACCCGGGGGGTGCGGGAGGACCTCCGAGGACTCCGGGCCCGGGCGCGCGCCGCGCCGCCGCCGCCGCGCGCGCGTCGCGCGCGCCTTTCTGCACGCGCTGGCGGCTCCGCCGCAGCGCGCCCAGCCGCCCGTGCGCGTCCGCGGCGAGGCACTCGATCCACGCGCCCGACGGGGTGGCGCGCGAAGCCGCGTCCAGCGCGGCCGCGCCCTCCTTGCGCGCCGCGCGAAGGGACACGTCGCCGTCGCCGTCGGCCGCGCCGCCCTCGTCCTCGTCCTCGTCCTCCCTCTTCGAGTCGTCGTTCTCCGGGGGGCCGGGATCCGCGGAGGCGGGCGCGGAGGCGAGCGCCGCCTTCCCGTTCCCGTCCGCGCCCGCCGCGCGCGCCTCCGCCTCGCGGCGCTTCCGCGCCTCCTCCTTCCACCCCGGGTGGTGCGCGCGCTTGTGCGCGCAGAGCGAGCTCGCGGAGCCGTACGACCGGTCGCACCCGCCGATGCCGCACGCGAACGTCTTCTGCTCGTCCGAGAGCCAACGCCGCGCCTTGCGCTTCTTCGGGGAGGGCGCCAACGAGGCGTACAAAAACGACGCGGGCGGCGGCGAAAAAGAAATCGCCGGCGCGACGAAACCCGGAATCGTCGCCGCCGGCGCCTCCGCCGTCCGAGGGACGAAACACTCGGCGGCGGCGTACACAGTCGCGGGCGCGAGGGCGCCGCGCGCCGCGTCGGCGTGAGCGGCGGCGGCGGCGACGGCGGCGCTCGTCTCCGCGAGCGTTTTTCGGCGACGCTTAGGTTTTTCGGCGACGAAAAAGCCTCGTTCCGAAAACATTTTTACGCCCTCCTCGTCGTCGCCGCCCCGTCCCGCGGAGGGATCGCCGCCGTCTTCGAGCTTGGACGCCTCCGCGGCGGCGGCGAACTTGGAGAGGAGAAGCTCCCTCCCGGTGTGTGACCCGGCGCGGTGTTCGGACCCGGGGCCGGCCGCCGCGGCGAGCGTGGTCGCCGCGAGCGCCATCCCCGGGGAGAGCGGCGACGCCGCGAACGACGCGACGGCGGCGTCGCGACGCGCGTCGCCGTCATCGTCCGGGCGGCACCGCGATCCGATGGCGCGCGCCTCGGTCGGGGTCGCGGACGTCGGCGCGCCGCCGCCGTCGCGGGGGGCGGGGGTGTCCGAGGCACGCCGCGAGGAGGGCGTGGGGTGGTCGGCGGGGGCGGGCGGGTTCGGGGCCGGGACGGGGCCGACGAGCGGCGGGGGCGCGAGCGCGCGACTCGGGGACGCGCGCGGAGGAGGCGAGACGACTCGCGCGGAGGAGGCGCTTCGGTCGTTGACGTCTCGTTCGCCTCGCGCGGATCCGATCGCGGGGGGACCCGATCCGGGGACGGGCGCGGCGAGGTCCGTGAGCGGCGTCGCGACGGGGCGCCGCGCGGGGTTCTCGGCCTGGCGCGGGGTCTCGTCCGGGAGGGCGACGCCGCCCTTGGGGAGGGAGGCGCGGCCTCGGCGCGCCGCGGGGTGGGGAGGGGCGAGCGCGGCGACCGAGGGGAACGCCTTGGCGTTCGCCGTCGTCGCGTCGCGATCGGCCGCGGTCGCGAGGTCCGAAGCCGCGGCGAGGTGCGCGAGGTCGGACAGACCCGAGGCGAGGACGAGCTGCGGGGCGGGAAAACGATCGGGGCGAGGCGGAGCGAGTCAGGCGCGAGACTCGAGGCGCGCGGAGCCGCGGGGGGGAGGCGGGGCGGGGGGGGCGGCGACCGCGATTTTCAACTTGTCAGGGTTGCCGTTGCAGAGGCGCGTCCGAGAATTTTCGAGCGCGCGCACCTCGTCGTTCGTCAGGTCAGCGAGCGCCGCGCGCGGCTCCGAAGCTGCGGAAGGGGGAGGGATGGGGTCGACGTGAGATCGAGAAGACTCGGTCGCGGCATCGCGCGCGATACGCGCGCCGCGCCCCTCGCCCGGACGTCGAGCGCGCCGCGAGCGAGGCGTCGCGTTTTCTCTCGTGTTTTCTGATGTGGTCGTTGCCGCGGCGCACCTGCGGTCATCGGCCGCGAGCGGGGGCTGAGTCGCCCGGAACGCGAGCGAGGCTCTTCGGCTCGATGCCACGAGACGTCCGTCGGTTCGAGTCCGTCGCCGGGGGCGTCGAAACCGCCCGAGTGCGACGTCGCGGCGCGCGCTCGAGTGCACGCCCGAGGCGCGAGCGCGAGACGAGCGCGAACGCGATTTCAACCGCGATCGACAGATCGCGCTGACAATTCAAAAACCGACGGGTCCTGACTCGTCGTTTTCCTCGATGCGAAGGCGCGAAAAACACCCGCGTGTACGGAGCATGCATCCGCCTCCCCCCACCGCCGACGGGCCCCGGGGGGAGGGGATTCCGCCAGCCCCTCGCCGCGCCGGACGCGCCCTCGCAGACTCGTCTCGCGCGGCGCCGGGGGCGACGGCGCACCCGGCGTGGCGAGGGGCCGGGCTCGCGATGGACCCTTCTCTGTGGGGCGGCGCCCCCCTGGGCGCGGCGGACGAGCGCGGGGTGTGGTCGGACGCCGCGCTGCTCGTGTCGGCGACGCACGCGAAGCGATGGAAGGACGACCTGGATAGGCGCGGGTGGCTCGACCGCGCGCGTCGCCCCGCGAGCTTCCCCGAGGACGTCGAGCGCGCGCGACCGGCCGCGGTGGCGTTCCCCGTCCGCGACGCGCTCGCGCCTCGCGTCCGGGACGCCGCCGCGGACGACCCCGGGGTGTTCGCGGCGTGTCGCGTCCGCCTCCCCGCGGTCGCGGCGCCGACGGACCGGCGCGCCGCGACGGCGGCGGCGGCGTCCCCTTCGACGTCCCCGGGGCCGAACGCGCCGCTCCCGCCTCCCCCGCCCGTTCCCAGGGACGCCCCCGCGCTCTTCCCCGCGCCGCCCCCCGAACCCGGCACCGTCGCGCGCGTCCCGTGCCCGCCCGACCGCGACGCGTTCGCGGAGCTGACCGCGTCGTCGTCGTCGTCGTCGTCGTCGTCGTCGTCGTCGTCGTCCCGCGCCCCCGCCTCCGCCCCCGAACCCCTCGTCCTCCTCGACGTCCCCATGGGCGACGCCCCGACGCTCTGGACCCCGGAGTTCCTCGCCGCGTGTCCCGAGGCAGACGAGCTCGTGGACGTGCACGTGTGCCCGCCGACGCGCGCCGGCGGTTCGGACGCCTCGCCGCCGAACGACGCGCCGCCGCTCGCCGCCACGGTGGACTTGGCGGGCCACCGCGCGCCCGGGACGAGACGCAACTTCGAGTTCCGGAAGATGCCCTTCGGCGAGCTCGTTCGGCGCGTCTCTTCGAGGGACCGCCCGGGCGAGGCGCCTTCGCTCCCGGAAGGCGCCCTCGCTCCCGTCATCGCGCCCGGGGAGAAGTATTACCTCCGCAGCGTCGCGAAGCGTCCGACGAAAACCCCGGCGCACCTCCCGGCGGAGTTCCCGTCGCTGGCGGCGACCCTCGCGAAGGGCGGCGCGATCCTCCCGGGGGGACCGCGAGCGCTGTTCGACGAGCGAAGCTACCACAGCACGGTCCTCCGGGTCGCCTCCGAGGGGACCGCGCTGTGGACGCACTACGACACGCACGACAATCTTCTCGCGCAGGTCGTCGGGCGGAAGACGGTGACGCTGTGGCCGCCGGAGGCGGCGCCGTTTCTCTACGTCCAGGGGTCGAGCTCGAGGGTGGACTACGCGCTCGAGGAGGACCGCGGCGTTCACGGCGGCTCCGCGGTTAAGGCGGGCTCGGGGTGCACGTTCGACGCGGTTCGGTTCCCCGCGTTCCGCTCGGCGCTGGCGTCGCGGCGCGTCGTCGAGCTCGGCCCGGGGGAGGCGCTGTTCGTGCCCGCGCTGTGGTTCCACCACGTGGCGGCGGACGCGCGCGAGGGGAGCGGGCCCTCGATCGCGGTGAACGCGTTCTGGCGCCCGGCGCGCGTGCCCGAGACCGAATCGGATCCGGGGGACGTGTTCGGGAACAAGGACCCGCCGGCGTCGAGGCGGGCGGCGGAGCTCGCGGCGCGCGCGGGGTGGGCGCTCGCGAACCTCCCGGAACCACACAGAACCTTCTACGCGCGGCGAGCGATCGAAGCCTTCGCCGCGCAATTAGGGCGGCGAGTGGAGGCGGAGAGCGACAAGAGCGACAAGAGCGACGGCGAGGTGGGAGAGGTCTGAGAGTCTGAGGGTAGTATACTATGAATACATTCGAGAGGCGTCTTCTTCGTTCTCGAGGCGTCTTCAAGTCGTTCTCGCGGCGTCTTCAAGTCGTTCTCGCGGCGTCTTCAAGTCGTTCTCGCGACCAAGTCTTCAAGTCGTTCTCGCGACCAAGTCTTCTTCGTCACCTCCACTCCTCCTGCCTGCGTCTCGTTCTCCGCCTCAGGTACGACGCGACGGGGGTGTTCCCCACGTACGCCCTGAGCTCGGACCCCGCGCGGCTCACCCTCTTGCCCGCGGTCCTCACCGCCCGCTCGAGCCCCGCCACCCGTTCCCGGTGCGTCTCCCGGTACAGCCTCCCGGCGACAAACGCCGCGAACCCGAGCGCGCACCGCGTCCCGAACGAGGCGAACCAGAACGCGAACGCCGCGAGGACAACGGAGACGCCCCACCGCCGACCGCTCGAGAGCCTGTACCACCGCCTCTCGAGCAGCTCGCGACGCGCGAGGGCGAGGCCCGCGGCGATCTCGCGTCTTTTTCGCTCGAGCGCCGGCGGGATGGCGAAGGCGCCGCACCACAGCGTCGCGAGCGCCCACCAGGTGGAGTTGAGCCTCGCGCCGAGCTGCGCGACGGCGTACAGACCCAGGAACGCGCGGAGGACCGCGGCGTTGCTCCGGCCGCTCAGCACGTGCTCCTGCGCGTCCACGACGGCGTTGACGACGGACGCGAGGGCGCCGGCGGTTCTCGCCGCCTCCTCGGGATCCCACCGCAAGCCGTGCGCGCGGGAGGGGAACGCGAGGCACAGGAGGTTGGCTCGGGCGAGGTAGGCCATGGCGGCGTACGCGAACAGGACCACGGGGTTGAGCGGGAAGTGCGCGGCGACGAGGCCGGGCGCGCGGAACGCCGCGAGGGCCAGGGCGCCCGCGCCGAACGCCAGGGCGCTTCGAGCCGGGTCGCGCCACAGCGCGAGCCGAAGCGCGGCGGATTCGCGCACGACGGACAAGTCGGGGAAGGCGCGGGAGGTGGGGGGGGAGGGGGAGGAGGACGGGTGGTGACGTCCGGCGCGGCGGAAATCGGCGGCGCGCTGGATCGTCAGCGCGCCCGGAGGGACGGTGTCGTCCGTCGCGGCCGTGCCGAGCTCGGAGGGGCTCGGCGGGATGTCCACCTCGGGGGTGCGCGGGGTGGAGGCGAAGACGTCGCGGGGGGCGGCGCGGTGCGAGCCCGCGCGCACCGTGCTCGCGTCCGTCGCCGCGGTCGTCGCCCTGCTCGAGGCGCGCGAGCGCGCCGAGCCGGCGGCGGCGCCGGCGGCGGCGCGCTTGCGCGACATCTCCGAGCGGGAGTCGCCGGTTCGCGCGGAGGACGCGTTGGCGATGTCCCCGAACGCGCGGCGCGCGCGGCGCTCGCCGCTCCTCGCGTGAATCTGCTGGAGCGTCACCGCGGGAGGGACGTCGTTCTCCGCGTCGAGGTCGCGCGCGGCGTCGAACGCCGCGTCGCGCGCCGCGATGTCGGCGCCCGTGGCGGGGCTGTACGCGTAAGCGAACATCCCGTCGAGTCGCGAGAACGCGAGGGGAGGCGCGCGCGGGAGGAGAGGTCGCCGCGCGTCGTCGAGTGAGGCGAAGAAACGCTCGAACCAAGGCGGTCGTAGTTCCCCCGTCGGCGCCTGGAAACGTCGACGCGTCGATCAGTCGAGACCCGGTGACGTGAGACGGCGAAACCGAAGGTTTGAAAGCAAAAACCAAAGAAAACGAAAGCGCGTAAGGGTCGAGACCGAAAGGAGGTGAAACCAGCAAAAGCAAAAACCTTCCAACACGGGGGATTCCCAGGTGATTCCTCAACCCAGTACTAATCCCGCCCAACCGTGCTTA
>MDSW01198368.1_pt1 | contig 10115 bp, 7 predicted proteins | sample 811171 | NCBI WGS metagenome assembly MDSW01 (sample SAMN05326641, study PRJNA326480) | marine metagenome | isolation source: seawater | place: Atlantic Ocean: North West | collected 2012 | reverse complement strand
GATATTATTTCATTTAAATCAGAATATTCTTTAGATTTTTCTGCAAATTTTTTTTTATCAATAGAACTGGAAGATAGCTCTTTTTCAAGTAATAAATGTTTAGATATTAACTCTCTAACTTTGTTTATAGGTATCATTCACTTTTATTTTCTATTTCTTTTACCTTCTTTTCTACAAGATCAACAATCTTAGAAACAATATTGTTATTCGAAAGCTTTTCAGTTTGAACACCTTTTATATAGAGCATATTACTACCTTTTCCTCCTCCAGTAACTCCAATGTCAGTTAAAGCAGCCTCTCCTGGACCATTAACTACGCAGCCTATAATCGACAATGTAATTGGTGTTTTGATATGTGATAACTTATCCTCTAATACTTTTACAGTATCAATAACTTGAAATGCTTGTCTTGCGCAAGAAGGGCACGAAATAATTTTTACACCTCTTTCTCTAAGGTTTAGAGATTTAAGAATTTCATTACCTATTTTAATTTCTTCTACAGGATCATCGGAAAGTGAAACTCTTATTGTATCACCTATTCCATCTAATAATAAATTTCCAAGACCAATTGATGATTTTATGCTCCCAGGTAAATATGAACCAGCTTCGGTTATTCCTAAATGTAAAGGATATTCTGTTTTTTTAGAAAGCTTTTTATATGCACCAATTGACAAAAATACATCTGAAGATTTTACGCTAACTTTAAAATTAAAAAAGTCTTCATTTTCAATAATTTCAATATTTCTTAAAGCACTTTCGACTAATGCTTCTGGACAAGGTTCTTTATATTTTTCTAGTATATCTCTTTCTAGCGAACCAGCATTTACTCCGATTCTTATTGAGCATCCGTTATTTTTTGCAGCATTAATTATTTCTTTTATTTTTTTTTTATCTCCTATATTGCCAGGATTTATTCTTAAACACTTTGCCCCATTATCTGCAGATTCAAGAGCTCTTTTGTAATGATAATGAATATCTGCAATTATAGGTACACTCGAATGTTTAACTATTTCTTTTAAAGCTTTTGTTGAATCTTCATCTGGACATGAAACTCTTACAAGATCAGCTCCTTCATTTGCTACTTGGTTTATTTGATTTAAAGTTGCCTTAATATCTTTTGTAAGTGTATTTGTCATTGACTGAACAGAGATAGGATTGTCTCCTCCTATTTTAACATTTCCGACTGTAATCACTTTTGTTTTTCTTCTTTTTATATCTCTGAAAGGCCTAATACTCATTTATTTAATTACTTAATTTAAATTCTTTATGGAGTGCAGTTACTGCTTTTTTTATATTTTTTTTATTTATTAAGACTGAAATTTTTATTTCAGATGTTGAAATAACTAGAATATTTATTCTATGATTAGCTAAAGTTTGAAACATTCTATATGTTACTCCTGGTGTCACTATCATTCCAACCCCAATGATTGAAACCTTTGACACATTTTTATCAACTATTAACTTTCTAAATTTGATTTTCATATTATTTTTTATTAGTTTTTGAGTTTTTTTTAAATCTTCAGATTTTATTGTAAATGTTAAATCTGTCTCTTTTCCATTGGCAGATATATTTTGAACTACCATATCTACATTAATTGAGTTTTGGGACAATGGTTTAAATATTGAGGCAGCAACTCCTGGCATATCTTTAACTCCTATAAGAGTTACTTTTGAATCATTTTTTGTTGATGTGATTCCAGTTATAATTTTATTCCTAAATATATTTTTTTTTTTAGTAATTAAAGTTCCTATTTTATTTACAAAAGAAGATCTAACATCTATATCAATTCTATTTAATCTTGCGTCCTGAATAGAGATTGGTTGCATAACTTTCGCACCTAAAGATGCCATTTCTAACATTTCCTCATAAGAGATAACTCTAATTTTCTTTGCATTTTTCAATTTTTTTGGATCCGTAGTGTAAACACCTTCAACGTCTGTATAAATTATACATTTCTTTGCGTTAAAAAACTTTGCACACATTATGGCTGAAGCATCAGACCCTCCTCTTCCTAATGTTGTTAATCTGTTGTAATAATTAATACCTTGAAATCCAGCAATAATAGGAATTCCTCCAGAATTTAAGTATTTAATAATTTTTCTTTTATTTATTTTTATAATTCTTGAATAGCCGTGATTATCATCAGTTATAATAGGAATTTGCCAACTCATCCAAGATCTTGATTTATAACCAATGTGATTCAATCTACCTGCAATGAGAGCACATGATATTTGTTCTCCCGATGCTAAAAGTGTGTCATATTCAGAAAGATTAAAATTATTTGATATATTCTTTGATTTTTTAATTAAATCATTTGTTACACCGCTCATAGCAGATGTGATTACAATTACCTTATATCTTTTTTTTACATAGCCACTAATTATATTGGCTATTTTTTTTATCCTATTCGTCGTTCCTACCGAAGTACCACCAAATTTTAAAACAACAATTTTCATTGATAATTTTTTTTATAATAATTAAAATACATTGATAAAATACATCTTAAATGTAATGTCAACCAAACTTAACAATGAAAAATAATACGATAAATGAAAAAGAGATAAAAAAATTCTCCCAAATGGCTGCTGATTGGTGGGATCCACAAGGGAAATTTGCTCCTTTACACAAATTTAATCCTATAAGAATAAAATATATAAAAGACAATATAATTAGCCATTATAATATAAAACGTGAAAATGAGCCTTTAAAAAATCTTTGCATATTAGATATTGGTTGTGGAGGAGGATTGCTTTCAGAGCCAATGTGCAGACTTGGTGCAAAAGTAACAGGTATAGATCCTTCCGAAAAAAATATTAAGATCGCAAAACTACATTCAAAAAAAAATAAATTAAAAATTAAATATATTTGTTCTTCACCAGAAAAAATAAATTTAAAAAATAAATACGATATAATATTAAATATGGAAGTAGTAGAGCATGTAAAAAATGTAAATTTTTTTATTAAATCAAGCTCAAAATTATTAAAAAAAAATGGATTAATGTTTGTAGCTACTTTGAACAAAACACTAAAATCTTATATTTTTGCAATTATAGGAGCTGAATATATTCTGAGATGGTTGCCCATCGGAACGCATGACTGGGAAAAATTTATTAAACCTTCAGAACTAATTTATTACGGAAAAACTAATTCATTAAAATTAACTAGACTTGATGGAATAAGCTTTAACCCTATATTTCATGAATGGAAAATTACAAAAGATAAATCAGTTAATTATATTGCAAAGTTTACAAAAAACTAATTTTCTTCTTCTTTTATCCAAGGGATTGTTTCTGTAATGATTCCCTCTTCCCTTAGTTCTTTTGCTTCTTTAGGTGAAGCGTTTCCATAAATACCTTTTCTATTTTCATCTTTTGGATTCTCATAATGTATTGTTCTTGCTTCGTAAGCAAAATTATCACCAACATATTCAAAATTATTCTTAATAAATTTTTGGTATTCTTTTATTTTTTTTTTTTACATTAATGTATTTTTTTTTATTTTCTAATTTTATTTCTTGGTTTTTTTTATCACTCAATAAATTAGGTGCCATTAATGATTTTTGCACATTTGGTGAATTGCATTTATTGCAGGAAAGATATTTTAGTTTTTTTATTTTTTCATATTCTTTCGATGAAGCAAACCAACTATCAAAAGTATTTGAACATTTATTGCAATAAAGCTTATATTTAATCACATAAACAACTTAGTCGCAGAATTTAATTAATTCAATAATTAAGTTATGTTCTATAATCAGAATTAATTTCTACATATCTCTTTGTAAAATCCATTGTATAAGCTGTAAAACTTAAATTTCCTAAACCTATGTCTATAGTTAAATCAATTCTCTCATCTTGCATATATTTTTTTAATTCATCTTCATTATATGAATAAGATTTTTCACCTTTTTCAATTATTTTGTGATTTCCAATTTTAATTGAAAGTTTTTTTAAATCTAATCTAATATTGGCTTTTCCAATTGCCATAATTAACCTGCCCCAATTTGGATCTTCACCAGCGATAGCTGTTTTAACTAAAGGAGAATTGGCGATAGAAAAACAAATTTTTTTTGCATCTTCTTCTGATTTAGTGTTCATACATTTAATTTTTATAAATTTTGAGGCACCTTCACCATCGGATACAACTCTTTTTGCTAAATTTAATAATATGGAATTTAAACATTTGTCAAATTCTTTTAGTTTCTTGTCGCTAATATTATTGATTTTAGAATGATTTACTTTGCAAGTTGAAAATATCGAAACCATATCGTTAGTGCTAGTGTCACCATCGCAGGTTATTGCGTTAAAAGTGTTTGTAATATTTTTTTTTAAAAGTTCTTTTAAAATTCCAGGTGGCAATGCTGCGTCTGTAAATATAAATCCAAGAGTAGTTGCCATATTTGGTGCAATCATTCCTGATCCTTTTGCAATGCCATAAATTTTTACTTTCGATTTTCCTATTTTGCATTCTTCAAGAGCAAGTTTCGGTTTTAAATCGGTAGTTAGTATTCCCATTGCAGCTTTCATCCAAATATACTTATTTTGTGTATACTTTATTTGATTTACTAAGTTGTTTAGATTTGATTTTATTTTTTCTGTAGGAAATTCCTCACCTATTGTTCCTGTGGATGCAAACAATATATCTTGTGGATTTATTTTTTCAGGTTTTTCCTCATCCTCTTTTTGTTTTTTTGATAATTCTTCGGACAAATTATCTGCTATTTCTATAATTCCATTATAACCTTTTTTACCTGTAAATGCATTTGCATTTCTTGTATTGATCAACAAGGCTTTAATTTTTTTTGCTTTTATTTTAATATTCCATTTAATATTTTCAGAAATTATTTTGGATTGAGTGTAAACGGATGCGTAGTTTGCTCCATCTCTAAAATAAAATAATACCAAATCATCTCTTTTTTTATTATACAAATTTGCACATGTAGATGATATAGCTACTCCATCTATATGTTCTAAATCTTGGAAGTCCCCAATACTTGAGTTTTTGTCGCTAGAGCTAAAAAAATCACTAATATTAATAACCATTTTAATATGTTTAAATTGCAGATTTAATCACTATATAAGTTTTTTATTAAGCAAAACAATTAAAAATATAAAATGTTAAATCCGTTTAGTCTATTATCAAAATTTTTGGGATCGAGTAACCAAAAAGAATTAAATAAAATTCAAAAAATTGTTAATCAAGTCAATTTATTAGAAAAAAGAGTGTCTATTTTATCTAACGATGATTTTCCAAAAAAAACAGAGGAATTGATATCTAAAATTAATTCTAAAATCTCAAAAGATGAGCTTCTACCAGAGGCTTTTGCTTTGGTTAGGGAAGCATCTAAACGTGTAATTAATGAAAGACATTTTGATGTGCAAATACTAGGAGGTATAGTTTTACATAAAAATAAAATAGCAGAAATGAAAACTGGAGAAGGTAAAACTTTAACTATTGTTTTGTCGGCATATTTAAATGCTTTAGATAAAAAAGGAGTTCATATAGTTACCGTTAATGATTACTTGGCAAAAAGAGACTCTGAAAATATGGGTAAAATATATAAATTTTTAGGTCTTTCATGTGGATACATAAACAATGATCAAACAGATGATGAGAGGAAAAAAAATTATAATTGCGATATCACATATGCAACAAATTCAGAATTAGGTTTTGATTATTTAAGAGATAATATGAAATTCTCTAGAGAGTCAATGGTTCAAAGAAAACATCATTTTGCAATAGTTGATGAGGTTGATTCATGTTTAATTGATGAAGCAAGAACCCCATTGGTAATATCTGGAGCAGTTGAAGACAAGTCTAGTCAATATCGATCTGTAGATAAATTAATAAAAAATCTTAGTACAAAAGATTACGAAATTGATGAAAAAGATAAAAATATTTTACTAACTAATAGTGGAGTAGACAGTATAGAAAAGATATTTTCAAATGCAGGAATTTTAAAAAATAACAATTTTTATGATCCAAAAAATTTAAATTTAGTTCATCTTGTCAATCAAGCGTTAAAAGCTAATCATTTATTTAAATCAGGTAAAGATTATATTGTAAAAGAAGGAGAAGTTGTAATTATAGATGAACAAACTGGAAGGCAACTGCCTGGAAGAAGATTTAGTGATGGTTTGCACCAAAGTTTAGAAGCAAAAGAAGGTGTCGATATACAATCTGAAAATCAAACATTGGCATCTATAACATATCAAAACTATTTTAAATTATACTCAAAATTAGCTGGCTGTACCGGTACTGCAGTAACAGAATCTCAAGAATTTTTTGAAATTTATAACTTGTCTGTAGTTGAAATACCTACAAATAAAAAAATGATAAGAAATGATTTTAATGATCAGATATTTAGAACTTCTAATGAAAAAGATAATGCAATATTAGAAAAAGTATGCGAATTAAATTTAAAAGGCCAACCTATTTTAATGTTTACTTCAAGCATAAATAAATCAGAACATTATTCTAATTTATTAAAAAAAAAAAAAATTAAACATGTTGTTTTAAATGCAAAAAATCATGAAAAAGAAGCAGAAATAATTGCAAATGCTGGAAGAAAAAGTTCGGTAATAATTACTACAAGTATTTCAGGAAGAGGAGTTGATATAAAACTAGGAGGGATACCTGAAACATCAAATGAACAAGAATACTTTAAAGAAAAAAAAGAAATTAAGTCCTTGGGTGGTTTATTTGTAATTGGTACAGAAAGAATGGAAAGTAGAAGAGTTGATAACCAGGCAAGAGGAAGGTCAGGCAGACAAGGGGATGAGGGAAACTCAATATTTTATGTAAGTCTAGAAGATGATTTAATGAGAATATTTGGATCCGAGTCAATAAACAATATTCTCAAAAAACTTGGTCTGAGAGATGGTGAAAGTATTGATCATCCATGGATAAACAAAGCATTGGAAAGAGCGCAGCAAAAAGTTGAAGCAAGAAATTTTGATATTCGAAAAACTCTTTTAAAATTTGATAATGTGCTTAATGATCAAAGATATGTTATTTTTAGTCAAAGAAACAATATTATTAATTCAAAAGACAACTTTAAATATGCTGATCAATTTCTTGGTGAATTAATTGATCGATTTAAAGAAAGTAAAAAAAATTTACTAAAAAATCCAAAAAATCAAGAGTTTATAATTCAACTAAAATCTCTATTAGGAAAATCTACAGAACAAAACGGATTGGAAGAATTAATCAAATTAAATGAATTTGATTTTGAAAAAAATATGAGAAGTAAATTTGAAGAAAAAAGAAGTGAAAGAACAAAACATCTAGGAAAAGATAAATCTGAAGAATTTGAAAAAAATATTTTTTTACAATTAATCGATCAAAATTGGAAATTTCATATTCAATATTTAGAACAATTAAGAGGTGTTATAGGATTAAGATCTTATGGACAGAGAGATCCGCTAGTTGAGTATAAAAAAGAAGCATTTTCTTTATTTGAAAATCTACTAAGAAAATTAAAATCCGACCTGATCACAATACTTTTTAATGTTCGTATTATTGAAGAAAAACCAGAAAAAAAACAAAATGAAGAAATTAAAATGGATAGAAAATATTTTGGAAAGAAGATGAGAAGAAACGAGCCTTGCTTTTGCGGGTCAGGTAAAAAATTTAAACATTGTTGTGGAGCATTATAAATAAAGTATCAATACAATTAATAATATAACTCCTAAAGAAGCAAGAAATATCTCTTTATTTTTTCTAATTTGATTTTTTAATTTAGAAATAAATGTTTCTTGCATAGAAAGATTTTGATTGATACTTGTATGGCTAGTAAAGCCTTTTGTTCTGCCGATAGATAAAAATTTATTATTTCTTTGATTCTTAATTTCTTCACTTTCCATACCTTCAAAAAAAGCTAAATGTTTTAATAAAGATTTTTTTACATTTTCTAAAATTAAATTTTTATCTCTATGAGCTCCTCCAATTGGTTCTTGGATGATATCGTCAATAATCTCTAACTTTAAAAGATCTTTAGATGATAGCTTCATTGCTTCTGCGGCTTCTAATGTTTTTTTTGGATCTCTCCAAAGTATAGTTGCACATCCTTCAGGAGAAATTACTGAGTAAATTGCATTCTCAAGCATCAAGACTTTATTTGATGAAGCTAGTGCTATCGCTCCTCCAGAACCTCCCTCACCAATAATTATTGATATAGTTGGAACATTTAATGACATACAACATTCTATCGATCTTGCTATAGCTTCTGCTTGTCCTCTTTCTTCCGCACCTACGCCCGGATAAGCTCCGGGAGTATCAATAAAAGAAATTATTGGTATTTTAAATTTATCGGCTAGTTTCATTAATCGAATTGTCTTTCTATAACCTTCTGGTCTCATCATTCCAAAATTTCTATCAATTCTAGTATTAAGATCATCGCCTTTTTCTTGGCCGATTGCTAAAATAGACTTATTATTAAATTTTGCGAATCCTGCTATTACAGATTTATCTTCGCCGTAATATCTGTCGCCTGATAGAGGAATAAAATCATCAAAAAGATTATCTATAAAAAATTTTGATTTTGGTCTGTCTTCATGTCTTGCAACCAAAGCAGTTTGCCAAGCATTTAAATTTGAATAAATATATTTTAATTTTTCATTTAATTTAGATTGAAGATTATTAATTTTTTCCATATCAACTTCAGTTAAACTTTCATTGTAGGGATCTTTTAGCTGATCTAACTCTGTTTCAATTTTTTTAATATCTACTTCAAAATTTAAATAATTTTTCATTACTTGTAGCTTATTATACTTAAAAAAGGCAATAAAGTGTTCTTAATAATAATTTATTTTATTTTAAATATTATATAATTGTTTGAAAAAAAATGGCAGAAAAATATATAAAAATAGAACATTTATCTGTTTCAGATAAATTATTAAATTTTGTAAATAACGAGTTGTTACCAGGTACTAAAATTAATAAAAAAAAATTTTGGCAAGGATTCAGTAAATATGCCCATGAGTTGGCTCCAAAAAATAAAAAATTATTGGAAATAAGAGAAACACTGCAAAAAAAAATAGATTCCTGGCATAAAGATAGGAAAGGAAAAAAAATTAATTTATATAAGTACGAAAAATTTTTAAGAAAAATTGGTTATTTAAAAAAAACTGTTTCAAATTTTAAAATTAAAACAAAAAATACAGATAAAGAAATTTCTAGTATTTGTGGCCCACAATTAGTTTGTCCTATTTCTAACGCGAGATTTATATTAAATGCAGCTAATGCAAGATGGGTAAGTTTATATGATAGTTTATATGGAACAGATATAATTCCAGAAACTCTAGGTGCATTGCGAGGAAAAACTTATAATCCTATAAGAGGTAAAAAAGTAATTGAGTACGCTAGAAATATATTAGATAAGTACATACCTCTAAAAAATACAAGCTGGAAAAAATTGACAAAAACTCCAGAAGTTAAAAATAATAAATTAAATTTAAAACTTGTAAATCCAAAACAATTTATTGGGTATAACAAAAAATCTAATAAATTATCTTCACTATTATTTGTAAATAATAATCTACATATAGATATTTTATTTGACCAATCAGGAGAATTGGAGATCAACAATCCTGATGGTAATCAAGATATAATAAATATACACGATATTATTTTAGAATCTGCAATTTCGACTATTTGTGATCATGAAGATAGTGTGGCGGCAGTAGACGCAAAGGACAAAGTTCTTGGATATCGAAATTGGTTGGGCTTAATGAAAGGTAACCTAAAAGAGAAATTTAAAAAAAAAGAAAAAATAATCTTAAGAAAATTAAATTCCGATAGAAGTTATATTTCTACTGAAGGTAAAAAATTAAAACTACATGGAAGATCACTATTATTAAATAGAAATGTAGGTCATCTTATGACAAACCCGAGCATTCTCTTAAAAGATGGCTCAGAATGTCCCGAAGGTATCCTGGATGCTTTTATTACATCGGCTGCATGTCTTCATGATTTTAAAATAAAAGGAAATTCAAAAACAAATTCTATATATATAGTAAAACCAAAAATGCATGGACCAGAAGAATGTTCTTTTACTAATTTAATTTTTGAAAAAGTTGAAAAAGTTTTACATTTAAAAAAAAATCAAATTCTCATTG
>MDSW01192001.1_pt1 | contig 10115 bp, 2 predicted proteins | sample 811171 | NCBI WGS metagenome assembly MDSW01 (sample SAMN05326641, study PRJNA326480) | marine metagenome | isolation source: seawater | place: Atlantic Ocean: North West | collected 2012 | reverse complement strand
CTGGGGCAATTGATTGCGTTCCGCATCCTTGCTGGCTATGTGACAAGCCCGCTGCTGCGCATGGCCAATCTCTGGCAAAACTTCCAAGAAACAGCTCTTTCACTTGAGCGCCTGGCCGACATTGTCGATCACCCGCAAGAGCTTGAGCTGACCGGTGATCAGAAACCACCGATTCCACCGATTGTTGGTGAGGTTGAATACGTCTTGGTGTGGCGAGTCACCCGACATGACGACGGTGGCTGAGTCCCACCGGTCAGGGTCGGACGGTCGCAACGTGGCGACGACGGTACCATCATCGCTGTTCTCGTCGACAAAGAACACGACTGATGCAAGATGGGGTGCATCGTTCTTGTCTTCCAAGCGGACGGTGACCGACGTCACGCATTCCAGTGCACCCTCACCATCGTCCGTCACAACCACTGTGATGTTAAACTCCGGCATGGTCTCGTAGTCCAGCGCGCTACCAACATCCACCAACAGCTGTCCGGAGGGGTCCATCTTCAGGGCGCCCAACGTGTTGCCGTCCGCGATTCTCCACGACAGATTGTCCCCCTCAGCGTCGAACGCGGCCAGCGGACTGCCCACAGTGTCACCCGAGCTGGCATGCTCCGACACAACTCGCATGCTGTGGGTGCACTGGGGCGGGTCATTGCTGTCAATGATCTCCACGGTCACATCCGCCTCGGCGGTCAGCGGTGGCTCCGCGTCGTCCGACACACGCACGGTGATGGTGTAGCTCGACTTGGTCTCGTAATCCAAGTCCGCCCCGTCCTTCACACGCACCTGCCCCGTGCACACATCAACCTTGAAAGAGTCCGCACCGTCCCCGCCCACGATCTCAAACAAGATTCGAGTGCCACTGTCAGGATCGGTCGCATTCAAACGCGCGCCTACGTCTGAACCAGCGCTGGCCCCTTCCCGGACGCGCACAACCATGCCGCTGTCAATGGTGGGTGCCCGGTTCTCGTTGGGCGTCCGGATAGTCACAATACCGCTGGCAAACGCCGTGCCGTCTGAAACCCGGACCTGCAACCCGAACCTGAGGAAAAAAACAAGGGCCATAGCGAGTAAGAGAACACGACGAAGCCACGAAGAGCAGCCCGTGCATCGACGCACACTTCACGGTCATACGCAGCGTCCATGTCTAGCAACACTACCCGCCCCGTGCGTTGGTCGATACCGAACGCAGCGCCAGTGTTGCCACCGACGATCTCGTACGTGAGATCGTCGCCATCAGGGTCCGTGGCGATAACCTGTGTCACCATGTCGCCCTCACCCACACCAAACGACAACATGGAGGCAGAGTCACGAACTTGTGGGCCGCGGTTCACCGACCGGAGGTCGATATGCAAGCTGGCACGATCCGAGGCAACAAACGGGTCGGCCTCCCACACCAGCACCTTCACTTCCGCCGCCACTTCGTTTCCACTGTTCACATTATTCCCCCAGCCATCCCACACCGACACGATACGGCCGTTGTTCTTGGCCGAGTCAGGGTCCTTGCTCGGGGCCCACACACGTACGTACTCCTCGTTGAAGGCGTACACTACGCCGCCGTACTCAAGCGACTGTGCCACATCGATCTGGCAAGAGGGGGCGCCCTCAAACACATAGCCTGCATTCGAACCGCCGGTGGCTTTCACAAGAACCTGCACGTAGGCCGGCAACACGCCCAAGTCGTGCTTGAACTCTCGGAATGAAGTCTGAGCGTTCACAGCCATGGCTAGCCAACCGCTCTCGTACGATGGAGAACGCGTCCCGTGCCAAGCCATGACCCGCACCTTGGCGTTGTGTGTGGATTGGCTGTTCTTGGTGCCGGCCCAACCAGACGCAACGTTGACAAGGTAGCCACGGGAATGGCCGTTGGAAGCCGTCGGCGCCCACAGTCGCACGTTGTTACCGTCGTAACCGAATACGATACCGCCGTAATTGCCGGGCACATCGTCGTCCGCTTGCTGGGCACCCCAGCCCTCGAACACATAACCCGCATTGGCACCGCTCTCAGCCTTCACCAGCACACGCACTCGGCCAGGCATGCCGCCCAAGCCATGGGCCAGCGACTTGTAAGAACTGGCGCCGTTCTGGCTGGCCATGTCAAACCAGCCGCTATCGTACGTGGCAGTCCCCAACGTATGCACCTCAACCGTCGCGTCGGCCTCAGCCGCCCGTTGGGCGTGTGCCTCAAGGCCCCACCCAACGCCGATGTTGATGATGGCACCGCCATCGCGAGTGCCGCTCGATGGTGCCCACACGCGGACCTTGTCAGAGCTCACCCCAACGATAGCGCCGCCGTATCGTCCACCACCGGCGTCGCCGTACATGGTGGAGCCAACTGCGCCGAACACGTAGCCTTCATTGGGCCCGTCGCGCACCCGCAATCGCACCACAGCACGAAGGTTCGCAGTCGCCATTCCGAACCCGTGGGTCAGTTCTTTGAACGAGCCAGCGCCAGCCTGTGAAGCGAACAGGAACGCCGATTCGAGTAGTGGCTTGTAGGTGTGCAGCACGAGATCCACAGTAGGAACGGCGCTGGCATCCAAGCTTGTACCGTACCGGGGTACCACGGCCTGCCGCGCAGAGTTCACCTTCACAGGGTTGACGGCTGGCCCACGCTCCAAGCCAAACCGTAGCCCTTCCGGCGCATCACGACGGACTGCAATGTGGAACGCCGGGTTGGCCCGGTTGTCTGGGGCGGCCACAGAGGGTAGTGTCGGGCACGCGAACGTGGTCCTCGCTTCTGCTGCCAGGTAGCCCTCCTGCCGTGCTGTCTGGCTTTGCGCAGTCCCCACTGGCGACCCAACTTTGCCGACAAAGGCCCACTGCATTCGCGCGGTTACAATGGGGGCCTGGATGCCAAGAGCCTCCAGCGCAGTCACCCAATTCGCGGCCAGGGCGCCGGCGCTTACCAAGCCTCGGATAGCACCACCAACGGACGCGCCGTCAGGTAGCGCTTCCACAAAGGCCAAGAACGCCGCGCCGTTATCCGCCAGGTTGAACACCTGGTGCGTCACAGAGCCGCCATGCGCAGAGACGACTTGCAGTCCAGCCGCATCTGTGGCGTAGTTGGTGCCGTCAACCCACAGCTCCGCGTCCGTGTAGTCGTACGCCGAGGTCGTCGTTTCTTTGAACATCATGTCGATGTTTGAAATGGCGTAGTAGTAGCCATGCTGGGCATGATCAACAGCATAGTTGGCGTAGGTGGACACGGCACCATTGCCCCACAGCCCGTTGTAGTTCATGTAGGGGCAGCTGCCGTACCCCCAGCCGCCACGATAGGCGTTAGAACAACTGGGGGATGCAGAGTCGTACGTGTTGAACGCGTTGTCATTGTGATAGTCCCACTGAGAGTGGCCCGCCACTGCAGACGTCAGCCGCAGAGTGTAGCTGTTGGACTCGCTTTCCACTTTGAAGTTGTTGTAACGGTACTCCCAGGACGTGCCTGCGGCGCGGCTGTGCAATCGGAACCATGCTTTGCTGGAGAACGCGCTGGTGAACTCATGAACCTTCTGGTTCCCTAGCCACAGGTTGCTGTTGTCGCCACCAGACGAGTCAGACACTTGGCCAAAGCCGTTCTTGTAATCCGCCCAGCCACGCTCAAAGCTAACACTGCCGGAACGCCTGCGCTGGAACGTCATCCAGCCGCCACCGTCGTGCCCATCCATGACACAGTACACCTGGTAGGGGCTGTTGCCGGTGGGGTTGATGGTGTACACCCCAGACGGCAGGTTGGGATCGAAGGACTTCCACCCCCAGCACGACCGGATCTTGTCCGGCTGTCCCGGGCTGCTGACAGCGTGGATATCGGGACAAGCAGGGGGCGCATCCGCAGCGGTATCATACCCGGCCACGTCATCCACCCACGCCTCTGCGGTGCCCTCCAGAGCGTACGTTGCCACCTGCACAGCAACATTCATGGGCGGCATCTCTCCTGGGTACTTGCGTTGCCAGCGTGATACGAGGTGCACACGGAGCGGTGTCCACACGTGCGGATCCCACTGCAACACCTCGTCGCACAAGGCAGCGACTGCTGGACCAGGGTTGATGCAGTATCGCAGTGCGTGGTAATTGCAACTGCTCGGCTCACAAGCAAGCGGGCCCGCAGCCAACGACGGCACCACCCAATCAGGCTGCAGTGTCACGACCAACGGCGACGATTCCTCGCCCACCGACTCCCGCACAGACCCCAGCAGCCGGATGAAGGTGCGGTCGGTGGTAGTTGTCGCGGCCAGCACCGTGGCGTACGCCCAGTTGCTTCGGCCGCTGGGCGTCATAAAGGACGTGTGCTCGACGCGGAGGCGCAGCCCCGTCTTGCCGAGAGCACGTGCAGCAGACAGCGACGAGACTTCGCCACGCGACGGTTGTGTAGCATCCCACATCCCCAACGGACACACATTCGTATCGTCAACGAATACGTTGGCCCCCAAGTTGTTCTGAAGGTAGTGCAGCCACCCCGGGTAGCTGTTCTCGCCGTAAACCATGGAGTGGACGTCACTATCTGAGCCAGAGCCACCCTGATAGCCATGGTCGCGTGCTGAAATCCATGGGTCTTCGAGAATGCCGTTTCGGTTGAGCCATGCCACCGATGACGGGCCGCTTTCGTGTACATGCGTCCGTAACGCAGTGTACGGGCCGCTGCCCGCTACACGCGCGATCTCAGACCGCGAAGCAATGACATACTTGGAGCCATCGCCGGTGGCAAACATCATCTTCGTGAAAGGCGCTGTGCTGTACTTCACCGAGTAGGCCTCGTACGGATGCTGCGGGTCTGCCTGATACTCTCGGTACGCGGTCGAGCCAAGACCGCCGTCGTTGTACGGGCCCCACGCTGATGTTGGGTGCTGGTGACGCACCAAGCTCCACCCGCCGCCATCCATGACATTGTTGCAGAAGGGCTTGTGTTTGTAGCGCCGCACATGCACAGAGAAAGGCAAACCCCAGTCGCCGGTCGGCACGGATCCGCCTTCTTCAAGGCTGTCCATGAAACAGCAGCCGCCAGCCCAGTTTCCGGACATATCGCCCCAAAAACTGGTGTACGAGCGCCCATCATTGCCGATGCCCTTGCTTGCGGCATCCGACGACGTCGGCCAGCCGGATGAGCTGCCACCTAGGTGGTTGTTGTAGTACTGCGGTGTCACAAACGGACCGTGCTCGTGTGGCGAGTACTTGTGCCCAGTGTGGCTGCTGATGACGTCGCAGAACGTGCTTGTCGGGCTGTTCGCTACAAAATAGTCGACGACGTTTCCCATGGTGACCTTGAACATGAAGTTGCTGCCGAACCAGTTCACCTCTGAGCAAGCCATGCTGAACGCATGGCTACCCGTGGTGACGCCAGATTGGTAATGCCCGGGCTGCACTGCTGTAGCACCGTCGGCGGTCAGCACATGCAGCCATTCGCCGTCGTGCGTGTCCACATCCTGTGCAACATGGATGGAGAACTCACGACCCCAGTTGCCGACATCGATCGACTCTCCGGGCGCCAAGTTGAGATCGCTCAAGTAATGGCAGCAACCACCGTTGATGGATGGATCGCCCCAGAATGACAGGTAGTTCCGCCCGTCCACATTCTGTGCCCAACCGCTCTGCGAGCCGCCGAAGTGATGGCCGTACTGCGGGAAGTTGATGTAGTTGCCGAGCGCGGTCGCAGACCAGCGACGCTTCTGGTTGGGAGCGCGCATCTTCAACAGCTCGCACACGGTGTAGTGGCCGTCGGGGCGATAGAAATCCTCGGTGCGGCCCATCGTTACGCGCACAATGAAATTCGGGCCCCAGTGGTCGTATTCGTGGCAGTTGGCATACGTAGAGCCGCCAAACGTGCCACCGTCGAAATACGACACCTGCGTTGTGTCCGTGCCGGGGTTGTGGGCCAAGAAATTCCACTCCAACGATGACGACTCCACATCAGAAGCCTCAAAGCCCTGGCTGCGCGACATCGTGCCTCGGTCACACACCGACGCCTCGAACACGCCGTCAGTGAGGCACACAAAGCCGGGCTCAACAGCGCAAGCTGACGAGCAACCGTCGCCGTTAATTGCGTTGCCGTCATCGCACGCTTCTGCGCCCTGCTTCACACCGTCGCTGCACACAGCATTCCCAGACGGCGAGCTCACAAGGCATACACCCTCGCACACCAGCGTGGCGGGGCCGCCTGCCTGAGATCGGTCAACCACGGACGTGTCCAGTAGATCAATCTCAGACGCCATGCGTGGGTCAGACCGCACAGATGATGGCTCGAAGTTGTACCATGCGACAGTACCAGCCGACTTGGCCGTGTACGCCGCGGCCAGCACCTCCGCCGGCGAGTGGGCGCCAGACCAGATGGCCACGTCATCGATGATACCCGAGAACGTCACAGACAGCGGTTTTGACATCAAGCGACCCACAAGAAGCTGCTCGCGAGACTTGGAGGTGGGAACTGGGACTTGACCCGACATCTGTAGCATGCCATCCCAGTAAATGTGCGCCGTGCCGTCTTCGTTGTGGCGCACAACGACGTGGACCCACAGCCCGGTGGGGAATGCAGTCGGGGTTTTGAGTTCACCAGCGCCGGTCGTTCCGGTGCCGACGTTTGTATTGTCCACGCTGTAAACCATGCGGCCTGAGCCCTCCTCCAAGGATAGCGTTACACGGCTCGACGCCACGCTGTCTGCGACGTCCACGATGCCTTGCCCGGTCGCCACGGGGTCGGAAGCAAGCACGCGCACCTCGACTGTCATCGCGCCGCCAGTATGCGTCCCGCCAAGGCGTTGGGCGTGGTTGCCGGAGCCGTCGCACCGCAGGCCTAGGTTGCGCACGTGAGATTCCCGGCCAGATGCGGCCAAGGCAGCGATAGTGCCAGCAGACAGAGCGCGGCGATACAACTTCACGTCGTCGATGTAACCGGGCAGCGTGCGAGTGCCATCTTGAGCAATGGAGCCGCCAGCGCCGACAATGAGGCGAGCGTCGGCGGCAAACACGGGCGGTCGATCGTCCAGGCCAGCTTCGATGGGCGACAGGGCCACTGGGACACCGTTCACAAACAGCTTGGTGGTAACGGTTTTCGCTCCAGGCGTACGCGTTGCGCACATGTGAAACCAGGTTTGCGTCTGGATCTCGAGGTCATTCGCGACAAGCACAATCTGTACAGGACCGCCACATTCACGATGAGCACGCAAGCGTCAACACGCACAAGCTGTCCTCCGCACAACACGCACCGAGTCGCCGAAATCAACAACACCCTTGCCAAGGCGAGTGCCCATGGCCATCATGGTTCCGTGCTGAGTTGTGGCTGTCTTGGCTCGCAGCGCCGCGACGACGCTGATGGTGGCACCGCTGCCCCAGACCGGGGAGTCGTAGAACGCCCACGCGCACAGGGTCAACTCTGCGTCGCCATCCATCGCCAGCGGCACTCTGGACACGACTGATGATGTTGTCGACAGTCGCACAAGCCCCTCATCCCCAAGGTTGCGCGATGACTCGGTGTGAGTGAAGAACGCGCCGCTCGGGGAGTGGTCCGGAATCAGCGTAGCCACGTCATCTCGGAGGTGCCAATGGGCAGCCAGGCCGTGTTGCCACAGTCCATCCACCGCGTCGGCATCCAGCGCAATGGAGTAGACACGTGCGTCGTACATTTCACCAGTGAAGGGAGACGACGACGACGACGAGCGACCCACGACCCACTGCGCGTCAGTGATGGCAGCAGGGCCTTCACGTCCGCTGACCCCGACGCCTTCGAAAAGCTCCGTCGCCACCGGGCTACCATCGAGGTACACCCACGTCGTCACAAGCTTCTGCCCCGGTGCTCGCACAGCAGCGACGTGGTACCACCTCCCGGCCTCCACCATGTGCACCGACGAAGCAGCACGCACCATGACGCCTTGTGCGAAGTCCACGGCTGGCCGACCGCCGGACAGTGCCAACGCGATGTGCCCATTCGCGGTGCCCATGATGTGCTGCCGCCCAGCCGCGGTGGCAGACGGTCGCACCCAGGCAGCCAGCGTGAAGGACGCGTCACCAGCAAGGCCGATATTGCCGGCACTCAGGATTCCATACGCGCTGGAAGTGCCGAACGGCCCGACCATTCCGTTCGTGGCCCACAGCGCGGACCCAATGAAGCTGCCGGTGAGCCCACGCCGTGCAGCGTCTCGAATGAAGGCGCCGCTGCCTTCCGTAAGGCGCCACCACATCAGCATGCCCACGTTCTGGCGCATGTGGCGATACCCGTCCCACAGCGCCGCGGCTGTGGTAGGTGTGATGGTGTAGTCGTAGAACCGCAAGTCGTGCAGCTCGCCAAGCCCGGTCTTGCCGTACTGGATGTCCATGCCTGCAGTGGCCACGACATCGCCTTCCGTCCCCAGCGGTGCCAAATGGGACACACCGTCGACGTAGAACGTTGCCAGGCGGCTGTCGCCGTCAAACACCAACGCCACGTGGTGCCACAGGTCCGGATCTGTGGCAACCACGAAGTCCCAGTCACTATCGGCGCGAGCGGCGTCGCCGTTGAACGTGATGCGAGCGCGCACTGCATCGGCGTTGGGCGCCGACTCGATCTCCCAGGAGCATTTGGAGGCGTCGGCGGCCTTGCATTGAGATCCCACTGCGAACGAAGCGGAGATGCCCTCAGTTCTGCGATGGAAGAAGGCGGAAGCCGTGAACGACGCTGCGGCTGGCCCTGACTCCACGACCACGGCTGGCGTCGCAGTACCGCCTGTGCCGAGCGCGTTGATGTAGCCGTACACGGCGAGGGTGACGTATGCATTGGCGGTGGCGCCGTTCATACCGCCACCAAGCATCGCTGAAAACGTCTTGTCGGAGCGCAGAGGAATGATCACGGTACCAAACGAGTGGCCATAGTGGTAGCCACCGCCTGTGTCGCCCTCGTGCGTCACGTAGACGTCGTTGAGGTATGTGTCCAGGGTGAACGGTTGGTTCGACCAGTAGTGCGTGTCGTGGTTGTTGTTCCGCCCGAAGCTGTGCACCATGTGGTCACCCTGCTCCGAATCGTATGAAGTCAGCGACGCAATGATGGCTGTCGCAGTCGCCGGCACAGTCCCGGGAACGCTGATGCTGTTCGACTTGGTGCGCCCTGTGAAGTGCAGCTGGATGTTCGCAGGCGCGTCCAAGAACGTTACGACGTCGTTGAGGTAGCCGTACTGCTGGATAACAATGTGGGATGTCCCGTCGTTGTTGCTCTTGCCCATACCGAGCTGAATGCGGAACGTTTGGTCCTCGAGCAGCGGGATGATCTGCGTCCCATGCCAGTTGCCGTTCGTGTAGTCATACGCGCTGTCGCCCTCGTTGGTGATGATCAAGTCGTTGTACCGAGTGTTGGTGTTGGAGTACACAGAGTTACTCCAAGCGCTGTTGGTATGAGAGTTGTCCCGGCCAAACGAGTGCACGTAGTGGTCCGGCGTGCCACTGGACCGCCCAACGCTGTACGTGTACACGCTGGCAATCACAGCCCTGGCCGTGGAGCGCACTGGGGGTGCCAACGCAGTCAGCGCCTCGTACGCTGTCGGGTCTTGGTAGTTGGCCACCGTGTGCGAGATGATGATGTTGTTGCCACGAACATCGGAGGTGGGCACGGCCAACTCGCCGATGAAGTATCCGTTCACCTGGATGGTGAGGTACTCCGTCGTCGTGGAGTCTTTCTTGCCAAACGCGTAGTTGATGTCGAACTTGAAGTTGTCCTTCAGCGGGATGATGACCGAGCCAAACGACCGGCCGTAGTTGTCCCAGCCATCGCTTTGGCCGTGGTAGGTCAGCACCACATCATTCCAGTACCCGTCCTTGTTCACCGGGTCCATTTTGCAGCCGTAGTCGCCAGTGACAGTCGAGAACACGGCATCGCTCACCTCACGACCCAATGCAAACGACACCCAGTCATTGCCGGGGTGGTACGCGTGTACGTTGGCAACAATCGCCGTCGGGCGGTCCGTCACATCGACGTTGGGTGGCACGACGTCGAGGAACGTGCGTGCGGTGGTGCTTTGCAGCTGGATGTTCTGCGGCGTGTCAATCCACTTGAACCCGGAGCCACGGACAACTCCAACCTCGTCCTTGGGGTCCCACGGCGCTTGTTGGGTGCTGAGCCTGGCGCTTCCGGTGCCGTCGTAGTTGCTGCCGGTCCTGTCGGCGAG
>MDSW01186486.1_pt1 | contig 10115 bp, 7 predicted proteins | sample 811171 | NCBI WGS metagenome assembly MDSW01 (sample SAMN05326641, study PRJNA326480) | marine metagenome | isolation source: seawater | place: Atlantic Ocean: North West | collected 2012 | reverse complement strand
GGCGGGAGTGACGGGACTCGAACCCGCGACCTCCTGCGTGACAGGCAGGCGCTCTAACCAAACTGAGCTACACCCCCAATTTTATCACAATGGTGGGCGGTAAAGGACTCGAACCTATGACCCTCTCGGTGTAAACGAGATGCTCTACCAACTGAGCTAACCGCCCAAATTAATTAAATCGAGGTATACATCATTAAATATGTAATGTAAAAACTAAAAAATTTGTTACAAATTACCCAAAATTATATGTATTATCAGTTATAATGATAATTCAATGTAAATCGTGCCAAAAGAGTTTTGTGGTGCCAGATAATGCTATTACGTCTTCTGGAAGGTTAGTTCAGTGTAGCTCATGCGGTAACAAATGGACACAGTATCCAGTTCTTCAAAAAGAGAAGGTAGTTAATATAACCCAAACCACAGTAAAAAAGTCTGAAATCAAAAAAAAGAGGGTAAAAAAACAGAAAAAAAAGAAAACAATTTCATCTTTTTCCCAAGAATATCTTAACAAAAAATATGGGATTGATTTAAAAAATCCAGAAAATAAAATAAAAGAAAAAAGTAAGAAAAACATTGCAAACAAAAATACTGGTTTAGGGTTTTATGGTTTTTTTGTTATTTTTTTAATTATCTTAGTAGCAATTTTTGGTATTCTTAATTTGACAAAAGAAATTATAATTTATAATTTTCCTTTTCTTGAAAGCTATATAAATTATCTTTACGAGACAATTGATAATTTTAAATCAATAATTGAAGATTTTTTTTCGAGTTACTAACTCTCTAAGGATTTGATATTTATTATTTTACTTGATAAATGCTCATTATTTTTTTTTATATCTTCAAAAAAATTCCAAGCCAAAACTATTAAAATATTATCTTTGTTTTTGATTTTTTCCTTACTTACTATTGGAATATCAACTCCAGGCACATACTTATTATGTTTAAGTTTATTGTCTTCAACAATAAAATCTATATGTTTGTTTATACCAAAATAATTTAAAGCAGTAGTAGCTTTTGCCGGTGCACCATATCCTATTATTTTTTTGTTTAAATTTTCTTTTCTTAAAAGTTCAATATTCTTAATTATATTTTTTTTTATTTTAAGAATTTTTTCACCGAATTTCTCATATGTTTTAAAATCTTTAATACCAAATTTTTCCTCTTCTAATAAAAGATCTTTTATACTTTTGTCAGCTTTTATTTTTTTATTCGTTTTTTTTAGATAAATTCTTAATGAACCACCGTGTGTTTGAATTTTCTCTGCCTTATAAATTTTAGCGTCCATATTTTTAAAAAAGTTGAATAATGATGTCAAGGACCAGTAATTAAAGTGTTCATGGTAAATATTATCAAACGTCAAATCTTTTAAAGTATTTAACAAATATTGCACTTCAATAATTATAGTCCCATTTTTTTTTGTTAAATCAATCATGCACTTTGCCATTTCTCTTAAATTATCTGCATGGGCGAATACATTTGAGGCTAAAATGAGATCTGCATTTTTTTTTATTTTTCTTATACTTTTGTAAGTTAAAAAAATATTTTTTGTTTTTATTCCTTTTTTATTAGCTAGTGATGCTAGATTTTTAGCAGGCTCTATTCCTAAAAGATTTTTAAATCCTTTTTCTTTAAAGGGTTTAAGGGCTATTCCATCGTTACTTCCAACGTCAATAATATATGAATTTTTTTTTAAATTTAAATCTTTTACGTATTTCTCAGAGGCATCTAGAAAATGATCTCTGAATATTTTGGATGTGGACGATGTATATAAATAATTCTTAAACAATTTTTCAGAGTCTATTGCCACAGATAATTGACAATTATAACATTCTTCACAAAAATTAACTTCAAGTGGGTATAAGTTGGAAAAATCTGACTTTTTCTTTTTTAAATTATTTGCCAATGGTTGATATCCTAATGAAATAAATCTTTTTAATTTTTTTCCCCCACACGACCTACAATGAAATTTGTATACTTGGAGTAACATTTCTTTTTCTTTTTTATCAACCAATTCATGTTTAATCGTGTGTGTTATACCGTAATTCTCATGTTCTCTTTCACCTCTAACTAAATTTAAAAAAATTGAGTCTTTATTAAATACCATTGCGTGCGCAACGTTAGGTTTAGTTACGATTAGCTCACCTTCATTCACCACATGAGTGCACTTAATAGAACTAGGATTTAAAAGATCTTTATAAATACTTATAAATTGTCCTTTAGTGAGAAGACACTTTTGCTCTTGTATTGGGTGATAATGGTTAGCTCTTACAGTTCCTTTTTTTGAATCTATTAGACCAATAAGATTTATTGGCTCAGTTAACTCGTGGTTACTTATTTTGCCCCTTGAATCTTTAAATTCTTTCTCCCCTTGCTTTATATATTCAAGATTTTTAGATGTTTTTTTTTTGGACCACATTTCAATCATCTGTGAAATTGACTCTTCTAAATTGTAAAGAAATTTAAAACCTATTTTTAACAGTTTTTCATTCGACAAGGTGTACCCTAAATTTGGAATCTCGTCTGAAGTGCTTTCAATTTGTAAATTTCTATTATACTTTTTACATAATTCAGCAACACTTTTTACAGTTACTGTTTCTTTTGATAAATTAAAAATTTCATTGTTTATATTATTCTCCTCCATAAACTTGAAACATCTTGCGACATCTACTAAAGGAGTTAAACTTTTAAGTTGTTTTCCACCAGAAAATAATTTTATCTTTCCATTTTGGGATGCAATTTTTGAAAAAAGATTGGGCATGATATTTATTCTGGTTGAGTCTCCAGAATACCCATAAACAGAGCCAAGCCTTAATATAATATACTTTTTTCCGGAGTTTTTAATTTGATTCTCGTTTGTTACTTTGCTGCTTGAGTAAGCAAGAAATGTTTCCGGTTTTTCGTTTTCCTTAATGTCAATTTTGGTATTTTTAAGTCCTTCAAATATTACATGAGTAGACGGAAAAATTATTTTTGTAGAATTTTTAACAGTGTCTAAAATATTTTGAGTACCATCAATCGCGATTTTTTTAATTTTTTCATCTCTCAATTTATCTGACTCTTTTTTAACATAAGCCACATTAGTAATACCAGCCAAGTGGTGGACTACATCTGCGTCACTTATTTTACTTTTGAGAAATTCTTTATCAAGAATATCCCCCTGAAAAAAATTAATGTTCCAGTCTGATAATTGCTTCACCCTGTCTGAGAAAAATTGGTTATCAATAACTAAAATTTCATTATTCCAAGACTCACCAGAATAAATCTTACATAATTCCATACCTATATAGCCAAGACCACCTGTTATAACTATTTTTTTTCTCATAAATGTTAATTTACATAATTAAAAATTTATAATATCTCATTATTATATGAATTTTTATGATTGTTTCATGTTTTTTGATGAGGATATTTTATTAGATGTAAGGCTTAATATTTTGAATAAATACATTAAAAAATTTATCATCACAGAGTCTTTATACACCCATAAAGGTGAAAAAAGAAATTTAAAATTTGATATTAATAAATTTAAAAAATTTAAAGATAAAATTGAATATATAGTCGTAAAAGATCTTCCTAAGGACCTTGCTCAAATTAGCTCTTCAGACAGTTTCCACGAGAAAAATTCAAAAATTTTACTTAATGCACTTAAAAGAGAGAATTTTCAAAGAAACATGTTATCAAAAGGTCTAGTAGATTCAAATGATGAAGACTTAATTTTTATAAGTGATGTTGACGAAATTCCAAATCTGGAAAATCTAAAAAAAATAAAAAAATTGAATTTTTTTAACCAGAAAATGTACTACTATAAATTTAATTTAGAGTTCGAAAATAGAGTCTGGGTTGGTACAAGAGCCTGTAAAAAAAAATATTTAAGAAGTCCGCAGTGGTTAAGAAATATTAAATTTAAGCATTATCCTTTCTGGAGAATAGATACAATTTTTTCTAAAAAAAAATACATGAACATTAATTTTGTTAATCAGGGTGGCTGGCATTTTACAAATATTAAAACACCTAAAGAAATTCACTATAAATTATCAAATTTTTTACATCATTTGGAATATGAGCATAGTGGCTTAAAAGAGAGTGATCTTGAAACAATTATAAAAGAAAAAAGAATTTATTATGATCATGAAGTTGATAAATCAGTTAAAAAGTGGAAGTCTGCCGTAAAATTAAAGAAAGTTGATGTTAAAGATTTACCAGATTACATCAAAAATAATCAACACAAATTAGCTAAGTGGTTTGACTGATTAGTGAGTGCTAGAGATTTCCTGTTTTTTAGTTTTTTTGTTTTGAGTAATCGTGTCAACCTCAACCCAATTGCTGATTTTTTTTAGTTTTTTTGTTAAAGCAATTTTTAGGACCTCTTCAACATTATTTACAGTTATTATCTCAATGCCTTTTTTGATTATTTCAGGAACTTCTTTTAAATCCTTTTTATTTTCTTCTGGTATTAATACTTTTTTTATACCTGCTCTGTGAGCAGCCAAAAGTTTTTCTTTTAACCCCCCAATTGGAAGGACTACACCTCTTAAAGTTATCTCTCCAGTCATAGCAACACTTTTATCTACTGGTATTTCTGTGATCGCTGAAACAATTGATGTGATCATGGCGACACCAGCTGATGGCCCGTCTTTGGGAGTAGCGCCCTCTGGAACGTGTATGTGGAAATCCTTTTTTTCAAATAGTGGGGGAACAATCCCAAAATCTAAACTTTTAGACCTTATATAGGACTTGGCTGCTTTGACTGACTCTTGCATTACCTCGCCCAATTTACCAGTGATTTGCATTTTACCTTTTCCAGGCATAATTACTGACTCAATCTTTAATATTTCTCCACCAACTTCAGTCCAAGCTAATCCTGTTACCACCCCAACTCTATCTTTATTTTCAGCTTCACCATAATTAAATTTTTGAACTCCTAGATAATCTTGTAAGTCATTTTTTGATAGTGGATTGTTAACACTATTTTTGGAGTCTAACTTTCTAACAACTTTTCTGGCTATCTTAGATAACTCTCTTTCTAAATTTCTTACACCCGACTCTCTTGTGTAATTTCTTATTATCGATCTAATTTCCTTATCATTAATTGACCACTCATTATCTTTTAATCCATTATTTTTGATTTGCTTAGGTATTAAGTATTTTTTTGAAATATTCACTTTCTCATCCTCTGTATAACCAGATATTCTTATTACCTCCATTCTATCAAGCAAAGGCGGAAGAATATTTAATGTATTTGCTGTAGTTACAAACATCACATCTGATAAATCAAAATCAACCTCTAAATAGTGATCATTGAATTCATTATTTTGTTCAGGGTCGAGTGCCTCCAATAAGGCTGAAGACGGATCTCCTCTATAATCATTTCCTACTTTATCAATCTCATCTAATAGGAAGAGAGGGTTTTTTGTACCCGCTTTTTTCATCATTTGAATAATCTTTCCAGGTAAAGATCCTATGTAAGTTCTTCTGTGACCTCTTATTTCTGCCTCATCCCTTATACCTCCTAAGGATATTCTTATAAATTTTCTATTTGTAGCTCTTGCTATAGATTTTCCCAACGAAGTTTTTCCAACTCCAGGAGGTCCGACTAAGCACAAAATAGGTCCTTTTAATTTTTGCGTTCTTTTCTGTACCGCCAAGAATTCAATTATTCTCTCTTTTACTTTATCAAGCCCGAAATGATCCTCATCCAAAACCTTTTCAGCAGTTTTTAAATCCGTATTTATCTTGCTTTTTACTGCCCAAGGTAAGTCTGTCATCCAGTCTAAATAATTTCTTACAACCGTAGCTTCAGCTGACATAGGGCTCATGGATTTTAACTTTTTCAATTCAGATACGCATTTTTCCTGAGCAGACTTTGGCATTCTAGCCTCTTTGATGGCCTTTGATAAATTTGCAATTTCATCTTTGCCCTCGTCTATTTCTCCAAGTTCTTTTTGTATTGCTTTAAGTTGTTCATTCAAATAATACTCTCGCTGAGTTTTTTCCATTTGATTTTTAACTCTACCACGAATTTTTTTCTCAACAGATAATAAACTTGTTTCCTTATCGATAATTTCAAAAATTTTCTCAAGTTTTTTTCTTAGGTCTGTCGTTTCTAATAGTTTTTGTTTTTCAAAAAGTTGAATGTTGAGATTTGCGCTAATATTATTCGCTATTTGACTTGCATCCTTCAGACCTTTTATGTTGCTTAAAAATTCTGGAGTTTCTTTTTTCGTAAGAACAGTAAGTTTTTCAAATTTTTTAATTATACCCAATGCATAGGTATCTAATTCTTTTGATTTATTCTGATCTTCGACAGTTTCATATTCGCAAACTAAGAAATCGCTTTGACTTTTCTCAATATTTAATATTTTTACTCTTTTTTCTCCTTCAACTAAAACTTTTACAGTTCCATCTGGAAGTTTAAGTAATTGTAAAATTTTGCTTATACACCCATAGCCGTACATATCAGTATCTTGTGGTTCATCTATTTCCGAGTTTTTTTGTGCTACAAGAACTATTAATTTGTCTGACTTCATGGATTCTTGTAAAGCTTTAATAGATTTTTCTCTGCCTACAAATAAAGGCACTACCATGCTCGGAAAGATTACGATATCACGAAGGGGTAATAACGGTTTTGTTTTATCAGACATATAACTTTATATGATAATTTTGATAGGTATTTCAAGGAACAAATTGAGTATCAGGCAACTGATGTTGATGGTTTTTTACCGTATGTGACAATTGGGTCTTTTTCTCCTTTAACTGCGTTTTTATCAACTGTTACTTTTACCACATCTTGCATGTCAGGCAAATCAAACATTGTCTTTAATAAAATATTTTCTATAATTGATCTCAAGCCTCTTGCTCCGGTTTTTTTATTAATTGCTTTTTTTGCAATTTCTTTTATACCGTCGTCTTTAAATTCTAATTCGACATTTTCGAATTCAAATAATCTTTTGTATTGTTTTATTAAAGAATTTTTTGGTTCTTTAAGAATTTTAATTAAAGAGTTTTCATCCAAATCATTAAGTGTAGCAATTATAGGCATCCTTCCGATAAACTCAGGTATCAGTCCATATTTTATAAGATCCTCTGGTTCTAAAGATTTCATTATCTCGGATAGTGGAGTATCTTTAGATGCTTTAACTTTAGCATTGAATCCAATTGATGTGCCCCTGCCTCTCATTTCGATAATTTTTTCTAAGCCTGCGAATGCACCTCCGCAAATAAAAAGAATATTTGTTGTGTCTACTTGAAGAAATTCTTGTTGAGGATGTTTTCTGCCTCCTTGAGGTGGAACACTTGCAATTGTCCCCTCCATTATTTTGAGTAATGCTTGTTGTACACCCTCCCCTGAAACATCTCTTGTTATTGATGGATTTTCTGATTTTCTACTTATTTTGTCAACTTCATCAATATAAACTATTCCTCGTTGCGCTTTTTCAACATTGTAGTCAGCGGCTTGAAGAAGTTTTAAAATAATATTTTCTACATCTTCCCCTACATAACCAGCTTCAGTAAGTGTAGTAGCGTCTGCCATTGTAAAAGGAACATCTAAAATTCTCGCCAAGGTTTGTGCTAATAAAGTTTTACCACAACCAGTAGGACCAACTAATAAAATATTAGATTTTGAAAGTTCAACATCTTTGTTATTTTTGGTTTCATGATTAAGTCTTTTGTAGTGGTTATGTACTGCTACAGAGAGAACTTCTTTCGCAAAACTTTGGCCAATTACATAGTCATCTAGAATGTTACAAATTTCTTTTGGAGTAGGAACTCCGTCTTGATTTTTAATAACAGAACTTTTGCTTTCTTCCTTAATGATATCCATGCAAAGTTCAACACATTCGTCACAGATGAAAACCGTTGGACCCGCTATTAATTTTCTAACCTCGTGTTGGCTTTTTCCACAAAAGGAACAATAGAGAATATTTTTGTTTTTTTCAGACATAACGAATCAATATTTACTAAATATAAATGTATGATTAGCCTATAGCAAGCTGAAGTTGTAGAAATACCTATATATTGTGCGTTATTTTCTTTTTTCCACAACAGAGTCGATTAAACCAAATTTTTTAGCGTCCTCTGGAGTCATAAAGTTATCTCTCTCAAGTGCTTTAGCAATATCTTCAACGGATTTTCCAGTATGTTTTGAGTAAATTGAATTTAATCTATTTTTTAAAGATTGTATTTCTTGTGCATGTATTTGAATATCAGTTGCCTGTCCTTGAAATCCCGCGGAAGGCTGGTGCACCATTATTCTTGAGTTAGGGAGTGAGTATCTTTTTCCTTTCTCTCCTGCAGCTAATAAAAAGGAGCCCATTGATGAAGCTTGGCCTATACAAAGAGTGGAAACTGGTGAATTAATATACTGCATTGTGTCATATATACCAAGACCTGCGGTTACTAAACCACCTGGACTATTGATATAAAAATTAATTTCTTTATTAGGATTCTCAGACTCTAAAAATAAAAGTTGAGCAGTTACAAGTGATGCTACATTGTCATTTACTGGGCCGACTAAAAAAACTATCCTCTCTTTAAGTAATCTTGAATAAATGTCATAAGCACGCTCTCCTTTGCCAGTTTGCTCAACTACCATCGGGATTAAACTATTCATTTGTTCTTTTATTTCACGACTCATAGTGAGATTTTATACAACTATTGCTTACTTTTTGCTAATTTTTTCTTTTTTGTCTTTAACTTTACTGATTTTTTTTGACTTTGGGTCGTCTTCAGTAGATTTGTCATTATTAAATTTGCTGATAATTTTATCTGCTTCTTTTAATGAAATCTTTTTATTTTGTACTGTAGATTTGCTTTTAATAAAATTGATTATTTTTTCTTCGTAAAGCGATCCTTTTAAATTCTGTGACGCTTGAGGGTTAGCCTTATAGTAATCTAAAATCATTTTTTCTTGCCCCGGCATACCTTGAACTTGTTTCTGAATCTCATTTCTAATTTCTATATCCTCAACTTTAAGCTTATTTTGCTCTCCATATTCATTTAAAATTAACCCAAGTTTTATTCTCGACTTTGCAGTTTTTAAGTTTCTTTCCTTGTATTTTTCAAAATCTTCTTTTTTTTGAGATTTAGTTAATATCGATATTTCAGATTCTATTAAATTTTGTGGTAAATCTATTTTATGTAATTTTTCTAATTGATCAAATATTTCTTTTTTTGTGATAGAGTTTAATGCTTGTAAATATTGTGAGCTAATTTGCTTTTCTATAATGTTTTTTAAATCATTTAAATCTTTTGCCCCCATATTTTTGGCAAATTCATTATCGGCTTTACTAGCTACAGGTTTTTTAACAGCTAAAATTTCGCATTCGAAACTCGCAATTTTTTCAGCAAGTTCCTTATTTGGGTGATTTGACGGCATTTTAGATTTAACAATTTTTTTGTCTTTCTTTTTTAAACCTATGAGCTGTTCATCGAAACCTTTAAGAAAAAGATCCTTACCAAGTTCTAGTTTTATCCCTTTCCCCTCATTTCCTTCAAAGCTTTTTCCATCTATTGTAGCTTTATAATTAAAAGTGATCTGATCGTTTTTTATTGATTTTTCATTTTCTTTTTTTTCAACAAAATTTTTATAATTTTTAACCATCTCATCAATTTTTTTCTGCACCACAAGTTTATCGATGTCTAATTTATATTCTGTTATTTTATATTTCTCTGTGCTTGTAAGTTTTATTTCTGGCAAACAGTCAACTTGTAACTCATAATTTAGATCTTTTCCTTCACCAAATGTTTTTAGATCAATTTTTGGTTGACCCGCTATTCTTATTTTTTTCTCTGCGATAGCTTTTGATGACGTGTCTCTCAAAAGTTTATCTATCACCTCACCATATGCAGCTTTTCCAAATTGATTTTTAATAACTGAAACTGGAACCTTTCCAGGTCTGAAGCCTTTTAATTGAACTTGTTTTTGCAGTTCAGTTAATTTTTCATTAAGTTTTAACTGTATGATTTTTTTCTCAACAGAAATTGATAAAATCGTTTTTAACCCTTTTTTAGATTGAATTTGTACTTTCATAATTTATTTGGTGGGCAAGAAGAGACTCGAACTCTTAAGCCTTGCGGCACTAGTTCCTAAGACTAGCGCGTATACCAATTCCGCC
>MDSW01130768.1_pt1 | contig 10115 bp, 9 predicted proteins | sample 811171 | NCBI WGS metagenome assembly MDSW01 (sample SAMN05326641, study PRJNA326480) | marine metagenome | isolation source: seawater | place: Atlantic Ocean: North West | collected 2012 | reverse complement strand
TAAAGACTTTAAAGAACTAGCAACTCTCATAATTTTATTTTTAAAGCCTGGCAACGTCCTACTCTCCCGTATCTTAAGACAAAGTACCATCGGCGCTGAAGGGCTTGACTTCCGAGTTCGGAATGGGATCGGGTATTACCCCTTCGCAATAATCACCAGGCAGAGGATTTATATTATATAATTTTTTTTTTTCAAGACATTATTTACATATTTAATTCAAAAAAGTCTCGTTTTTCATTATACTCAAAAATATTTTTAAATTTGGGACAATTTATAATTATTGATTTCATAGATAAATTATGAAGAAAAAAATTGCGCTAATAACTGGAATAACTGGTCAGGATGGTGCTTATCTCTCAAACTTCTTACTAAAAAAAAATTATAAAGTGATAGGAATTGGTAAGAATTATTTAAAAAATAATTGGAGACTAAAAAAATTAGGTATAAGTAACAAAATTACTTTTGAAAAAGGAAGCGTAACTCAATCAAGGGATATAAAAAGAATTTTTAAAAAATACAAAATTGATGAAGTATACAATTTAGCTGCACAGTCCTCAGTAAAGAAATCTTTTAAAAATCCATATTACACAGCTTACTCAACAGGTTTAAGTGTTCTTAAGTTGCTAGAATTTATCAGATTAAGAAAAAAAAAAGTTAAATTTTATCAAGCATCCTCCTCAGAAATGATTGGGAATGTAAAAAAAAACCTTCAAAATGAAAATGCAAATTTTAATCCTCAGAGTCCATATGCTATAAGTAAACTATTTGGTCACCACATAACAAAATATTATCGTAATTCTTATAATATATTTGCAGTGTCTGGGATTTTATTTAATCATGAATCTCCTTTAAGAAGTAACGAATTTGTAACAAAAAAGATTATTATAGGATTAATTGAAATACAATTTAATAAGAAGAGAAATATTGAACTTGGAAACATATACTCAAAGAGAGATTGGGGATATGCAAAAGAATATGTTGAACAAATGTGGAATATAACAAATCAAAAAATTCCTCAAGACTTTGTAATTGCTACAGGCAAAGCTTATTCAATAAAAGATTTTATTAATGAGGTATGTAAAAACTTAAAAATAGAGACAAGATGGGTTGGTAAAGGCATAAATGAGAAATTAATAAATATAAAAAATAAAAATATAATAATTAAGATCAACAAAAAACTTTTCAGACCTTCAGAATTACATTATGTGCGAGGTGACATTTCAAAAGCACGAAAAATTTTAAATTGGAAGCCAAAAGTCAATTTCAAAAAATTAGTTAAAATAATGGTAGAAGACGAATTAGAAAACCAGAAAAATTAAATCTAAACATCTATAATTAATTTTTTTTTTTATAAAAAATTTTGTAGTTGAATTTTGTCTTATGGCTAATATTTTCTAAATTATACATTGTGCATGGAGATGGAGAATACATACAAAGTTTACCATTACTAAAAAAATAATAACCTTTATTTGGTAATAAAACTCTAGCAAATTCAGTTTGATTATTCTTTAAACGAACACTTGGAAAAATATCATAATAATCATGATTTTCGAAAATTCTATTTAGGTTTTTTCCTAGAAATCCAATAATAGCAATTATAGCAAAAAAATTATATATAAATTTAATTTTTATTTTATTTTCATCAAAATTAAATCTTTTTGAAAAAATAAGAAACAAGCAAACAAGAAATGCAATTATAAAAGATGAGCCATACCTATATATTGGAAATTTTAGAAACCATACTAAAATACAAAAAAACAAAAATAAACTAAATCGAATTTCATCTTTATATTTATATTTTCGATCAGACTTAGAACTAAAAAAAAATAAAATTATGTATATTATAAAAAGAAAAATTGTTATTGGAGTAATTTTTTCAATGAAAATTTTAAAATGATTTTTATACCATGTGTTTAACCATCTAAATTTCTTGTTGTAATCTTTCATATTATAAACATTGTCGCTATAATTACTCCAATCCTTTGACCATGCCTCACCCTCTATCTCAACGATCTTGGTTTTTTTTGCATCTGAAATTTCTAAATTTTCAAAGCAGAGTTTACTTATTGGATAAACAAGACACGAACTAGTTATAAAATTTTTTATAATCCATAAGATTAAAAAGATTACAGAGAAAATGATTTTTCTATTAATAAATATTTCCTTCTTATTATTTTGTTGAAAAAACAAATAAAGGACTAAGAAGAATAAGATTAGCATGAAAGGCTTAATCAAAAATAAAAAAGTTGAAAAAAGAATTATATTTGAAAAATTTTCTGATGTATTATTTTTCGTTAAGATATAAATAAATAATACTAGAAAAAAAATATGTCCAGGAGTATCATTTCCATACTCACCAAATCTATTATAGCTATAAATTGATATAATAAATAAAAGAAAATAAATTAGACTTTCGTTTAATTTGTTATTTTTTATTAATTTTCTTAACTTGGAAAATAAATAATAAGTAAATACTGAGTAAAGTATAGCAGTAGGTATTGATAAACTTTCTAATGGAATTATGTAATTATTTAAAGCACTAGATGTATATTGAATAATCGATATATGTCCAAATCTTTGGTGTAAGTTAGTAAGACCAAATATTATTTTATTTTCATGCAATATACTAATGAAAGGTAAGTGATATAATCCTGCATCGGGTCGATAAATATTTGAGTAAGATAAAAGTATAAATGTAATTAATGAAATAACTAAAATTTTTTTTATTAATTTTATTTTAAAATTATTTTTAAATAAATCATAAATAAAATAAATAGAAGCAAAAAATATTAATATAGTTCCAATAGATTTATTTATCGGGGAAAAAAAATTTATTAATAAAATTAAAAAACTTAATAATATAAATCCATATATTTTAATTTCAAAAAAGTTTATCTTTAAATTTTCTTTTCGATTTAAAATATGTCTTTCAAATATAAGTCCGAAACTATAAATATTACTACTAACAACAATTATTGACAATAATAATTCCATTATAAAACAAATACCTTAAATAAATTTTATTTTATATAGTATATAAATTATAATCATGAAGAAAAAAAAGGTAACAATTATAATTCCAGCATATAATGAAGAATCAAATATTGCTAAAGTTATTGATGAAGTAAAAAAAAAAGTATTATATGAAAAAGAACTAATTGTAATTGATGATTTCTCAATCGATAAAACAACTGAAATTTTAAAAAATCTACCAGAAATCGATAAAAAAATTTTTCATACTCGTAATTTAGGAAAAGGTGCAGCTATTAAATCAGCACTGCCCTATATTACTGGGGACATTGTTGCTATTCAAGATGCAGATTTAGAGTATGATCCAAAGGATCTTAATAAATTAATAGAAAAAATTTTTAATCAAGAGAGCAAAGTTGTTTATGGTTCAAGGATTAAAAATGAAAAGAGATATAATCAAAAGAATTTTATATCTAATTATAGAATTTTTGGTAATCATATATTGACTATAATATCTAATTATTTTAACAACCAAAACTTAACTGATGCGCATACTTGTTATAAAGTAATAGATAAAGATATTTTTCTTAAATTAAATTTACAAGAGAATGATTTTGCATTTTGTCCGGAAGTGACAACAAAACTATCTTTGATTGGTGAGAAAATAATTGAATTACCAATTAATTATAATGGGAGAAGTGTTGAGGAGGGTAAAAAAATAAGATTCAAGGATGCTGTTAAAGCTTTTTATACGATAATAAAATATAGACTATTTAATAATATAAATAGAAAAAATATGAGATATTGAGTTTGAAATTTATGATTGAGTCAACTTTTTTTTTATTTTTAATCAGTTTTGTAATACTAATATTTCTAAATAATATTGCATACAAACTAAATTTTTTAGATTTACCTTCAAAGAGAAAAATTCATAAAAAGCCCACACCTTACGTTGGTGGATTAATGATTGGTTTAGTTTATCTAATTTCTTATTTAATATTTGATTTTGAAAATTACAATTTTTCACTAATATTAATTTTTGGATTTATCATTTCTATAGTTGGATTTATAGATGATAAAATTAACTTAAATGTCATAAGTAAATTATTTTTTCAATCTACTCCAATTTTAATATTGATATTTAATTATGATTTTGTGGTTTATGAACTTGGGGATTTTAAAAATTTTTCTATTCAACTGGGGATATTCGCTTATATATTTACTTTGCTGGCTGTTTTTCTTTTAATTAATGCAAATAATTATATTGATGGTGTTGATGGTTTTGCAGGCATATTATTTATTTCTTCAATTTTTCTGATTTTTTTTAATTTAAAAGATATAAACAATTCTACATTATTTTATTTTTTAGTAATTACGGTCCCTGTTATTGTTTTTTTATTTTTCAATTTATCTTTACTGAAACTTCCTAAAGTTTTTTTAGGGGATTCTGGAAGCTTACTTTTAGGTTTCATATTATCGTTTACTTTAATAATTTCTAATAAATTTTTAGATATACATCCTGTAAAACTTGCTTGGTCTGTTCCTCTAATTGTTTATGATTTTTTGAGTATCAACATTTTAAGACTTATTGAAAGAAAAAATATTTTTAGTCCTGAAAAAAAACATATTCAACACTTAATACTTTCTAAAACAAACTCTGTTTATCTGACTAATATTATTGGTTTTTTAATGAATCTATTAATGGGAATGTTTGGATTAATAATATTCTATTTTTTTAGTAAACTTTTATCTATTATATTTTTTATAATTTTATTTTTTATTTATTTAGTGATAAGAATTTATTTTTCTAGATTAAGAAAAGTAAAATAATTTAATTTTTAATATTTTCTAAGTTTAAAGTTGATCATATCAGTTATTAAATCATCAATATTTTTTTTTGGTTTCCAACCTAACTCTTTTCTAGCTTTTTTTGAATCACCCAAGAGACTGTTTACCTCTGTTGGTCTAAAATATTTTTTAGAGCATTTAATAACAACATTGCCATATGTATTTATTGCTACCTCATTAAGACTTTTACCTTTCCAACTAATAGGATAATTAAGTTTTTTACATACTTTTGCTATAAATTCTTTAACACTTATTTGTTTTCCTGTTGCAATAACATAATCTTTAGGTTTTCTTTGTTGCAACATAAGCCACATGGCTTTGACAAAATCTTCTGCATGTCCCCAGTCTCTTTTTGAATATAAATTGCCAATGTATAGTATTTTTTGTTTTTTTAATTTAATGTCAACTAAAGCATCTACAATTTTCTTTGTAACAAAAGTTTCTCCTCTAACTGGACTCTCGTGATTAAAAAGTATGCCATTACAAGCAAAAATATTATATGCTTCTCGATAATTAACAGTTATCCAATGAGCATATAATTTAGCTGCAGCATATGGACTTCTTGGGTAAAAATTTGTTTTTTCATTCTGATATTTACTTTTGCTATTTCCAAATAACTCGGAAGTACCAGCTTGATAAAATTTAATATTTTTTTTGGTTCTAATTTTTTTTATTGCCTCTAGTATTCTTAAAGTTCCTATAGCATCTGTGTTAGCGGTATACTCGGGTAAATCAAATGATATGGCTACATGAGATTGAGCTGCCAAATTATAAATTTCATCTGGCATTAATTCATCAATTAAACTAGATACACGTAAACTATCTGTTACATCTCCATAATGTAAAATAAATTTTTTGTGAGACTTATTCCAATCTTCATAAATATCATCAATTCTTGATGTATTTAAAGATGAACTACGTCTTTTTACACCGTGAACTTCATAATTTTTTTTCAAAAGAAATTTTGCTAAATAAGATCCATCTTGACCGGTAACACCAAATATCAGAGCTTTTTTTTTCATTAATCTAATTTAAACTCTTTTCTATAGTCTTTTTTTAGAGTTTTGTTCTGATTATTTTTTTCTAATAAAAATTTTCCACATATTAAATAATCCATTTCGGTACCCATAAAACATTTGTAAGCGTCATTAATTGAGTTTACAATTGGCTCACCTCTAATATTAAATGAAGTATTAACAAGTATTGGACACTTAGACAATTTAAAAAATTCATATATCAGATCATAAAAAACTTTATTAGTTTCTTTATGAACAGATTGGATTCTAGCACTGTTGTCAACATGAGTTACGGACGGTATCTTAGATCTAATTTCATTAATTTGATCTACTCCTTTACTTCTAATTTTTAAATCTTTATTAATTTTTCCATCTGTAATATTTGCTACAAATGACATGTAAGGACTTTTGCATTGTATATCAAACCAATTTTGCATTTCATCAAATAATACTGAAGGGGCAAATGGTCTAAAACTTTCTCTAAATTTAATTTTTAAATTTAATTTTTTTTGCATATCAGATGATAGAGGATTTGCTAATATTGACCTATTACCAAGAGCTCTTGGCCCGAATTCCATTCTACCTTGAAACCACCCAACTACTTTATTGTCCAGTAATAATTTAGCAACATTTTTGTTAAGTTCATCCTGATTTTCATAATAGGTATAGTTTGCTGACAATTTATTTAAAGATAATTTAATTTGGTTTTCGTCAAATTTCGGGCCTAGATACGAACCTTTCATACTATCAAAATCATTAATTATTCTTTTTTTATTTAATCCTTGATACCAATAATTAAGAGCTGCACCCAAAGAACAACCTGCGTCTCCAGATGCTGGCTGAACCCATATATTTTGAAAAATATTTAATTTATTTAATATTCCATTAGCAACACAATTTAATGCAACACCACCAGCTAAACATAAATTATTACTTTTATATTTTTCTTTAAAAAATTTTGCAATTTTTATGATTATTTCCTCAGTAACATTTTGTATTGAAGCAGCGATGTCAAAATGAAACTGATCAAGTGAGCTTTCAGACATTCTTTTCGGTTTTCCAAAAATATTCTCAAATTTTTTGTTTGTCATTGTTAATGCCGTAGCATAATCAAAATATTTCATATTTAATCTAAAACTACCGTCATCTTTAATATCAACTAAATAATCTTTAATTAACTTTGAATAAACTGGTTTCCCATATGGTGCTAAACCCATAACTTTATATTCTCCGCTATTCACCTTAAATCCTAAATAATAAGTAAAAGCTGAGTATAAAAGACCAATTGAATGTGGAAAATCAATGTGATCTTTTTTTAGAAGTTTATTTGAGACACCCGTAAAAATGGTTGTTGTATTCCATTCACCAACTCCATCCATAATAATTACCAGAGCATCTGAAAAGGGAGAAGGAAAAAAAGCACTTGCAGCATGACTGGTGTGATGTTCAGAAAAAATGATTTTTTCTTTTTTATTAAATTTAGGGTCTATCTTTTTCAGTTGATCGAATATTATTTTCTTTTGAAATAATTTTTCTTTAATCCATATTGGCATTGATGAAAGGTAAGATTTTAATCCTCTAGGTAAAAAAGCTAGATAGGTTTCAATTAATCTTTCGTATTTTAAGAAGGGTTTTTCATAAAATACTATTTTGTCTATATCATCTAATTTTATTTTTTCTGTCTCTAAAATATATTCTATTGATTTAATAGGAAAATTATTATCATGTTTTATTCTAGTGAATCTTTCTTCCTGAACTGCAATTTTAATTTCACCGTCACATATAATCGATGCCGAACTATCATGATAAAATGCAGATAAACCAAGTATTCTAATCATTAATTAAAATATCGTATAAATGAATGGTGCTAAAGCAGTACTACTTGTTGCTATTATGAGCACTCCAATTATCAACAAAATTAAAAAAATTGGAATTAACCAATATTTTTTTCTTGAAAGCATAAACTTAATATATTCTTTTAAAAATTCTATCATAATTAAAGTTAAAATTGATCCTTAAAATCAATATTTGATTTATCTTTATGTAACCAATAAGAATTTTTTCCTTTATCTATTTTAATTTCTAAATAATTTTTCTTAAAAATTTTTACTAATATTGATATTGGAAAAAATATAAAAAAATAGATAATGGTAAGAATAATTGGGTTCATTAATTTCGATATTATGACTCCAAACCTATACCAACTTCTATTTAACGGATTAAGTATTCTTGGGATAAAAATTGTTATTAATAAGAGAATAATAGAAAGACCAATCAAAAAATAGGAAAAGCTACTTTTTAAAAAGAATAAACTTAAAACAAGAAAAATGACGACGAACGTATAACCAAAATTTTTATTAGAAACCATATTTTTTTTTATCAAAAAAGTTAATAGTATGAAAGAAATATGAAGTTATAAACCAAAAAATTGAGGCAAAATTTGAATTAAATATTGATCCAGTAGGACGGAAAAGAAAAATAAAGATAATTAAATATATTAAACAAAATAAATAATTTTTTTTACTTATCATATTTTTATCTTGGTTTACTATATTCTTTAAATTTAGATACCAAAATAAAAAAAATATTAATCCAAATACACCCATATCAACAAATAATTCTAAATGAAAATTATGTGGATGAGTTGAGCAAACTTGATATTGATTGCTCTTTCTTAAATTAATCTCTGAATATTCATGACACTTCACTCTAAAAGATTTAAATCCATTGCCAAAGAGCAAGTTTTTTTTTATCATTTCTATAGATGCTGAATAATGCAAAATCCAAGGTAATGTTTTAAACTTTTCATATTTATTTAAATTATAATTATATCCTTGAACTTCTTTAGAAATTTCTGATTTAAAGTATCCATAATATCTCTCTTTAAATGATGGCGAAGTAAGAGAAAAAATTAAAATTGTTGTTATTAAAAATAATAAAATGATTAAATATTTTTTAATTGAAGTGGTAAAAAAATAATAAACTATAAAAAAAATAATTGTTATAATTAATGCCGATCGCTCTCCAGTCACTATTATAGAAAAAAAAATAAAAAATGTAAAAATATTAAAAAATAATTCTTTTTTAAAAAAAAAATTTTTTAAATGAAGCAGTATTAAAATTCCAAATGTTGACAAATATCCACCCGCAATCAATTCTTGATTTAGAATTCCTGAAAAACGTTGACAATTTTCACCATTATCATCGCACATTCCTGGTTTAAATCCAAATATGTCAAATCCAAAAGTATATTGAAATAAAATATCAGAACAAAAAAATATTAAATAAAAAAAGTAAATTTTAGAGAATAAAATATGTTGTGATGAATTTGCTACCATCAATACATATTTAATAATAAAGAATAATATAAAGAATCTTACATATAATAAAGATTTTAGTAAATTAATTTGATCTACTTGGTTAATAAAATTTGATATAGATAAAAATATTAAAAATAAAATTAATAAATAATTTGGATATTTTAAAAATTCCTGCAAAAAAGCATGGTTTTTAAGATTTAAGGCTATATAGATTATTATCATTAGAAATATCATCAAGTTGATAATGAAACTCCCAAAAATATAAATAACTGGAAAAATTAAGGTCAAATAAATTAATATATTTTTAAAATTTAGATTCTTAGTATTAAATCTGAACATAATATGAACTATAAACAAGTTATATTTAATTAAAACAAATTAAAAATGAAAATTAAAAGTTTTACTTTTATTATTTTTTTAATAATAGTTTCTATTTTTGCAATTGAATTATCTCTTAGATATATAGGCTTGGGTTCTCCAATAATATATAAAAAATCAATTTTGTTTGGATACTATCCTGCAGAAAATCAAAAAGTTAAACGTTTAAAAAACAGTTTTATAACCATAAATAATAAAGGTTTCAGATCTTTGGATAAATTTGAAGAAAATAAATCAAAGATATTTATTTTAGGAGATAGTGTTGTTTATGGCGGAAGTTACATAGATGACAAAAAAACTTTTTCAAATTTATTGTGTAGTAAAATAAATAAAACAACAAAGAAGGATAAATTTAGCTGTCACAATGGAGGAGTTAACGCATATGGTATAGAGAACATAATGGAAAGGTATAATTATTTGAAAAATAAATACCCAAAAGCTAATTATATCTTAATTCTTAACTATTCAAATTTTTATAGAAATTTCATGCAAATAGAGTCGCTTCCTTATTTTTCGAAACAAAACTCTGGCTTATTAAAAGCGACAAAGGAATTACTAGCATTTTATATTGATAAAATTCGTT
>MDSW01089456.1_pt1 | contig 10116 bp, 11 predicted proteins | sample 811171 | NCBI WGS metagenome assembly MDSW01 (sample SAMN05326641, study PRJNA326480) | marine metagenome | isolation source: seawater | place: Atlantic Ocean: North West | collected 2012 | reverse complement strand
TTAATGGCAGCAGATATTTTAATTTATTTAGCAACTCATGTTCCAGTTGGTGATGATCAAAAACAACATTTAGAACTAACAAGAGATATTGCTCAAAAATTTAATAATGATTTTAAAACTGATTTATTTCCAATACCAGAACCCCTTATTTTTGGAGAAGCAACAAGAGTAATGAGTCTTCGTGATGGTTCTAAAAAAATGAGTAAGTCAGATCCATCAGATTATTCACGAATTATGCTTACCGATACGGCTGACAGCATTTCACAAAAGATAAGAAAGGCAAAAACCGATCCCAAACCTTTACCTTTAAATAAAGAAGGTTTGAAAAAAAGACCAGAAGCAGAAAATTTAATATCAATATTTGCATCTTTGCAAAATAGCACAATTGAAAATATAATTTCAGAATATGCAGGAAAAGAATTTTCAATTTTTAAAAAGGATTTAATAGATTTGTCTGTATCTAAACTTGAGCCTATAACCAAAGAAATGAATAAATTAATAGTTGAAACTTCTTACGTCGATTCGGTACTTAATCATGGAAGAGAGAATGCAATTGAGGTAGCTGAGCCAGTTTTAGCAAAAACCAAAGAAATTGTTGGTTTTTTATCCTAATAATTCCCATATTTTTAATTTTTTTTATCAAAATTCATACGAAAGACATATTAAAAACTATATAGATACCATATGTTTATACAGACTGAACAAACACCAAATCCGCAAACACTTAAGTTTTTACCAGGTAAAATAGTTATGGATGAGGGTACAGCTTTCTATCAGAATGTTGATGATGCATCAAACTCTCCGTTTGCAAAACGTTTATTTGAAGTAGAAGGAGTTGAAGGTGTTTTTTTTGGTAGTGATTTTATTACAATTACAAAAAACCAATCTATTGAATGGCAAGTAATGAAACCTCTTATTTTAGGTTCAGTAATGGATCATTATAACTCAGGTGAATTAACTATTACAAAAGAACAAAATAGTGAAAATTCATCTCTTAAAAAAGAAGATACCGATTCAGATATAGTAAAACAAATAAAGGAATTATTAGACACGAGGGTTAGACCAGCTGTTGCCATGGATGGAGGAGATATTATTTATGATAGTTTTAAAGACGGTATAGTTTATCTTCATATGCAAGGAGCATGTTCAGGATGTCCAAGTTCAACCGCAACTTTAAAAATGGGAATTGAAAACATGTTAAAGCATTATATTCCTGAAGTACAAGAGGTAAGACCAATAGATGCATAAGCTTTTAAATTTCATTTGCTTTCCTATTTTGTTATCTGGAATAATTATACTAAGTAATGGTCTTCTTGATTATAATACTTATAAAATTATGATTGAAGCAGATGTAGAAACATCTGGAGAAATCAATAATAAGTATTCTGAAAAAGAAATTACTTTAAAAGGTCCTCCCGTTTCTGAAAAATTAAGTGATAAATTTTTTGTTAAAGTTAGAACAAAGCCAATAAACCCAAAAATTATATCAGTAATTAAAAATAGTGATCAAGATATTAAAATGTCAATTCTTTCAGAAGCTGATTTCGATTACTTAAATACAAATAAAAGAGAATTTGTGAAAACTGTTTTACCTATTATAATAAATGAAAATCAAAATATTATAACAACTAGAAAATTCGTAATAGATTTAAAGAATAAATTGGAAAAGTTTAAGACACTTAATAAGAAAGAATTACTTAAATTAAATAAAGTTGCAAATGAGTATAATATTGTATACGCAAAAAAACATAAGTTAGATCTTATTGAAGAAATTCTTTTGAAAGTTGATATAATACCTAACTCTATCGTTTTGGCTCAAGCTGCAATAGAGAGTGGCTGGGGAAAGTCTAGGTTTGCTAAAGAATATAATGCTCTATTTGGAGAATACACATACGATCAAAATAAAGGTGTTGTGCCCTTAGAAAGAGAAGTAGGTGATAAACATCTGATTAAATCATTTACCTCTTATGATAACAGCGTTTCATCATACTTTAAAAATATTAATTCACACAATGCATATAAAGAATTCAGACAGGTTCGTTATTTAATGAGAAATAAGAATAATTTTTCTAATATTGCTTTACTTATTAATAAACTAAATTCATATGCAGAAGATAATAACTATATAAGAACTCTAAGTTCAGTAATCAATAAAAATAATTTTGATAAATTTGACTTAAAAATAATATCTTATTAATTGTATTAATTATAAAACTGATGTCCAAACCAGCGCCAATTTTCATTAGTGTCTTTTGCAGTACAATTAATCCTTGATCTCCCTTTTGATAACTCTCTAGCTAATCTTATTTCAACTCTTTCATTAAATTTATAAATTTCTTTTTCAACTTGTCCTTTCATATCAAATATAAAACAATTTAAGGATGTAGAGAGTTTTTCATCTAATAATGAAAAACCAATAAAAGGTGGATTTTGTTTTACAGTTGGGTCAGTTGGAATAAAATCATAGACCCCAAGACCTTTAGATGAAGCTGCAAACTTTACTCTATCAATTTCCCCATATTTTTCATTTAACGAAAACCGTGGAAGATAATACATATTAGAAGTTTCATTAATAACCCCTGAGTGTTGTCCAAAAGCAACTTTAAATTTGTAATCTTTTATTAATTTTATTAACTCATCACTAGCTTCACCATAAGGGAAAGCAAATAAAGAGGGTATTTCACCAAGTTCTTTTAAAAAAATTTTGTTTGATAATTCAATTTCTGCTTTTGCGTCTTCTATATTTAAATCTGGCATGTGAGCATGTGTGTGTGAATGTGCGCCTATATTAACCCCATCTTCTTTTAATTTTCTAATTTGATCCCAATTTAAATAATTTTTATTATTTTTTGCTATTGTGCCTGTTGTTATAAAAAGAGTCACAGGAATATTATTTTCTTTGAACATAGGCCAACCCACCTCAAAGAAAGATTTATCTGCATCATCAATACTAATACCAATTGTATTATTTGGAAGTTGCCCATCGTTAATAATTGTATCAACAATAAAATTTAAAGGCAAAATATTATATTTGTCTTTGCTAAGTTCTAAAATATGGCTTTCAAATTGTTCTAAAGTGACACTTGTTGAGGGATATTTTGAAACTCCAAATTTGTGGTACATGAAAACTGTAGCCGAATTCTTGACGTTTGCAGCTTCAACAAATGTTAAGAATAGAAAAATTACAAAAATTGATTTTAAAATTTGTAAGAAAATATATTTAAGTATTGTCATATGTTATTATTTTTAGATGTTATTTCACCATTACCAGAAATTTTATTAATTGAAGAGAACAAAATAATATGTAGAAGAAAAATAATAAAAAATGAGTCTGAAAAATTAAGTGATAAAATAATTGAATTTTTTGTTGAAATAGACAATAGTCTTAATTTAACAGATAAACTTAGCAAAATAGCAATCACTATAGGCCCAGGTTCATATACTAGTCTAAGAGTTGGTGCTGCTTTTTTATCTGGATTAAAAATATCAAGAGAATTACTATTTTGTCCAATTTCTATAATGGAGGTTTTTGAATTTCAACTCAATAATAATGATCTAAATAAAACTGGAATTTATATAAATTCTGCTAATGATCAGAATTTTTTTTGTACAATTGATAGGTATAAAAATATTATATATAATAAAGTTGAGGAAAAAAATTATAACATACCTAAAAATATAAATAAAATCTATTACAATGAAAAAAAACTTAGTTTAAATGAACCTGATATACTTCAGCATAAATTTTTTTTCTCTGATATGATTTTTAAAAATTATCAAAAATTAAAATTTTCAAAAAATGAAATTATAAGGCCTATTTACATATCAAACAATAAAATACTAAATTGAACGATATAAAAAAATTACAAATAAACGACTTGTTAAAATTAAATCAATTTATTTTATCTGAAAAAGAAAATTTTGACAATTTCATTGATTTAGGTTGGAGCTATAAAAATATTAAAAGTCATTTTATGAAAGAGGGAAACTTATCTTATGGATATTTCAAAAATAATATTTTAAATGGATTTTTAATCGGTGAAAAGATAATTAACGAAACTAATTTTGATTTTGAAATACATATTATATTTGTTTCAAAAAATTATAGAAGAATGAATATTGGATCTAAGCTTCTTGATTTTATACATAAAAATAAAAATTTAATAAATATTTCTAATATATATTTAGAAGTTTCAGAAAATAATGAAGTAGCTATTAAATTTTATGAAAAAAACAACTTTGTTTTTTTTAAAATTAGACATAATTATTATAAATATAAAAATAAAAAAATTAATGCTAAGTGTTATATTAAAAAATTATAAATAATGAGTAATAAATATTTATTTATAAAATCATACGGTTGCCAAATGAACGTTTATGATAGTAATCGTATTAAAGATCTTTTTTCAAATAAAGGTTATGTTTTAACAGATGATATATCAAAAGCTGACCTTACTATCTTAAACACATGTCATATTAGAGAGAAAGCCGTTGAAAAAGTTTATTCTGATATTGGCAGAATAAAAAAATACAAAGATAAAAATAATAATATGAAATTAGTTATTTCTGGATGTGTAGCTCAAGCAGAAGGAAATGAAATAAAGAAAAGATCTCCAATAGTAGATTATGTTGTTGGGCCTCAAGCATATCATAATTTACCTGATATGATTAATCAAACTGATGAAACATTAAGTAGTGATTTCTTACAAAATGAAAAGTTTAAAAACTTAATATATAATTCTTCAAAGGCTTCATCAGAATTTATATCAATTCAAGAAGGTTGTGATAAGTTTTGTTCTTTTTGTGTTGTGCCCTATACAAGAGGACCAGAGTTCTCTAGACCGATAAACGATATTATTGAAGAAACAAAAAAATATACTAATACTGGAGTAAAAGAAATTATATTGTTAGGCCAAAATGTAAATGCATATCACGGACTCTCTTTGGATGGTAAATCAAAAGACTTAGCCTATCTCATTAATAAAATTTCCGAAATAGAAGCAGTTAAGAGAATTAGATACATGACTTCTCACCCGATAGATATGAAAGACTCCCTAATTAATGTTCATGCCTCAAATCCAAAACTAATGCCATTCTTACACCTTCCAATTCAATCAGGATCAGATTCGATTTTAAAAAAAATGAACAGAAAACATACGGTTGATGATTACTTTAAAATTGTAGACAAAATTAGAAATGTTAGACCCGATATAGCTATGTCATCAGATTTTATTGTAGGTTTTCCTGATGAAACAGATGAAGATTTTGAAAAAACAATGCAGTTTATTGAAAAAATAAAATTTGTTATTGCATATTCTTTCATTTATAGTCCTAGACCAGGTACCCCAGCTCAACATAAAGATAATATTGATCAATCTCTAAAAAAAGCAAGACTATCTGCACTTCAATCATTGCTTACTCAACAACAAACAAAATTTAATAAATCATTTATTAATAAAAATATGGAAGTATTATTTGAAAAAAAAGGAAGACATAAAGATCAATTTATTGGAAGAACAATTTATAATCAAAGCACATTTATTAATACAAAAGAAAAAATTTTAAATAAAATATTAAAAGTTAAAATAACCAATTCAACTAATTTTGCTTTAGAATGTCAGATATAGTCACTAAAATAGATAATTTAGAGATAGAATTAGATGATAATACAATATTAACTAATTTATTTGGAATAAATGACTCAAATTTACATGTAATTGAGAAAATTAATGATGTAAGAATTCAGTATCGAGGTAATAGAATTAAAATATCGGGAAAGAAAAAATCAATATTTGAAACAAAAGCAACATTATTAGATTTATTTGAAGAAGCAAAGAAAGGTATAGAAATTGACGAAGATAAAATTAAAGATAGCAAAAGTTTACTTAACATGAATATTAAAGAAGATGAAAAATTAGATTTATTTATTCAAACTAAAAAAAGAAAAATAATTCCAAGAACTGAAAATCAAAATACTTATTTTAAACTTTTGAATACTAAGAATATCGTTTTTGCAGTTGGTCCAGCTGGAACTGGAAAAACATATATTGCTGTAGCTAAAGCTGTATCAGCCTTGCAGGAAGGTAAAGTAAATAAAATCATTCTATCAAGGCCAGCAGTTGAAGCAGGCGAAAAATTAGGTTTTTTACCTGGTGATTTGAAAGAAAAAGTAGATCCTTTTTTAAGGCCAATTTATGATGCGCTTTATGCTATGTTGCCATTTGATCAGGTAGAAAAGAAAATATTAAACAATGTCATTGAAATAGCTCCGATAGCTTTCATGAGAGGTAGGACCCTTGAAGACTGTTTTATTATACTTGATGAAGCACAAAATACAACAAAAACACAAATGAAAATGTTTTTAACTAGGTTAGGTAAAAACAGCCAAATGGTAGTTGTAGGTGATGTAACTCAAATAGATTTAGTTAGTGAAAAAGATTCAGGTTTAATGGATGGTTTAAAAAAATTAAAAAAAATAGATGATATTGGTTTTGTTGAATTATTAGAAAAAGATGTAGTAAGACACGATTTAGTAAAAAAAATTATAAATGCATATGAAAAAATTAGTAAGAGTTGATTTTTTTTGCGACTCTAAAAAGTGGTCAAGAAGGCTGCCCAAAATAAAAAAACTAAGTAATAAGACTATTAAATGTATGAGTATTTACTTTAAAACTAAAATTATATTTAATTTAAATTTAATTTTATCAGAAAAAAAGATGGTAAGTTTTTTAAATAGAAAGTATAAAAATAAATACCATGATACTGATGTACTGACCTTTGTATCAAAAATTACGAACAAAGAACTTGGAAAAATATTTTATTGTGATATCTTTTTCTCGATTGATATTATTGAAGAATATATAAAAAAAAATAAATTAACATTATATGAGCATTTTAATCATTTATTGGTACACAGTATTTTACATATAAATGGCTATGATCATAAAAATCAATTACAATTTAAAAAAATGAAAAGTGAAGAAATTAAAATCTTAAAAAAAATGGGTATTGATAATCCATACATATAAATATGAACAATAATAACGACAAAACATATAGTTGGAAAAATTGGATTATAAAAAAATTATTGTCAAATGATTCTACAAAAGAAGATATATTAAATTTTATTGCAAATGAAAGAAACGAAAATGAAATTTCTGAAATAGATGAAAATGATGAGAAAAATTTAATTAAAAACATACTACAATTAAATGAGAAAAGTGTTGAAGATCTAATGGTTCCCAGAAGTGAAATAATAGCTATTAACTATTCTCAAACTTATAATGATATATTAGATATTATAAAAGAAGAAAGCCATTCACGTATGCCAGTATATAAATCAAATATAGATAATGTAGTTGGTTTTTTTCATATTAAAGATTTTATCAAAACTTCGCATAAAAATTTTAAAATAGATAATATTATTAGAGACTGTCTTTATGTAGCCCCTAAATCACCTATACTTGATTTATTAAAAAGAATGCGATCTTCAAGAATACATATTGGTTTAGTGGTTGACGGAGTTGGTGGAGTTGATGGTTTAGTAACAATAGAAGATTTAGTTGAGGAAATTGTTGGAGATATTGAAGATGAGCATGATGCTGAAGATATTGACGAATTAATATTTAAAAAAGATAAAGATTCAATTACAGTTGATGCAAGTTATAGAATTGATGATTTAGAAAAATACTTTAATTTACAGCTATCAATGCCTGAGGATGATGAAATATTTACTGTTGGCGGTTTAGTTTATTCAAAAATTAATAGAATACCTAAAAATAGTGAAATAATTGAAATAGAAAATAAAATAACTATTAAGATTATAAAATCTAATAACAGGAAAATAGAAACACTGGAAATAAAAAAAAATAATTGAATATAATAATTTTTTTAATACTTGGTTTTTCTACAACTTTATTGTTTCCACCATATTTTTTTCTACCATTAGGCTTTATTATATTTCCTATTTTATGTTTATTTTTTGATTACTATAAGAAAAAAATCAAAAATTTAAGTATATTCTTATATAGTTTTGTTTTTGGCTTTGGATTCTTTTTCAGCCTTCTTTTTTGGATTAAAAACCCCTTTTTTATCTTTGAGGAGACAAAAAATTTTTTCTATGTATCTATTCTTTTGATAATCCTATTATCTTTAATTTTTTCTATAATATTTTTAGTTTTTTTTCGTTTTAATAAAAAATTATCAACAATATTTTTAATCCCAATTATTTTTATTTTTACTGAATTCATAATTTCCATTTTCTTATATGGATTTCCTTGGATAACTTTTTCACTAATTATATCTAATAATAATAGTTTAATTATATTTCCAAAATTTTTTGGAACCCTTGTTTCCAGTTATTTTGTTTTACAATTTTTTTGTTTACCATATATATTTTTTGAAGAAAATTTTAATTACAAGCAATTATATAAATTTATATTACTTTTAATTCCAGCTTTTCTAATGGTGCTAATTTTTAATTTTTTGTATAGTAGTAACGATACTAATAATAAGGTTATAGATTTAGAAATTGTACAATTAAATTTTAAAAACAATCAAATTAATGACTACGAAGAAAAATTAAAAACTATAAAAAATATTTTAATAAATAGTAATTCTGAAGTTTTAATATTTGCTGAAAATAATTACCCCTATTTAATAACAAATACTGATTTTATTGAAATACAAAATAATCTTAAAGAAAATCAAACTGTAATTATTGGAGCTACAAGAAAAGATAAAAATAATAATTACTACAACTCACTATTAAATATTTCTCATGCTAACATCTCTTATTTCGATAAAAAGATATTAGTTCCTTTTGGTGAATTTTTACCTTTAAGAAATTTCCTAAGCTTCTTCAATTCTATATCTGGTCCAAATGACTATACATCAGGAAAAAAACAAAGAATTATTAAACTTAATGATAAACTCAATTATATTCCAGTTATTTGTTATGAAATTATTTTTTACTGGAAAATTATTAATAGTATAAATTATAATAGCAACTTAATAGTTAATATTACTAACGATATATGGTTTGGAAAATTTTTAGGACCTTATCAACATTTTTATCATACAAAACTTAGAGCTGCAGAATTTAATAAAACTATAGTAAGAGTGTCTAACAATGGTGTCTCAGGAATAATAGATTATAATGGTCAAATATTAACTACAATTAATTTGAATGAAAGTAGTTCTAAAAAATACCAATTAATTTTAAAGAATAACATAAATTATTATCACTATCATTATTTTTTAAACTTATATTTTTTTGCTTTATTAATTTTTATAATTTTCTTAAATTTAAAAAAACGATGAACACTAGTAATTTTAAGAATAGATTATACGGCAGAACAAGAGGAAGAAGTAAAAAGAAAATTAATATTAAAAATTATTTTACGAAATTAGATCAATTTAAATTAAATAATTTTGAAAATAATAAAAATTATATTTTGGATATAGGAACAGGTAATGGAGAAACTAGTATTTATTTATCAAAATTGTATAAACACTCTACAATTATAGCATGTGATAAATATATCGACGGTAACTTAAATCTCCTTAAACAAATTGAAAATTTCAAACTTAAGAATATTCTTATTCATCATGGCAATGTATATGAAATTTTAGAAAAAAATAAAAATATATATTTTGATAAAGTTTGGATATTTTTTCCTGATCCATGGCCTAAAAAAAAACATTATAAACGAAGACTAATTAATAAAAATTTTTTTACAGTTCTTCATGATAAACTAAAAGATAACGGAGAAATATGTATTGTTACAGACTCTAATTCATATTTTAAATATATCTTAAAAGCGATTTATGAGTCAAAAAATCTTTTTCATTGGAAAAATCAAAATAAATTATATCTAAGTTTGAAAGATTATTATGACCTGGAGACTAAATATTATAAAAAGGCTATTATTTCTTCGAGAATTCCATCATTGTTAATTTTAAAAAAAATATAAGCTTGTATTTTTTTTATTTTTTAATATAGGTTGCATATTATTAAGGTGGGTTATCCCACCTTTTTTTTATAAATATGGCTAAGAAAAAATACAATGTAATTAGGGAAGAAATGCTTCAAGTTGCTTCAAATGTAGCGCAAGA
>MDSW01056310.1_pt1 | contig 10116 bp, 9 predicted proteins | sample 811171 | NCBI WGS metagenome assembly MDSW01 (sample SAMN05326641, study PRJNA326480) | marine metagenome | isolation source: seawater | place: Atlantic Ocean: North West | collected 2012 | reverse complement strand
TGAGCACGTCCCACATGAAATTCCGGGAATCGTATTTCTTTCAGGTGGACAAACCGAAGTTGAAGCAACAGCACATCTCAACATGATGAACAACATGGGCCCCCATCCCTTCCAACTGTCCTATTCCTATGGACGTGCTCTCCAAGCTACCACACTCAAGACATGGGCTGAGAATAAAGACGATGTTAGTGTAGCACACGAGGTGTTCGCCCATCGATGTGAAATGGCGCATCTAGCACGTTCTGGCTCTTGGTCCGCTAATCTTGAGGTCTGAGCGTTCATGCGCATCGTATCGTGGAATTTGAATGGGATCCGTGCTGCAATCCGAAAAGGACTGGATCTTTTCATTCAAGAATTGGATGCTGATATCTGGCTTTTTCAGGAAGTCCGTGCTCTTCCCGAACAACTCCCTAAGGATTGGGCACCCCCTTCTGACATGAAGGTGGAATGGCACCCTGCGGAGAAAAAGGGATATTCTGGAGTAGCGACTTGGGGTCGAGATGAATTCACGATTATTGGGAAGGGCATGGGATGTGGGGATGATCCTGAGGATTTAGAAGGCCGAATTCTTGTTACACAGCATAATGGGTTTCGATGTATAAACACGTATTTACCGAGCGGGTCATCGAAAATAGAACGTCAGTTGTACAAAGAGCGATGGATGGAGGATTGGGCTAAATGGTTGAAACCAGAACTTGCCAGTGAGGTTCCAGTAATTGTCGCAGGTGACTTGAATATAGCCCATGATGAGATAGATATCTGGAATGCTCGTGGTAACATGATGTCATCTGGATTCCTTCCTCAAGAGCGAGCATGGTTCAGCCATCTTCTTGGAAGTGGCTGGCACGACCTTTGCCGCGAACATTGGGGGTCTATCCAAGGCCCCTATTCCTGGTGGTCAAATAGAGGACGAGCACGGGAGGATAACAAGGGTTGGCGTATCGATTACGTGCTAGGGAACGATGCTGCAAAGGCGCGCTTCAAGGATGCACGTATTGTGAGGGCAGGAGGTCTTCAGGTTTCTGACCATGCGCCTGTAGTCGTTGATTTCGATTTTTGATCAAACTCTACGCCGTAACTTTTCCATCCGCCCGTCTGCATCTCCGAGCGCGTCTAGGCATCGAGGAACATCAGCGACTTCGTGGGCTTGTTTAGCACCCGCAATTACGGCTTCACATTCTAATCGTTCATTATCATCAGGACCAATTTCTGCCTTCTGTAGTTGATTCCTGAGTTTTTTCCATTCATCAAGTAGGAATTCAAGGAGTTCTGTTGCTTCTTCTAGTGCAGTGGTACGTGCATCGAGATCATTTGTTAATTCACCCATAGACTCCGCTGCAACCCTCCAAAGCCCTTTCTTAGTATCATCAAGGATTTGCCCTAATCTGCTTTCCCAATCGGCCTCATCAGACCAACCTACCCATCGCTTGCGTAGGGTCTTGCGTTGTCTTAGTGAACGTTGAACAGTCGCTTTTGCTTCCTCGGTAGCCTCGATTTCCCTTTGAATAGAATCTGCTAATCCTCTAGCGAGAGAACCGTCGCCACTCTTCAGTGCCTCTTCGGCTCGGTTAAGCATCTCTTCCCAGAGTGTGACATCAATACCGTCAGTTCGTGCAATCAGATCTTTTGCATTTTGAACTGCTTCGGCAGCTGAATCCATTGCTTCGCCAAGATTGTTGACATGTGCAGGGATTGCCGATGCGATGGCCATTGCATCTCCTGGTTCTTCAGCATCCATTGCGTCTAGTGCTGCTTGTAGAAGCACCTTCATCCGGTCTAAATCGGTTCCAGTTAGACCTTCCATGGATTTCTCAGCTTCACTGACTGCCTTTTCTGCATCAGCCCAATTTGCGATGATATCTTGCGCTCTTGCCTTTGCACGTCGATACAACATCTCTCCTTCTCGAAGGCTACCAAGTTCGACCTCTCTTCGTCCTTGTTCTAATGCTTTCAAAGGGCGTTCAGTGAGGGGTGCAATTTTTGTTGCTTCTTCGACGAATGCTGCCGCATCTTCCTCAATCACTGTTATGTCTTCTGAGAAACTCAGAATGCGTTCGAGGTCATCTTCTGCCTGTCGAAGTAGATGCATCCCTTCATCATAATCTGTCCAACCGACTTCGTTTGCTTTAGAGAGAAGAGATGTGGCTTGATCGATGACAGTGCCAGCGGCCCTCACTTCCAGAAGACGAAGTTCTAGGGACTCGTATCGTTCTCTGAAGATGCGCCTTTGTGTCCGTTCATTTTTACCAAGCCGAAGGTCGAAACCGAATACCAAGCCGGTTAGCAACAGAGCAAGAAGATACATCGCAATTTGTTCCTCGGGAATCTCTGCTATGCACCATGCTGCCGCGATACCGATTCCGAGTAGTCGCGTCATAGCCCGATATCTAATGACCTCAGATCGTTCTTCTTGTCCGAAGATTATCGTGTTTGAAGCAATCAGAATCGCCCCGGAAAATATCCATCCTATTCCGGCTAATTGCCTCTCTTGGTGTATGGGTTCAATTGCATACGACAATCCTGCCACCACGAGGACTGGGCCAATCATTCCACTCAGAGTGCCAATTCGATATCTCTGGTTAGGTCCAAAGTCTACTAGATCAGCTACGAGGAGTGAGCATCCTAGAAGGGCAAAAAGTGGCACAAGACCATTGGATGAGGTCTCTCCAGATAGTGCAGGGAAGGCGATGTATGCGCCAAGAGCTACTAATGAGAGCGTGGTAATCAGGCCGATGCCATCAACTGGGCGCCGCCAAGCAGAGAGATCTTGCTGGAAACGCTGTTCCTTGGGACCCATCCCCTCCTCCATGAACTCAGAGATGTGTTATCATCAATGAATCGACCGGATTCATGGGCGCCCGAAGCGCCGATCAAAGAGGACACCAGTTGTATACGCGATTAGTACAATCCAGATAATCATTCTAGCAGTATCTCTCCAAGCAGGTTCTACTGCAGGGCCAACACTGGAAATCCTCTCGGTTTGCCCATCTTTCGTCCATTCAACTATGATATTCTGTGTTCCACTGGGTAGGTCCTCAAATTCAAGATCAAGCGCAAGAATACCTTCTGAATCGATTGTAGCAGCGGGTAGAGTCCCTCCATCACATGAATCCACCATACATACGGTTACATCATGGGGTTCTGAACCCATGTTCGCGATAACAACCCTAATTGTCGCAGATTGACCACTTATGCCCCCATCTACAATCATGACATCCTCAATTCTTGGTTGAAATATGTTGGAGGGGTGTATTTCCACGATGGAAGAATGACTTCCAAGATTACCCGCTCGATCCATACCTGTCACAACAAGGCTATGTCGTCCTCGATCAAGTCCATTTATCGGAAATTTTTGTGCCACTTCCCAAGAAGCATTCTCAAAGAGAGACACATCGTTGATTGAAGCAGACCAAAGTATGGTATCAATTGGGTCGAGATCATCGAATGATTCAGACATGTCAATCTCGATAGTAGAATCCATTTTGGCTACATTCGTCAAACCAACTGGGAATCCATCAACAAGAATCGAAGGTCTTGGAACTGGTCCAAAGAGGTCAAGTGAGGTTACAGACCATTCCCTTTCTATGGTATTTCCTACAGAGTCTGAGACCTCAAGTTTCAGCCATCGAATCGCAGGTTTTCTCTCTTTATGCCGCTCTTCAATCGTCATGTGCATACCGTTGATATGATCACCTTGAGGCCACATCTCAGCAAAGTAGAGGCGATTTTCAGCTATTCTGTTCCATCCTTCACTTCGGTTAGAGGTTAGGACAATTCTTGTCTGTTCACCATTGCTATCGTTAGCATGGATGTCAACGATGATAGTACTTGTTGCATTAATAGCGAACGCGTCCATTGATTCTATTTCGTGTAGAATTTGCGCCCAGTAGGATGGATGATCTTCAAGCATTACAATTTCCCAGTTAGGGGGAGTGGAATCGAGAACTAGGTCATGGGTGAGAACGGTGCGGTTTCCATGAGAATCAATACAGGTAGCTTGGATTAGCACCTCATCCCCTTCTGATTGCTCTGCAGAATCGAAGGTAATCGAGAAGTTCTCTCCGTTATGCGCGCCAGATAAGTTATCTCCAATAATTTGCCATTGCATCTGAACGTCACCTGGACTTGAATCGATACAAGTCATTGTTTGTTCGATAGGACCTCCAAGACGGGCGTAGTTGCTAGATAATCCAATACCATCGATTGAGACATCTGGGGCTTCATTCTCTGCGATAATCATGAAAATTTCACCAGTCACCTCCATCGAAGAACGTTGGACTGTAATCTGATTTGCATTTGCTATAATGTGTTCAGATTGTGGACTTTGTCGCATCTCCCACCCATTGGGTAGTATTATGCTCAAATCTATATTATCGCGAGAATCACCTCGGAAAGGAACAGACAATTTTCGAATCATATCATTGTCACTCTCCGCTCCAATTCGGCCGGATTCAGTCCATCCCCAGATAATGTCGTCGTCGAGAACTCCTGGCGAAGAGGGCTCAATCCAAACATCTCTAGGAGATATGGGAGGATATGCAAACATCGTTCTATCATCTAGAATACAACAACCTACATGACTTCCATTCCACCAGTGCAAACTTTGCAGCATAGCGCTGAAGGAATCGAACTCTATCTCCTGAATTGTACCGTCCCAATTACCATGAAATCGATCAATTTGGATACCAATTCCTGAAGCGGTTGCCGGGAGTGACCCGTGACCCATTAGTGAATCAAGTTGATGATTAACGGAGAAGTCTGCTTCTATGGGTGTGTTTTGATTAAGTGTAGGATTAACGAAGATAATAGATGCAGATCCGGAGGGTAAGTCCCGTGGTTCCATGGGTGAATCTAACCACGGTTCAATATCCTCAAAGAGTGCATCATCAATAATGTGGGCTTGGGCTTCGATTTCACCATTATCAAGTCGCCAGAGGTGCCATTCTCCTTCACTAATTCTTGGCATAAGGTGGTCTATGGTTCCATTTACATCGATAATTTCGGACCAACCACTGGGTGAGTGTCTAACTAGAATGGAACCGTTCCATTGTGAATCACTGGCCATCAAGCGAAGGTTACCGATTGCTGTAGCATCAATCGCATCTTCTCCAGTCCATTTGATTAGACGTATCTGTTCACCTTCACGAATTTCAATCCAACCTTTCGAAGCATTCGGAAGTTGAATTGAATCGTCAGTTATCAAATTTGATTGCCATCCAATGGTTCGGTTTGTGAGTGTTTGAATCGTTGCAGTATGCCCGTTACCAGTCAAGTTTACTTCTTCTTCAGCGAGGATTTTGACATCCAAAACGATGACATTAGTTCCATTGGGATGAATGACCTCAGATCGTTCAATGTATGTATTGCTAGTAAATATCTCAGGGCGAAAAGATTCAGATGAATTCCATTCCATGAAATATGTCGTACCCTGTACATCAGTCGAAGAGGCGAGAGTTCGTCCAGACCATGGATCTATTAGTTGGATTGTTACATCTTGTACAGAGTAAGATTCTCCGAAAGAATCGAAGAATCTGAATTCAATGCCCGAAGGTTCAGGTGCTTCTGCTCCATATAGGGGGGTGCTTGAGAGTATCAATAGGGAGAGGACAAAGAAGATGTGTAGACGAAAGGGATCACCCCCATCTTTTCCCATCGTCATGGATGATGACGCTACCTTGCCTGTCAAGAATTAACGGAAGGATACGATGCTCAGCATCCAGTTCCTTTCGTAGCGCTTCGCGAACATTTGAATCCCCGTGAGTGAGGAAAAATCCTCCTCCTCCTGCTCCTAGTAGTTTGGCTCCGGAGGCGCCACAACCAAGGATTCTGTCATGTAAAGAATCCAGATAGTCACCCGTAATCCCGTCTACGAGCGTCCGTTTAATTTGCCACGATGCTTCAAGAAGTCCGCCTACAGTTTCAAAATCGCCTCGTTCAATAGCTCCTCTGACCTCGAATGCTTGTTCTCGAAGACGTTCTAATTCTACCATACGGTCACCAGTCTTTTCTTTTTGTGCAGAAAGAACAGAAGATGCGCTTCGAGTCATACCAGTAAAAACCAGAGTGAATTCGGATTCAATCCGATTAACAATCGATTCAGACAATTCCAATGGATCAATACTAACACTTCCATCGGGTAGGAAGCCGATTGTATTGGCTCCTCCCATTGCAGCAGCGAACTGGTCTTGTTTCCCGATAGGTTGCCCCAGTATCTCTATTTCGATTCGACAGGCCTCTTCGGCTAATTGTACAGGATTCATGGGTCGGCCTACAAGGGTGGAGAGAGCATTGAGAAGACCGACTGTAACGGACGAAGAAGATCCTAGCCCCGTACCTCTAGAGGGAATATCTGCGATAGTAGTAATCTCCACGCCATGAGTTAATCCTGTGGATTTCATCGCTTCACGAACCAGATCATGCTGGACTTTATCTAACGAATCTACGAGTTCCATATTTGAGTATGAAACACGTATCTGTTCATCGAATCTAGGATTGACGGTTACGTAGAGATAGCGTGCCATTGCCATTGAGGTAACTGCTCCTCCATGTGGGCTATGTTCGTAGAATGCAGCAAGATCGGTACCTCCGCCGCAGAACGACGCTCTTACCGGGGTCCGGCTGATGAGCATGCTTCTCCGACGGTACCCCTTCACATGAAGTCCACGGAAGCGCGTCTATCTGGGGGTTCATACTACGGGAAGGAATATGGTCGGTTTCATCCCGGTAAGGAAAGAGGGGAGCGCCATGGCCAGTCTCATTACGATGGATGACTTGACGAACGAAGAGATCATTTCGATTCTCGATATAGCTGAACAGATGTTACCAATTGCACGTGGAGAGGTACACGCTCCGATACTTGCGGGTAAAGTATTAGCGAACCTCTTTTTCGAACCCTCGACTCGAACTAGGATGTCATTTGAAACTGCTATGAAGCGGCTTGGTGGCTCTGTCCTGAACCTTGGAGATGTGTCGACTTCATCGGTCGTCAAGGGTGAAACCTTGTTTGACATGATGCAGATGATGGATGGTTATGCAGATATTGCCGTTATTCGACATCCTCGACAGGGTGCAGCGAAATATTCGTCAGATGCAGTCCAGATTCCTGTAATTAATGCAGGCGATGGCGCAGGCCATCACCCTACTCAGACATTGTTGGATTTATTCACAATTCGAGCATCCCATGGCACACTAGAAGGCCTTGAAGTTGCTCTTGTAGGGGACTTACGTTACGGTCGAACAGTCCACAGTCTTTCTGGAGCACTTGCTCGCTTCGGCAGCTCACTCACATTCATTTCTCCACCCTCCCTTTCGATGCCTCAAGAAATTGTGAACGATCTTCGTGATTCTGGTGTGGATATCGTGGAGACAGATGACCTCCTTGGCTCAATCGATACATTGGATGTCATTTACATGACGCGCATCCAGAAGGAACGTTTCCCTGACGAGGAAGAGTATCGAAAGGTTGCAGATGTCTTTTGTTTGTCTGCTAAGGACCTTGTAAACGCTAAGAAGGACATGATCATCATGCATCCGCTTCCGCGCGTTAACGAGATTTCTCCAGATGTTGACTCAACTTCTCATGCCAAGTACTTTGAACAAGCTTTCTACGGTGTTGTAGCAAGAATGTCCTTGCTTTGTTGTCTTCTTGAGATAGATGTTCAGGAGGTGATTGGATGAGCGAACAGGGAATGAGGCGTGTAACTGCAATTCAGAATGGAACGGTCATCGATCATATCCCTGCAGGTGCATCATTGAGTGTACTTGGCATGTTGGGTCTTCTTGATTCTCGACGCACTCCTATCTCTCTTGTAATGAACGTTCCAAGCAAAAAGTTGGGGCGGAAGGATGTGATTAAAGTCGAGGATCGTGAACTTACTCAGGAGGAACTAGATCGTCTCGCAATTATTGCTTCAAATGCCTCTGTCGCTATTATCAGAGACTTCAGGGTTGCGGAGAAGAGAACTGTTGAACTCGGCTCGGAATTGGTGAATGTCGCACGTTGTTCGTTTTCAAACTGTATTACTACCAATCCGAGGGAACCACTTCCACATCGTTTGGTTGTGCGCAGTGTTGAACCGATGGAATTGAGATGTGCTTATTGTGGTAGAATTCAGGAAATAGATGCTCTCGTCAAACATTTGATTTGAGCCCTATCTTAAAGAGAGATTTGAACGGACTTTTCAATGTGGTATTCATGGTTCACTTGACAGAAAATGATCGTCTTATCTTGGATGCTTTACGGCGGAATAGTAGGGCTACAGCTCGCGCAATTGCTGAGTCTGTTGGTTTGAATCAACACACGGTAAGCCGGCGGATTGCTCAGTTAGAAGAGAGTGGAGTCATCCGACAATATACGATTCGTGAGAGTGGGGCTGGATTGTCCGCGCTAATTCGAATCAAGGTTAGTCCTGGAGCAAAGGAGATAGGTGCTTTAGGTGCGGAGATACGCACTTGGTCAGGTGTGGATACTGTGTTCGAAGTAGCAGGTGAGGCGGATCTTATTGCCCTTGTTCATGTTTCTGATACGCGGTCTCTTCGCAGCCTTCTCGATCGTATATGGGAGTCCTCGTCAGATCAGATTGCATCGACAATCACGGAACTTGTTCTGGAACAGTATTGACCGATTCTTCTTCACCGAAGGAAACATGAGGTCGAACCTTGAATTCTCATCATGGCGGATGAGCCAACAGTGATTCGAACACCGAGGCTTGTGCTCATTGCAGGGGCCACTGGCACGGGTAAGTCACGACTTGCACACATGGTCGCACATGAGATGGGATTCAGTCGATGTGTGTCTACTGACACGATCCGAGAGGTCCTTCGGATTGGCCGTTCACCTAGTGATTCTCCCGATCTCCATAGATCCAGTTACTCCCATGGTTCTACAAGTGATCCTGTAAACGATTGGTTAGATGCCTGTGACCCTATTCGGCCGGGTATATCCGCAGTTATCAATAGAGCTCGCTCTCAGGGCGTAGATCTTGTTCTTGAGGGAGTACATCTAGTTCCACAGTCTAATTGGATCAGAGAATGGCGTGAGAGTGGAGGACGTGCAATCGGGATTTATATCACGGCTGATGCGGAGGCCCAACATCGTGGATTTATCGTTGAACGCGAATCCGGTAGTTATCGCGGTTCTGAAAGATATATGATGGCGTTTGAACGCATTCGGGCAATCCAACGTGCCATGATGGAACGGGGCCGTCTAGCCGAATGGGTCAGAATTGACCCCCTTCTCCACGAGGATCCATTAATCCGTGTCCGTCAGAATTTGATATGATTAGGCTACACTGATTTCAGCGTATAGGTCGATGAGCAGGCGTCCGTTACGGTCGGCAATACCTGCTTCAGCAACTACAGTACAGACATTAGATTCGATTGTTGTATCAAGGTTGACAAGTATGATCTCAACTCCTCGATGCTCACCGTGTCGCATTAGGTCAGATTTTACACTATTCGCGGCATCTAGGCATTTTTCTTCAGCATCTTCAGTTCCGTTCAAGTCATCGAATCGGTGTTGAATCGATGTTTCCCAGACATCACTAACCTCCTCTGCTGTTTGGAGAACAGCATCGTCGGAAGCATCGTAAGGCTCTCCCATGCCGACAACTTTCACGCTGTAAATTGCCATCGATAATAGCGCAAGAAGGAGAACAACACCTGTGGCAAGTAACATTTGTGCCTCTTCATTGGATCTATCTTTTCTCATCATGTCCCACCTCCAATGTGCCAAACCTGTACTCCTATGGTCCACAGATGTCCATCCACGTGTTTCAGATGCATTACTGACAAGCTTTGAGTCGGAGGGATTTCGGCTGCTCCTCCTCGTTTCATAGTCCCGGAGTCCACAGCCAACCAACAGTTTCCTGTTACAGTTTCAGGCAATTGTTCGAGTATCAAATTACAGGCGTCATCACGACGATCTGCTTCAAGGTGACTTTCAAGGATGGATGATCCATCATCATCGACTATTGCTGCGGAAAGTAGGTGTGCATCTTCAGCGGCAAGACGTAGAGATGCGTCGGATGCAATTGCATTTGTATCCGGTACCTGTAGTTGGATAACAAAGGCTGCAGCGAGGAAAAATAACCAGAATAGTGTAATCATCTCAATCAT
>MDSW01053151.1_pt1 | contig 10116 bp, 5 predicted proteins | sample 811171 | NCBI WGS metagenome assembly MDSW01 (sample SAMN05326641, study PRJNA326480) | marine metagenome | isolation source: seawater | place: Atlantic Ocean: North West | collected 2012 | reverse complement strand
GACGGCACGCTGTCGGTTCCTGCGGCAACGCCAGCGGGCACCTATACTGTGGGCTATCAAATCTGTGAGGTTCTGAACCCGGCCAATTGTGACCCGGCCACAGCGACGGTTATGATCAACCCGCCTGCCATTGTCGCCAATGATGACGATTTCACCCCTGCCCCGATCAATGGCGCGGAGGGTGGAAGCACGGCGTCTGTCCTGGTGGATGACACGCTGAACGGCGTTGTCCTGACCCCAGCGGATATTACACTGACGACGGTTTCAGGCGATAGCGAGCTGACGCTTGATCCGGTCAACGGTGTGATCAGTGTTGCGCCAGGGACGCCAGCGGGACCCTATACGCTGACCTATCAGATCTGCGAAAACCTCAACCCGGCCAATTGCGATATCGCCATTGCCACCGTCAGCGTCGAGGCAGCGCCCATTGCCGCGAATGATGATGACTATACAGCAACGCCGCTCAACGGATCGGATGGGGGCACCCTGCCGAGCGTCTTTGCCGACGACACGCTGAACGCAGCGAGTTTTGCCGATACTGACGTTACCGCCAGCCTCACCGCTGATGGGGGTCTGACCGGGGCGGTTCTGAACCCGGATGGAACGCTCACGGTCCCGGCGGGCACGCCAGCGGGCACCTATACGCTGACCTATCAGATCTGCGAGGTTCTCAACCCAACCAATTGTGACACAGCCGCTGTGACGGTTGTCGTCGAGGCGGCCCCGATCGTCGCCAATGACGACGATTATACCGCAACGCCGGTCAACGGCGCCGATGGGGCAACCCTGCCAGGTGTCCTGACCAATGACACGCTTAACGGCGCTGCGGTTTCACCGTCTGATATACAGCTGACCCTGACCGATGCGGATGGGCTGAACGGGGCTGCGATTGCCGCTGATGGCACGCTGACCGTCCCTGCCGATACGCCGGCCGGAACCTATCAGCTGGTCTATCAGATCTGTGAGGTTCTGAACCCGGCCAATTGCGACAGCGCGGTTGCAACGGTTCTGGTCGAAGCGGCCCCGATCGTGGCCAATGACAATGATTACAGTGCAACGCCCGTGAACGGCGCAGACGGGGCCACACTGCCTTCGGTCTTTGACAATGACACGCTGAACGGAGCGGGTGTGACCCCGGCGGACGTGACGGCGTCCATAACCGATACAGACGGTTTGACGGGCGCTGTGATCAATCCTGACGGCACGATCACGGTCCCAGCAGGATCCATCGCCGGAACCTATACGCTGACCTATGAAATCTGTGAGGTTCTGAACCCGTCCAATTGCGATACAGCCGCGATCACGATCACGATCGTGACGGATGCGAGCCTTGCCGGAACGGTGTTCCTGGACGCCAATGCCGATGATACGCTGCAGAGTGCAGAAACCCGTATGCCCGGCTATATCGTTCAGCTTCGCTCTGGCGGCGTCGTGATTGCCACGATGACGACCGGCGCCGATGGCAGCTATGCCTTCACCGGCCTTGACCCGGACCTGACCTATGAGGTCGTGTTCATTGAAGCCGCGTCAGGTACTGTGGTTGACATCATTGACGGCATCGATCTGCAGCCAGGTGAAGACCGCACAGGCCTCGATGAGCCTGTGGCCCCGAGCGGAACCGTCTATGATGTGGCAACGAACCAGCCTGTGGTGGGCGGAACCGTGACGGTTGTGGATGAGGCCGGAACGCCGCTTCCTGTTGCCTGTTTCGCGGATCCAAGTCAGCAGGACCAGGTCACCGGACCGGAAGGCTATTACTTCTTTGATCTGGTAGCGGGCGGCGATGCAGCTTGCCCGGCCTCGGGCGGCACGTACCGGATTGCGGTGACGCTGCCCAACGGACTAGCCGGCGTGTTTGCGGCAGCCCCGCTGGACGTGAATGAAGGCGCGCTTGAAACAGGCGTGTGTCTGAATGACGCCCTGGCCGGACCGGTCTGTGAGGTTTCAGCCAGCCCGCTGCGCCCGGATGCCAGCCAGCTTGCGCCCTTCTATGCCCGCTTCGCAATCCGTGCAGGCGATCCGGAATTTGCCAACAACCATATTCCGGTCAATTCCGCGATCAGTCAGGCGCCTTTGACCGCGACCAAGCGGGCCCTGTCGGCCAATGCCTCTGTCGGGTCGGTTGTTGTCTACACGATTACTGTGGCCAATGAATTCGATGTGCCTCAGATCGGTGTTGATATTGTCGACCAACTGCCCGCTGGTCTGGTCTTCATCGCCGGTTCTGGCCGGGTGAATGGCGACCCTGTCGAGCCGCTGGTCGATGGCCGGATGCTGACCTGGCAGGCCCAGACGGTTCCGGCGCGCGGCGCGGTCGAGATAACGCTTGGTGTTGCGGTTGGCTCTGGCGTCACAGTTGGCGAGTATGTCAACACAGCCTATGCCGACAATGGGGTTCAGGATGTCATCCTATCCAACATTGCCGAGGCGACCATTCGCATCACGCCGGATGAAGTGTTCGACTGTTCTGAAGTGCTGGGCAAGGTCTTTGAAGACACCAACCGCAACGGTATTCAGGATGAGGGCGAGCGCGGCCTGCCGGGTGTGCGTCTGGCGACCGTCAAGGGCCTGCTGGTCACGACCGATGAGTTTGGCCGCTATCACATTGCCTGTGCAGCCACACCGAAAGCGGGCATCGGATCAAACTTCATCCTGAAACTGGATGAGCGGACCCTGCCGACCGGCTTCGATGTGACAACGGAAAACCCGCGCGTGATCCGCCTGACACAAGGTAAGATGTCCCAGCTGGATTTCGGGGTCGGTGCGCTTCGTCCGGTCGAGTTCCAACTACGCCCGGATGCCTTCCTTGAGGGCCGGGACGAGCTGGCCCCCGATGCGGCAGCCGATCTTGTCAGCCTGGTTGAGGTGTTGATGGAGGAACGGTCAATCCTCTCGATCACCTATATCGGTGCCGGTGAGGGGTCTGCACGCCTTGCCCGGGTGAAGGCCGAGCTGGAAGCGCTCTGGTCCGAGCAGGATGCGCCCTATGAGCTAATCATTGAGACAGAGGTGGTCAGTTCCCGCCAGAACCCTTGACCAGTTTCCCTTTGTCTCAGTGATCAGAAAGCCCCGGTGACGTCCAGTTGCCGGGGTTTTTTTTAGCGGTTCCGCACGTTTGGACGTCGACCTTGCGCCGCAGAGGTTAACGCCGCTTAACACCTGTATCTACTGCAATTTCTGGCGGGATAGATGAAATTTCATCGATCTTTCGAACGTGAAATTGACCCTGACCTGTCATCTTCCACTCAAACCGAGGGTTCTGGCGAATCTAAACTTGGGTATGTGCGATGAGTGGTAAATTTGGATCTGGAACAGCGCTGGCAGGCGTGCTCCTTTCGAGCGTAGCAGCGGCCCAGTTCGCCCATGCGATGGAGCCAGCCACAAACACAACTGGCCCGTCATCAGTTTACACGCTGCCTGAAGTTTTAAGCAATGGACAGATCGGCCTGCCCAGCCGAACCCTGAATGTCGCCCTGGTCGGCGGCGGACAGAGCGTTTCCGGGGGCGAGAGCGCAGAGTTTCTGACCTTCTGGAACTATGACCGGGCTATCTCTTTCAGCTCCGTTCGGGTGTTCGATGCGGCGGACAAGAGCCTCAGCAATCCGGTGGCAGACCTCGCCTTTACCAAGGAAAAAGGCGCGCGCTGGACCATGCCCAAGACGGGCAACGGCGCCTATGTCTATGTCCTGCGGGTCTATGACGAGACCGGCATGTATGACGAAACCCGGCCAAAGCCGCTGACCCGTGGCGCGGCGGTTAGCGATGAACGCGTTGCGGCGCAGACCCTGGAAACGGTCAAGACACGCGACAACACCTCTGTGCGCAATATCCGGGTACAGCCCGTTTACCGCCCGAAACCAGAACCGGTCGCCAAGCCGCAACCTGTTGTAAAACCAGCAGCTCCAGTCGTCGCGGTAAAGCCTGCGCCGGTCAAAGCTGCACCGGTCGCGCAAAAGTCCGAGGCGCCGAGCCGGATCCTGGTTGGGAAATCCTACTGGCAAAGCGCGGCCAACAGCCAGAAAGCCGAACGCGAAAGCGATGATCTTCTGCGCCAATCGGATATTCAGGTCAGTTTTGACGGCCTCGAAACCCAGCCTTTGTTGAATGTCGGCCTGTCGACTGGACAGACGTCCGCTGTGCCGGGCTCAACCGTCAGCTTCAGCACCTATTGGAATTATGATCACTGGGTCGACCGCGCGCAGATCGAAGTGTTTGACGCCGAGGATACCTTCATCACCGCGCCGATTGCAACGCTGCCGGTTGACCCTGAGACCGGGCGGGCCGACTGGACGGTTCCGGCGTATCGCAAGACCAACAGCTACACCTATGTCCTGAAAGTGTTCGACACCTCCGGGCGGTTTGACGAGACCAATCGCAAGCATATTGCCATGGTCAACAAGGTCGAGGCCCTGGACCTTGCGCCCAATGCGGCAGCGCCGATCTATGGCGAAGATGCCACGGCGCTTCGCAACATTCAAATCAAGGGCGGGGCTGTCACCGTGTCCGGCAAAGGCTTTGAGGGCGAGAAACTGGGCAGCCTACGGGTCATGGGCCGACCGGTCCTGGCGGATCCTGAGGGCGATTTTGCGGTGCAGCAGATCCTGCCGCCGGGCCGCCACGACGTTCAGGTGCGCTATGAGCAGCCTGATGGGACGATCATCAAGACCACCAAGAGCGCGGAAATCCCAGAAAGCGAAATGTTCTTTGTCGCGCTGGGCGATCTGACGATTGGCACCCGGTCCAGCGAAGGCCGGGCGCTTCTGGAAGCCAGCGGCGCCGAGTTTGAGGAAAACTACGTCACCGGACGCGGCGCCTTTTACCTTAAAGGCAAGATCAAAGGCCGCTATCTGCTGACCGCTTCTATGGATACGACCGAAGAGGATATCGACAGCCTGTTCTCCAATCTGTCGAACAAGGACCCCCAGTCGATCCTGCGCCGGATTGACCCAGACCGGTATTACCCGGTCTATGGCGACAACTCGACCTATGTTGAGGATGCGCCGACGCAGGGCCGGTTCTATGTCCGGCTTGAGGACGGCGATGATCACATTGTCTGGGGCAACTTCTTCACCAATGTCACCGACACCGAATTTGCCCAGATTGACCGCGGCCTCTATGGCGCGAAAGCCGAATACAACTCGGACGCTGTAACACCGGATGGTCAGCGCAAGCTGACAGCAACACTCTTTGCCGCCGATCCGGGCACGATTCCGGGCCGGCAGGAGTTCCGGGCCACAGGCGGATCGGTCTATTTCCTTGAAAATCAGGATGTGACCATAGGCTCAGAGCGTCTGCGCATTGAGGTCCGGGATCAAGATTCAGGGCTGGTGCTTGAGACACGGGAACTGCGCCCCTTTGTCGATTATGAAATCGATTACATTCAGGGCCGTGTGATGCTGTCCTCGCCTTTGTCCTCGACCGAGATCGGGACGCAGGTGGTCCGCGATGGCACCTTGTCAGGCTCAAGCGTCTATCTGGTTGCACGCTATGAATATACCCAAGCCTTTGCCGACATTGAGGGCTACACAACGGGTGGCCGGGTCGAAACCTGGGCCAGCAATGATGTGCGCTTTGGTCTGACGGCTCAGAGCGAGGAAACCGGCGAGGCTGACCAGACTTTGGTCGCCGCCGACGTCCTGATCAAGAAAAGCGATACGACCTATCTCAAGGGCGAGCTTGCCCAGACCGAAGGCGCTGCCTTTGATGAACGCGCCTCTCTGGATGGCGGCTTTACGTTCAATCCTCTGTCTTCGGGCGCATTGGCCGGAGAGGCAGCAACCGCCTGGCGCCTTGAGGGTGCCGTAAACGCGGCTGATTTTGGGGATCCAAGCCGGCCGACGCGGGCCTATGGCTATTATGAACAGCTTGAGGATGGTTTCTCTGCGCCCGGCCGTTTGACGCGCGGAGATACGACCCGCTTTGGTGCGGCCTTCGACACGCGCTTTGGCGAACGCACCGATGTGACGCTGAAATATGATTCTGTCGGAATCACAGGCGTCCTCGATGAGGACACGATGGCCGGTGACATCCGTATCGGGCTGACCGATCACTGGCAGCTTGGCGCAGGTCTGCGCCATAATGACCTTTCTGGCCCATTGGCGCTGCAGCAGGGCGACCGGACCGATACCGGGCTTGAGCTGCGCTATACCGTCAATGAGGCGCTGTCCTATTACGGTTTCGGTCAGATCACGCTGGATGCCGGTCCGGGCCGTGAGGAGCTCAACCGGGCTGGTTTCGGTCTTGAGGCGCGCATCCTGGACGCCTTCCAGATCAAGGGCGAGCTGTCTGAAGGGGATGGCGGGCTTGGCGCGCTGGCCGGTGTGACCTGGCAACGGGCCGATGGCGAGGAGTATTATCTCAACTACACCCTCGATGCGGACCGTACCGAGCCGGGCATAGATGGCACCGCATTCCTTGCAAACACAGAGAATAATCTGACCGTGGGCGGGCGTCGCCGCTTCTCCGATACGGTCAGCGTCTATGGTGAGGAACGCGCGAGCTTTGGCGACCGGGCTGGTCTGACCCATGCCTATGGTATCGACTATATCTGGGACGAGCGCTGGACCTTTGGTGCCTCATTCGAGGTCGGCGACCTTGAAGAACGCGGCCAGCGCGTTGAGCGCGAAGCCTATACGGTCACCTCCGGCTATAGTGATGAGACGCTGAATTTCGGCGCGGCGTTTGAGTGGCGCACAGATGAGCAGGGCGCAGACAAGCGCGACACCTGGCTGTTCCGCTCAAATCTCGGCATCAAAGTGTCACCGGACTGGACGGCCATCCTCAAATACAACAAGGCAGAAAGCAATTTCTCTGGCGGCGCGTTCTTTGATGGCGACTTTACCGAAGCCCAGATCGCCGGTGCCTATCGCCCGACCGAGAATGACCGGCTGAACGCCCTGATCCGCTACACCTATTTCGAGGACCTGCCCTCCTCGCAGCAGATCTCGAATACCGGACAGAGTGCGCTGCCGGCGCAAAAGTCGAATATCTTCAGCGCGGATGCGAACTATCGACTGACCAATTGGCTGACACTGGGCGGCAAGGTCGGCCTGCGTCAGGGCGAGGTCAGCCTCTCACGCACCGATGAGGATTTTGTCGAAAACAGTGCGAGCCTCTTTGTCTTGCGGGCTGACGTGCATGTCGTAAAAAAATGGGATGCGCTGCTTGAGGCCCGCATGCTGGAGGTGGATGCCGCCAATGATAGCAAAGCCGGGGTTCTGGCCGCGCTTTACCGCCATGTCGGCGACAATGCGAAAGTGGGTCTGGGGTACAACTTCACCGACTTCTCCGACGATCTGACTGATCTCTCCTTTGATGATGAAGGCCTGTTCCTGAACATCGTTGCCAAATTCTAGCGACGCTCTGGCCCTGCCTTCACAGGCAGGGCTGGAAATTGACCCGGTTGGACCACCTCGATGGGGCAGATCAGCCTCGATCCGCGATATCCCTCTGGTGGGCGTCTCACTTGAAGCGATGAAGCGCGCGCCGAAGGGCTTCCCGCACTACCGCGACCGCAGCGACCTTCTCTCTCAATCCCTGATGACCACTTTCCGCAATCGCGGCCTGTTCCCGACGGAAAACCACGTCATCTACTCGTTCCGCCATTCCTTCGAGAAGCGCATGCTGGAAGCCGGGCTCGACTACGGCCTGCGCTGCCTCCTCATGGGCCACGCCACAAGCCGCCCGGCCTATGGTGACGGCGGCTCAATGACGTATCGGCGCGACGAGCTTCTCAAGATCGCACACCCAGTGCCGGAGGGGTTGTTCGGGTAGACACGCGGCCAAGTCAGTGGGGATTTTCAAGCAACATGCATAAGTGCTTGCAACGACTTGGATTGGCCCGCTCGTGCCGGTTACTGGCGCTCACCAAGACGTCAGCTTGATCCCAGAAGCGGACGTTAGAAGCGCACCGGACAACCCCGACCCTAGGAAGGTTTGAGTTGTGGGGAGCGACGGAGAAGTCTCAGCCTTAGGAAAATCAATCACTCGGACTATTGAGCTGTGGTGCAGCCAAACGCTCTCTCTCTTCTCTAAGTAACTCCACTTTCTCGCGTTCTAGCTGCGCTATTCTTTTCTCTTCGGCAGCCTGCTCTTCAAGTGACAAAGCTCTTTTGTCGCCGCGCTCTGCTCGTTTTTGAGATTCCTCTATATCCGCATTCAGCTTAGCGAGCTGTTTTTCCGCATCTTTGCGCTTTTGCTCCTCCATGGCTGCCGCATTTCGTGCCATTTGCTCTGCAGCCTTTTTTTCCTGCAGCTCTTTTTTGCGCCGCGCAGCGTCCGCCTTTTGAATTTTGCGCTTGCGTGCCTGTTCAGACAAAGACGCTTTGGTAGCGCGGTAGATCCGTGGTGCTTGAAGCAGCAAACTTATAAGTCCGACAAAGAGACCCGCTCCGATAAATACTAATCCTATGGTGATCACATTATCCGTAATCCAGAGCATAAATGAGTTAATCAAAGCGAATGCTTTTGGAGCCGAGCCACCCGCAAACACAATCGTATGAAACAAAACGAGAGCTATCAGAACCGCGATCACCAGGGCGATCGCATAGACCAACAATGTCAAAAGTCCTCGTGCTGCATAGCGAGCGAGTACTTGTAGCGCTAGAAGTGGCAGAACGGGCAACGTGTCGATGAATCCATCTCTAGCTCTCCCCCGCCAATCCGCGGGTTGATCGACAATTTTCATATCCGGATCGCTAGCCTGAACGGTGCGAATATCTGGTGGATCAAATTGCCCAAGACTGCGTTGTAGTAGAGGGATCAAGTTGGTTCTGATGTTTGAAACCGATTGGGAGACTATGTTGCCCATAAAAGTCAGAACGATGGAAAGGGTGATCGTTACGCCTGACCCAGCCCCCTGAATTCCGGCCATGATTTTGCAGACTCTCTCGATTAGAGAGGATGACACATGCGCAAGAGCAGATTCACAGACGAGCAGATCATCGCGATGATCCGGGAGCACGAGAGCGGCGTGAAGACGGCAGACATCTGTCGCAAGTACGGGCTGTCGGATGCGACCTTCTACAAGCTGAAGGCCAAATTTGGCGGGATGACGGTGTCGGACGCCCAGCGGCTGCGGACGCTGGAGTCGGAGAACAGCAAGCTGAAGCGCCTGTTGGCCGAAGCGATGCTCGACAATGCTGCGCTGAAGGATCTTGCCTCAAAAAACTTCTGACGCCCGATGTCAAACGCAAGGCCGTGCAGCACCTAATGGCGGTGCATGAGCTGAGCGAACGTCGGGCCTGCAAGCTGGCTGAGCTGGATCGATCAACGTTCCAATATGAGAAACAGGCGGGCGATGACGCGGCCATGCGGGAGCGTCTGCGAGCGCTGGCTGCGGCACGCCGCCGGTTCGGTTACCGCCGGCTGGGGATACTGCTCGACCGGGAGGGGCTGGGCGCCAACCACAAGAAGATCTTCCGGATCTACCAGGAGGAGGGTCTCGCCGTGAAGCGCCGGCGCGGCCGCAAGCGCGCGGTCGGCACCCGCAGCCCGATGCACCTTCCCGAGGGACCGAACCAGAGATGGAGCCTCGACTTCGTCTCCGATGCCCTGAGTGATGGCAGGCGGTTCAGGACGCTCTGCGTGGTCGATGACTTTACACGCGAGGCCCTGGCGACGGTTGTCGATGTCTCGCTGTCGGGCATCCGCGTCGCCCGGGAGCTCTCGCGGCTGATCGACCAGCGCGGTCGTCCTCAGATGATCGTCTCTGACAACGGCACGGAGCTGACCAGTCACGCAATCCTGAAATGGGTCAAGGAGGCCCGGATCGAATGGCACTACATTGCGCCCGGAAAGCCAACGCAGAATGCGTTTGTGGAATCATTCAATGGCCGGCTGCGGGACGAATGTCTCAACGAGCACCTGTTCGACCGTCTCAGCGAGGCTCGCAGCATTATCGAAGCCTGGCGGATCGATTACAATACCGTCCGCCCTCATACATCCCTCGGCGGCCTCGCTCCGGCGAGGTTCGCTGATAATGTCAGGCGAGCCCGGCCCGCTTCGCCTGAGCTACGCAAGAGCTCCGCTCAGCGGGCCTTGACCACCACCACCCAACCAGAAAGAAAGGCGAACGGAGTCTCCAAATAAACGGCCCGGATCAGGGGGCTGGGTCAG
>MDSW01189653.1_pt1 | contig 10117 bp, 7 predicted proteins | sample 811171 | NCBI WGS metagenome assembly MDSW01 (sample SAMN05326641, study PRJNA326480) | marine metagenome | isolation source: seawater | place: Atlantic Ocean: North West | collected 2012 | reverse complement strand
TACTGCACGGGTGTCAGAGCGGCTATGAGCGGGACTGCAGATCCTGAAACCGGAGTTCAAATCTCCGTCCGTGCTCTTATCATCCAGAAATTATCAGTTTGTCACTCAATTTGACCAATGCTTTTTTAGACAATTTAAACAAATCAATGTTTAATCACCTTTGCGGGTGACGGGGGATGGGGTCAGAAACATTACCAATGTTTGATTTATCCCAGACAATATCCATGAGGAGTTATAATGCCTGAAATCAATCGATCAATCAATTCACTGGGCAGTGGTTTCGCAGCATTCCTCACCCCTCCTCCTGAAGACGTAATCCGATTCACTGTTGGACAGCCTGATTTCAGAACACCTGAGCCTGTTGTTGATGCTGCAAAATTAGCTTTAGATTCAGGATTACATGGGTATACAAGAAGTCAAGGAAGTATTGAATTATGTAAGGCTGTTGCGAACCATTTACAGAAATATGATGTCTCATATTCACATGAAGATGTGCTGGTTGCTCCGGGATGTAAGCAAGCACTTCTGTATGCCATGATGGTGTGTCTCAATCCAGAAGATGAAGTCCTCCTTCTAGCGCCAGCTTGGCCATCTTATGATGCAATGTTAAAACTCGTTCATGCCAAACCAGTTCATGTCAAAGTGCACAGGCATGATTATCATCCAGATTTTGAGGCGATAGAACAGGCCATCACGCCAAAAACCAAAGCGATAATCCTCAACTCTCCAAATAATCCAACAGGAGCTGTTTATTTCCCGGATGAGATAAAACGCATCGTAAATATTGCACAAAGGCATGACCTGTGGATTTTTGATGATATGATATATGCTGATTTGGTCTACAGTGACCATCCTTATCTGTCACCTGCTTCCCTGCCTCAAGGTAAAAATCGAACTGTAACAATAGGAGGGTGGTCCAAGATTTGGGCCATGACTGGTTGGCGTTTAGGGTGGATTGCTGGGCCCGGAGTTGTGATGGAAGGTGTGAAAACCTGTCAGGCAAATTCAGCATCCCACGTTCCAACATTTCTTATGCCTCCTGCAGAAGTTGCCCTTTCACTAATTGAAGAACCAAGACAGATGTTTCAGGATTTCGAGAAAAGGAGGCGCGTGTTTCATGAATTGCTCAGTGAGATCCCCGGTTTAAAAGCGCCCATGCCAGAGGGTGCTTTCTACATACTTGTCGACATATCAGAAACTGGAATGGATGACATTACATTTGCCAACCGACTTTTAGAAGAGGCTCGAGTTCAAGTAATCCCTGGTTCACTCATGCCTCATGGTGAAAATCTCGTACGAATGAGCTACGCAACAAGCATTGAAAATATCACAGAAGGTTGTAAACGAATTCGGAAATGGTTAGAATTAATCATGCCTTAAGCGATATTTTGTACAAAGTTCCGCCATTTCCAAACGTAGCATAGTAGAGGTCTCCATCAGGATGAAATCTCAATGGGAGAGGCGTTCCTAAATCAGTCGCAAACCGAATGGGTTCACCGATAATCTGTCCTTGACCATTTATTCCCAAATCAATTCGAATGATTTCGTGGCCCTGAGGAAGGAGTGTATTCCAAGAACCGAAAACGCTTGCATATACTGTTGTATTCGTTCCCGGTAAATCTGAATGCGGGGGCCTCACATCAATTCCATTTACAGATGTGTGAGGTGTCCAAACAGCTATTGGGGGTATACTTCCTGCAGGAATTGGAGTTTCCGGAGTATCATTTGGCCAGCCATAATCTCCGCCTTCAATCAATAAATTGATTTCTTCATGAGGGTGATCCCTCTCCCAATCACGACCATTATCGGTAAACACATAACCTATTGATTCAACCCAAACTCCATCAAAGGAATTTCTTACACCACTTGCAAGTACGCCGTGATTACCGGTGTTTGAATCTACCCAAAGAAGGGCTGCATTACGCTCATCTTCTTCAATACAAACGTTACAAGTACTACCGCTGTGCCAAATAAGCGTTCCGTTTGGCAATATGTTTATGCTGTTTGTTTGATGATTTTTCGATGGAATCCCCTCAACAAGAATCTCTGGATTTGCGACTGAGTTGTCTTCAAAATCATACTTTGTCAACCGCCCAGATTCAGAAACAAAAAGTGTGTTATTCTCTACCAGGACCCCATGTGGCTGATGAAGTCCTTCGATGAGAACTTGTGAAGAAAAATTAGCATCGAAAAGGAGTATTCTTCCGCCATCACGGTCACAAAGAAGTAAGCGTTCACTATCAATAAAATGCAAACATGTTGGGCCACCAAGACCTTCTGCAATGATTTGAACCTGATATTTGTCATCCACATTAGGATTGGAAACCGCATATGGATATATTTCCCTTGCGACGAGAATTGAAAATAAAAAGATGAAGCCTGGAAGCAAATCCTTACGCATAAAATCACTCAAAAGGGAGAGCGGAATTCGGATACTTCTTCAGATATCCGTAGCAACTGATTATATTTGGCAACCCTATCTGACCGGCAAGGAGCTCCTGTTTTAATTTGGCCTGCCCGAGTGCCTACTGCGAAATCTGCGATCGTGGTATCTTCTGTTTCTCCACTTCTATGGGAAATGACACAATTCATAGCATGCTGTTTAGCTAAATTCATCGTTTCTAGAGTTTCTGTTACCGTTCCGACTTGATTTAGTTTTACCAAGATAGCATTTGCTGCATTTGATTCAATCCCCTGCGCCAACCTTTCTGACTGTGTTACAAACAGGTCATCCCCAACCGTTTGGATTTTTTTGCCATTGATAGATTCAAAATGAGACCAGCCCCTCCAATCATCTTCAGCAAACCCGTCCTCAATCGACAAAAGAGGATACTCATCAATCCAGCGGCCATAAATTTCACCTAACTCCTCTGAATCTATGGCTTGGCTATCAAATTGATAGGTGTCTTCTGAGAAAAATTCGGTTGAGGCGACATCTAGAGCAATACCAATTTCATCAGTACTATAACCGGCGGATTCGATGGCCCTTACCATATACCTTAGCCCATCCTCATTGGAAGGTAAATTGGGCGCAAAACCACCTTCGTCTCCAACGCCTCCAAGACGCCCATCATGTTTCAATTCAGATTTTAAGGCATGATAGGTTTCTACTCCTGCTCTCAATGCTTCTGGAAATGTATCGAAACCATGTGGAACAACCATGAATTCTTGAATATCTACGTTACTTTCAGCATGAGCCCCACCATTCAAGATGTTCATCATCGGCGTTGGCATGAGTCCTCCTGCGAGGCCTCCAATATACTTCCAAAGTGGTAATCCGTGTGTAGATGCGCCTGCATGGAGGCAAGAGAGTGAAGTTCCAAGCATCGCGTTTGCTCCCAAATGAGAACGATTTGGAGTTCCATCTATTTCGATTAAGATGGAGTCGATTTCTGATTGCTCGTCAACTGGCATTCCAACCAAGTTTTCCTGTATGATCTCAACCACATTATTTACCGCTTTTTCCACACCCTTTCCAAGCCACATGTTTTCGTCATTATCTCTGAGTTCAATGGCTTCATGTGCCCCTGTGGAAGCGCCACTTGGAACCATAGCTCTTCCAGCGAGGATGCCATCTACATAACAATCTGTTTCAATAGTAGGGACGCCTCGACTATCTAATACAAGCCTCGCATCAACGCCCGTGATAATGCCGTCCATGCACTCACTCAATTAGGGCTAAGAGGATGTTCATATCAATCACTCGCCCAAAAAAACAAATTTTTCATTTTGTGTCGAAATAATATAAATTATATTTTTTATTAAAATCTGGATATAAAATTTCATATTTTCTATAAATGCCACAAAAAATTATAGAAAAATGATACATTAATATATCAGGGGGGGTAAGAAATACATATGCCGAAAATCGATGACTTGGACCGCTCCATCCTAGCAGAATTACGTAAAAATGGGAGAATTTCCTATGTTGAGCTTGCTGAGAAGGTTGATGCAAATCAGGCTACAGTAAAAAATCACATCAAAAAAATGGAGGAGAATGGCACCATTCGGAGTTATACCATAAGAGAAACTGGTATTGGATTGACCGCTCTAGTTCGAATTAAAGTCAGCCCTGGTGCAGAAATCGGTTCATTTGCGGGTGAAATCACCGGATGGGAAGGCATTGAAACGGTTTATGAAGTATCAGGAGAAACAGACTTAGTGGCCCTTGTACACGTTGATGACACCATGTCACTGAGGCAACTCCTTGACAAGATATGGCTCGCTGCACCATCTGAAATTGCAAGTACCACGACCGAATTAGTTCTTGAGCAATATTAGTTACTTCCACTTAATGGAACAACCAATGGATTGCGTTCTGGCAATTACAGGGCCCTCGCCCATACTCAAGGAGTCCATTGCATCAACCAATTCACTGGTTGTAGCCATAGTTGGGTCTCTTGGACTGTTGTCGAGTCGGCCCCGATACACCACTTTTCCTTGTCCATCAAGCAAGTAAAACTCAGGGGTTCGCTCCGCCCCCCACTTGTTGGCGATTTCTTGGGTATCATCATGTAAATAAGCATAAGGCATGCCTTTTTCTGCTCGCTTTTTCATGTTCGAAAAATCATCATCTTTGTATTTTACAGGATCATTAGAATTAATGCTTACAAAACCCATCCCGAGTTGATTTGCTTTTTCTGCGGCCCGATTAATTCGGTCTACACTTGCCACAACATAAGGACAATGATTACACTCAAAAAGAACAACTGCTCCTGATTGCGTAAGTACTGAGTCAAGAGTTACCATCTCTCCTCCAATTGATTCGTTGGCGTTTTTTAGTTCAAATCCTTCTGCTATATCACCGGGTTCATACGACATAAACACGGTAAGGAGGTCGTGTTCAAGATACTTTGGTTCAAACCGCTGTTATGAATTGTTGAGATTCCTTAAGCCTGGCTTTTGCAACCTCGTGTTCAGGATCAATATTCAATGCGGCCTTCCAATAAATTGAGGCCTCTTCATGGCGTTCGTTTTGATGGTGGATGGCGGCAATTCGGAGATGAGCGTCTAGGTGTTGTGTATCTGCTTTAACCGCTGCTGAAAAGTCTGAAATGGCAGCCTCTGGTTTTTCCCAATCAAGATACAATAATCCTCTCTGATACCAAGCTGGAGCAAAATCAGTATTCCATCGCAATGCCTCATTCAGTGGCCCCTCTGCTTGTTCAGGGCGGCCAAGTGCGATGTAGCACGCTCCGGTGAATGTGAGCGCTTGGTGATGGTGAGGTGCTAGTGTCGTAACATCTCTAAGATCATCGAGCGCGCTTTTCCAGCGCCCCATCATCATAAGTGCTTCTGCTCTCTTTATTTTTGCTAATTGTGATTTCGGTGCAATTTCCAACAATACATTTGCATCATCATATGCAGCCTGTTCCTGATCTAATGCCATGTATATGCTACAGCGATTTAATCTCGCCCTGACGTGTGAGGAATCAATTGATAATGCCTCATCATAGTAGCTTTTCGCAGTAATAAGGTCTCCAGCTCGTGCTGACAAATTACCTCGTATGTAGGACAGTACTGCACCTGCGCCATTTATTGAGGCCGCATCTACGTGTCTTTGTGAATCTTCCAAGCGATTTGTATCCAAGCACAGTAGGGCCTTTTCTGTCCATACTGCTGGCTCATCCTCTTTCATCAAACGCTCTGCTCGAGTTAATGACTCGTCAGCTAGTTCCAATTGTTGTAAGAGTCTTTGTGTTCGAGCCAATCCGAGCCATGCGAGACCGTTTTCTCGATTCATATCAATGGCTTTTGAAAACGCCATTTGTGCCTGAGACAGCAATTGTTGATCGGTGATATCCGTGCCGTCACGGGTTCGGTCTGCGGTTATGAGATGGAGACGCCCCTCAACAACATGTAGTTGGGTATTCTTTGCTCCTACGGAAACCCCTTGCAAGATATCCCATGCCTCAGTAAAACGGCCTTCTCGCAAGCGCAGATCAGCAATTGCTGCAAGTACCTCGCCATCATCACTATGTTCGTTTAATGCTCGATCAATCGTTTCTTCTGCTTTTTCTCTTTCTCCAAGGGTCAAGAGTAAATCTGCTTTTAGCATGATCAATTCAATACCTCCCGAACCAAGTGCAACAGCATGTGTAGCCGCCTTTGATGCCTCTTTCAGACGAGGAGTGCAGGACAGTAACCTTGCCTGAATCGCCCACGCCTCGCCGTTTTGGCGATCAAGTTCGAGACATTTATTTACAGATTCTAATGCAAGACTATGATCTTCTCCATTCATCAATATTTCAGCCCTTCTTAACCAATCCTCAGCACGGAATGGATCTTCTTCAAGCGCTAGATCGATATCCTTGAGTGCCGCTTCCATAGAACCTGCCCTTGCCATCAAGCCGGAAAGCAGAGAACGGTCAGCTGGCGTATCCAAGCCCAGTGCGCGTAATCTTTGCACATCCTTCTGCGCATCATCATCTCCAAGTTGTACTAACAAATGCGCATGTCTCCTCAGTAGAATTTCGTTATCCGGGTCCAACTCTATTTGTGCTTCAATCCAATGTCTTTGCTCGAGTTTATCGCCCAATAATACGGAGACATGCTCCAATAAGCCCAAGGTCGTAGAGTGCCCTGGGGCCAATTCATACGCTGATTCAAACAATGATTTCGCCCGATAGGTGCGACCAGATGATAAGGCAAGCAAACCTGCTTTACGAGCAGTGTTTGGTGATATTTCTCCCAAATCAGAAATTGCTTCAAAGAGCATTTCAGCAAGTGAAGAAATCGTTGAATCAATCTGAGGCAGATAGGTTTCATCAGCATGTTCTGGAATAAATTGAGCTAATTTTTCCAATGCGTCAATGAGGTCTGCATTTCCTTGTAATGCTTCGTTTGCCATAAAGACTGCCTCCATCTTTACATCAGATTTTTTGATATATTCCATGTTGATTGATAATTTTGTGAGTTTTTCATTGATTTGATTGAAATTCTGTTGCATTAATTCATCGATTTTCTTTGAATCTTCCATAGATTGAATCATACTCAATTGGTGTGAGTCTTTGAAGAACTTGTGATTCAAACTCCACCCCACTGCTCCTCCACCGATTAAGCAGATAAACCCAAACATCAATGAAAATAGTTCCATTGATATTCATCCGTGTTAATTACGTTATATCCTCTGTGGTAGTTTTTAGATAAAAACCCGTGATTCGTCAACCGATTTTTCATGGTCAAACAACAAAAATAGCCGAAGAGGAACAAAGATATTCAATAGTGGGTTTTATTTCAACAGAATTGTGGAACCATCAATGCCAGAGGGGATTTGGACCGAACAGCTTGGATTATGGTCTGATGAAGGTTTTAATGTAGATTTCATTATTGAAAAATTAAATGATGAAGCATTGGATAATTCGGCTATTTTCTTAGATGCGAAAAATCAAATCAAAAAAGCAAGATTTCTACAAAAAGAAATAGTCAAATTGACATCGATAAAGGAAAAAACTGATTGGATGGGAAAAATATGGTCATTAGAAGACATCGATAACACTATCCTTGAATGGAGAGATTGGTGTCGATTACATCGTCCATGGAAATATACTGCCGATTTGTATGTCGATGAATGGAAAAACGCTGGACAACAAAAAATACTCAATCAGTTCGTCAAAAAAATGGATGAGTTTGATGATTCAACGAAGCGTAATCTGAATGCTCTTTTTCCTTTATTAGAACATCCAAGAAATATTGATGACCTAGATGCGATGATTACAGATTTAGAATTAAGTGAAAATAAAAAGAAGGCCATGATAAATTCAATGGTCGAAGAAATGAGTAATTTTGGATACGATGTGTCTCAATTTGCTACTGCAGATATAGAGCAAAGTTTTGTTTTACTCGAAGACATTGAACGTCTTCATGAAAAGCGGCAAAGAGTACAACACCTTATCAAATTACACATTCTTCCTTTTGATGCAAGTTTAGCAGATCGCTTGATTGGAGATAATGAAAGCACAATGGAACAGGTTATGGCCATGGGCGAAAGTTTTTCCAAACGCTTGATAGAAATGAATGAAAGAATTCAATCTTGGCGAGAAAAAGGTATATCATTACATCCCGGGGAAAAAATATACCCTCATGAATTACTTGATTGGGAGGCAGAAATACCTGAAATCGAGATTATGGCTCAATCTCAATATGATACAAAAATTCAATGGGATCGCTTCAAGAAAATTTGGCCTGAAAAAGCCAGCTCTATTCAACCGGATGTTGAAGATTTACAAGAATCAGAAAAACTCATTCAAGCAGTAGAGTCAATGGAATTATGGCACAAATCAAAGGAGTTGGATTTTCTTGATTTAGTAGAAAAGTGGAAGGTTAAGGGGTTCATCATGGATTTTTGGCTTGAACAAGGTAAAGAAAACCTTCAAGATGCTTTAACAGATCTCACCATGAAAGATGAAGAATATTCGCTTGCCTACAGCATAATTGGCCAGTGGCATAGTTTGGATTTTTCTGTTTCTAAAAGTCACGAACTCGGCCAAATTGAAAGTACAATTCTACAATCAATTCCAAATAGAGAACAACTTAATGATTTTCAAAAAAATATGGAAATTCATGCAAAAAGAACGATTCGCCATCGGAAGCTTCTCGAAGCCGAGTGGCGAATGTTAAAGACAAAGTTTGGCATGGCAGAAACCGATACTCATCGTTTCAATTTGGCCGAATTTGAGTCATTCATCTCTCAAAACCAAAAACAAATGAATCAAAACAGTGGGATAGACCGATTATCGCTCCGTATTCTCAAACTCATTGAAGAATGGGCCCTGCAAGGATTCAATACCGACGGTCTTCAAAAAATGTCAAAAGTTGATGAGGCCGAATTAAGGGCACAATTTTCTAGTATTACATCACAAGTAAAACAACATCATCTTTTGAGAAAGAGATTGTCCGTACTTCCTTGGAACCGTAGCGAAAAATTGTTTGAGGAAGTTAATGATGAGTTACAACGACCGGAACGCCTCTCGTACATTGAACGTACCCTGAAAAATTACGCTCTTGAGTTGTCAAAACTTCCCGAAAACAACGTCGAAAAATCTCGAGAGTTGTGGAAGCCGAAGCCGATACTATCACGAATTGCCCCCGCCAATTCAAAGATCTCAACCCCTCAAGATGATGCCCTAGAAGCGATTCTAGAGGCAATGGAAACTGATGAGGTTGAACTCGAATCTTCTCACACTGAAAATCACCCTCCAGAACAAAAAATTATCATCACTCCAAATACTGAATCCAATGATAGAAACAAAACCCCTATTGACAATAAAGAAAGTCGTGTATCTGTTGAATATATCCCTAAGAAAACAGAGCCTAAGCCCTCCAAGCAGCCATTGAGTGAAGAATTTATAAATCCTGATTCCACGCCTTCACAGGTAAACAAGTCGGTTTCAGAAACCTCTACCAGCGATAATACATCGATTAAACTATTTTTCCAAGCAATCGGCTTAGAGGAAGAAGAATTGATATCTAATAATGTAAAAAGGAGTATTGGCGTTCAAATTGGTGCTAGTCCAAGGGACATGCGTATTGATCGTATGCTTCGCCTTTTTCTTAGAATCATAGACATTGAAAGTCAGCAATTGCAAAAGAAATTAATCCATAATCTCATTAAATCTGCAAATTCGATAAAAAAATGGACAAGAAATCGATTATCAGCAAGGCATCAACCAAGCACCGGAAATCTATTACTCGATGCAAAGGTACTCGGCGAGGTACTACACAGAATACCAGGGCCTGGTTTGGTAGTTCCACTTGAAAAAGATGAGCTGCCCCTGCCATCTGCCAAAGATTTGCATGAACTCGAAGCTACCGTTCAGTCTTTTGCTGCAATGGCACAAATACCCTCCACTGGAGGAATCAATGCTTCAACTTAGATCTTTGAAAATATCATCAGCCTCTTGAGTGGAAAGATGTGTTTCCCTTGGCGAGGCTAACACATTCACAGATGGAGCAGGACGGATGTCGTTGTTTGAAGGCTGAAACATTGAACTCATTTCTGGAGGAGGTGTTGGTTGACCTAACGCCATCATTGGGGGCGGGGGAGGGATTTGACCCATACCTGCTGGAGGTGGTGGTGGGGGAACTTGACCCATACCTGCTGGAGGTGGTGGTGGGG
>MDSW01180731.1_pt1 | contig 10117 bp, 8 predicted proteins | sample 811171 | NCBI WGS metagenome assembly MDSW01 (sample SAMN05326641, study PRJNA326480) | marine metagenome | isolation source: seawater | place: Atlantic Ocean: North West | collected 2012 | reverse complement strand
GATCCAGTGGGTGCATGTGTAGGAATGAGAGGTTCAAGAGTTCAAGCTGTGGTAAATGAATTACAAGGCGAAAAAATTGAAATTATACCTTGGTCTGAAGATCCAGTAAACTTTGTAATTAATTCTCTGGCACCAGCTGTTCCCTCAAAAGTTGTAATGGATGAGGAAGCAGGGAGAGTAGAGGTTATAGTTCCAGATGATCAACTGTCACTTGCAATTGGAAGAAGAGGTCAAAATGTAAGATTAGCTTCAGAGCTATCAAATTGGTATATTGATGTTTTCACTGAAGCAGAAGAGTCTGATCGTAGACAAGAAGAAATTAGTGAAAGAACAAAAATTTTTATAGAAAGTCTTGACGTTGATGACGTTATTGCTCATTTGATGGTAGCAGAAGGTTTTACTAATATACAAGAAATTGCTAATTCCTCAGTAGATGATCTAAGCAACATAGAAGGCTTTGATAAGGATCTTGCTGAAGAATTACAATCAAGAGCAATGGCATTCGTTAAAAATGAAAATGAAAGAATAGAAAAAACATTAAAAGATTTAAAAATTAATGATGACTTGTATAATTTTGAAAGACTAACCAAAGCTAGTATATTAAAACTTGCAGAGAATAATATAAAAACTCTAGACGATCTAGCAGATTTAGATAGTGAAGAGCTTTACAATATTTTAGGTAAGTATGTTTTTAATAGTGAAGACGAGGCAGGTGAAGTTATAATGGCTGCAAGGCAACATTGGTTTAATGAAGATAAGGCCGATTGATACAAGAATCTTAGGTAGAAAAAATGACAGATAAAAACTCAGGCGAAAGAAAAAAACTAAGTTTATCTTTAGAGGGGAAACTTACTCTTAAAAATTCAGTTAATTCAAAGTTGACAGGTAGTATAACGACAAATTCACGTTCAGGTAGAAATACTGTTCAAGTTGAAGTCAAAAGGGTGAAGAGAGTTTCTGACAACAAGATAGATGATTTAAGAAAATCAAGTGAAGTTAACCAAAATCTTAGTGCTGAACAAATTTCATCAAGAAGCAAAATATTAAAAGAAGATTTAGCCAGAACTGCTGCTCAGGCAGAGAATAAAGCAAATGTTGAAAAAGAGAAGAATAATTTTCAAGATGATGGACAGACTTCCTCAAATACATCAAATCAAATCTCTCAAAGGATCAAACAGGAAGAAGAAAGAAAAAAAAATATAAACTTTGGCAATCAAAAAAGTGAAAAAACTGATGACAACACAAGAAATGCTAAAAAACCTCCTGATAAAGATTTGTTTAGAGAGAATATTAAAAAAAATTTAAATAAAGGGTATGAAGAAAAAAGACAAGGAAAATTAACTATAGCTAGGGCACTTGATGGTGACAATATTAGGGTTAGATCACTTGCATCAATTAAACGAAGAAGGGAAAAAGTTAGAATGCAAGCTGAAAACGTCTCTTCTGTAAAGCAAGTAAGAGAAGTTATTGTACCAGATACAATTATGGTGTCTGAATTAGCTAATCGTATGTCTGAAAAAACTGCTGATGTAGTTAGAGAATTACTAAAAAATGGTATAATGGCAACTGCTACTCAAGTTATAGACGCAGATACAGCTGAATTAATAACTTCAGAATTTGGACATAAGGTTAAAAGAGTCTCTGAGTCTGACATTGAATTAAATTTACTTAAATCTAAAGTGAATAAGAATAACTTGGTTTCTAGACCACCAGTAGTAACTATCATGGGTCATGTTGATCATGGCAAGACTTCTCTTTTGGATGCTTTAAGAGAAACTAAAGTTGCAGATGGTGAGGCTGGAGGGATTACTCAACACATTGGTGCTTATCAAATTAAGTCAAAAAATAATAATTTGATATCATTTATAGATACGCCAGGGCATGAAGCTTTCTCAGAAATGAGAGCAAGAGGGGCAAATTTAACAGACATTGTTGTTTTAGTAGTGGCTGCAGACGATGGAGTAAATAATCAAACGATAGAAGCAATAAAGCATGCAAAAGCTGCATCAGTTCCAATTATTGTTGCTATAAATAAGTGTGATAAACCTGAGGCCGATCCTCAAAAAGTAAGGAACGAACTTTTACAACATGATCTTATCCCTGAAGAGATGGGTGGAGATATTCAATGTATTAATATTTCAGCGAAGACAAAAATGGGTTTAAATGATTTAATTGAATCTATCGAATTACAATCTGAATTATTAGAACTTAAATCAGATGAAGATTGTCCAGCTGAAGGAATAGTTGTAGAGGCAAAAACAGAAAAAGGCAAAGGTTCCGTAATAACTTTGCTTGTTAAGTCTGGTACGTTAAAGGTTGGAAATATTATAGTTGTTGGCTCTGAAAGTGGAAAAGTGAGAGCTTTAATTAATGATTTAGGAAAAAATGTAGATAATGCAAAACCATCAACACCTATTGAAGTTCTTGGTCTATCTGGCGTACCTAATTCTGGAGATTTGGTGAATGTAGTTGACAGTGACTCAAAGGCACGAGAAATAGCAGAATATAGGTCTAGAAAATTGAAAGAGAAAGAAGCGGCTTTGTCAGCGAGGGGTTCAGTTGAACAAATGCTTGCAAATATTCAATCCGGGGAAGTTAATGAGTTACCGGTTGTTGTTAAAACAGATGTACACGGATCCTATGAAGCGATAAAAGTAGCGCTTAATAAACTTGGTGATGAGAAATTAAAAGTTAAGATTTTAGCTGGCTCAGTAGGGGCAATCAATGAATCGGATGTCTCTCTGGCCACTGCCTCGTCAGCCTTAGTTTTTGGTTTTAATGTGAGAGCAATACCTCAAGCAAGAGAATTGGCTAAACGTGATGGCATTGAGATACGGTATCACTCAATCATTTATGAACTTATAGATGATGTAAAGAACGCACTTTCAGGCATGTTAGATCCTGACCTACAAGAACAGTTTATTGGTTATGCAGAAATTAAACAGGTATTCAATATATCTAAAATAGGTAAGATTGCTGGTTGTGATGTTACCGAGGGAATTATTAAAAGAGGATGTAATTTTCGTTTATTAAGAGAAAATACAGTTATTCATGAAGGAAAATTAAAAACATTACAAAGATTTAAAGATGAAGTCAAAGAAGTCAAAGAAGGTTTAGAATGTGGAATGGGATTGGAAAATTTCAATGACATTAAGGTTGGAGATGTTATGGAATGCTTTGAAATTAATGAGGTTAAGAAAAAATTAGAATAAATTTGAAAAACTTCCATGAAAAGAAATAACAAAACCTTATCTAATCGCGCCCTTAAAGTTAGTGAACAATTAAGACAGCTAGTTTCAAAAATATTAATAAATGATGATTTTTATCTCCATAAACTAACAAACAGAGTTGTTACAGTTACTGATGTGGATATTAGCCCTGACCTAAAAAATGCAAAAATATTTATTACGTCATCACCTAACGAAATTTCTAATAACGTCCTTGTTGTTAAGGAACTGAATAAAAAAAGTGGTTATATAAAAAAGATAATTTCAAAAAGTTTAAAAATCAGATTTGTTCCAAAAATAAGTTTTTTTCAAGATACAAGCTATGAATATTCTCAAAATATTGATAATATTTTGAAAAAATTAAAATAAAGGATATATTTTTGGTAAATATTAATGGTTTTATATTAATAAATAAACATAAAGGCATTACATCACGAGGGGTAATAGACTATATTTCAAAATCTTTAAAGGTTAAAAAAGTAGGTCATGCTGGTACACTTGATCCACTTGCTTCAGGCCTTCTGCCAGTAGCAATAGGCGAAGCTACCAAAATAATTTCTTTTGTACAAAATATGCGAAAATTCTATACATTTAGAATAAATTGGGGAAAGTCTACTACAACAGATGATTTAGAAGGAGAAGAAATTTCATCTTCTGATTATAGACCTAGCAAAAAAGAAATTTTAAATTTAATTCCAAAATTTACAGGTGAAATCAAACAAGTTCCTCCAAAATTTTCAGCCATCAAAGTTAATGGAAGGAGATCATATGATTTGGCAAGAAAAAACATAGCTGTTAGACACAAATCAAGAAATATAATGATATACGACTTTAAACTCGTTAAATATATTGATAAAGATATTTCAGAATTTAATGTATCTTGTTCAAAGGGAACTTATATCCGATCTCTTGCTAGAGATTTTGGTAAAGAATTGAATACTGAAGCTCATATAATCGAATTAAAAAGAAAAAGTGTTGGATTTTTTTCGTTAGATAATGCGATTTTACTGGATTTATCCAAAAAATTAATACATAGTCCAGTGATTTTAAAAAATTTGATAACAATAGATGAAATAATGAAAAATTATCCTTCTCTAGAGTTGAATAGTTTAGAGGCAACAAGAATTAAACATGGACAAAAAATAAAAGTTAGTGATATGAAATATTTTGGAGAATTTATGAAAACATATCCAAATTTTAATGAAATTGATAATGTATATTGTTTTAAAAAAATAAATCCAATAGCTCTATCAAAAATTAGTGACGATGTACTTAAACCAATCAAGGTTTTTAATTTATAGGTGAGGTAAAATGTCAATAAAAAAGGACAAAAAGTTAGAATTAATTAATAAGTTTAAGAAAAATGAAAAAGACACAGGTTCTGCTGATGTACAAGTAGCTATTTTAAGTGAAAAAATTAAATCTTTAACAGGTCATTTAAAAGAACACCATAAAGATTTTATTTCTCGTAGAGGTCTACTTACTATGGTAGGTAAAAGGAGAAATCTCTTAAACTATATTAGAAATAAAGATGAGACTCGTTACTCAGATTTAATTAAAAGTTTGGGTTTAAGAAGGTAACTCAAATTACACTTTATTAGTGCAGTAAAAATAATAATCGAAATTAAATATAAGGATAAGTTAATGTTTGAAGTTTATCGAAAAGAAGTAATGTTTGGCGGAAGAAAACTGGTTTTTGAAACAGGGAAAATAGCAAGACAAGCCGATGGAGCAGTTATGGTTACATATGGAGGAACGAGTGTATTATGCACTGCTGTTGCCTCAAAAAGTAAAAATGATGCAGATTTTTTCCCTTTAACAGTTAATTATCAGGAAAAAGCTTTTGCTGCAGGTAAAATACCGGGTGGTTTTTTTAAAAGGGAGGGTAGACCAACAGAGAAAGAAACTCTAGTATGTAGGTTAATAGATAGGCCAATAAGACCACTTTTTCATAAAAACTTTAAAAATGAAACTCAAATAATTGCAACTGTATTAGAATATGATTTTGAAAATGATCCAGATATAGTATCTATAATAGCAGCTTCTGCAGCATTAACTATATCTGGTTTACCATTTATGGGACCATTAGGTGCTTGCAGAGTAGGCTGGGACGGTAAAAATTATCAACTGAATCCTAAAGTTAATGAATATGAAAATCAAAAATTAGATCTAGTAGTTGCAGGAACAACTGAGGGTGTTTTAATGGTAGAATCCGAAGCACACGAGTTAAATGAAAAAATAATGTTAGGAGCTGTTGACTTTGGTCACAAGGAAATGAAAGTTGTTATCAATGCAATAATTGAGCTTGCAGAGGTCGCTGCTAAAGAACCAATTGAAATTGAAGATTATACTCCAGAAGAAAAAGAATATGACAAGATAGTTAAAAAATTTAGTAGTGAATTTGAAAAAGCCTATAAGATAAAAGAAAAAACAGAGAGAGTTAAAGCAATTGATCTTATAAAAGAAGATATATTGAGTAAATTTGATGATGATGTAAATTCCAATTTATTATCATCAGTAATCAAAAAAACAGAGTCTGATGTAGTTAGGACATCTGTGATAAAAACAAAAAAAAGAATAGATGGACGTGACAATAAAACAGTTAGAAAAATTGTAGCTGAAGTAGGGACTTTACCAAGATCACACGGCTCTGCATTATTTACAAGGGGAGAAACACAAGCTTTAGTAGTTACAACTTTGGGTTCCTCGCAAGACACGCAAATAATTGATGGTCTGCATGGTGACTATAAAGAAAATTTTATGCTTCATTACAATTTCCCTCCATATTCAGTTGGTGAAGCAGGTAGAGTAGGCTCACCAGGCAGAAGAGAAATTGGTCATGGGAAATTAGCATGGCGAGCCATTCATCCGTTACTTCCGACCGTTGAGGAGTTTCCCTATACTGTAAGAATTGTTTCTGAAATTACGGAGTCTAATGGTTCTTCCTCAATGGCAACAGTATGTGGAACCTCATTAGCTTTGATGGATGCTGGAGTGCCTATAAAAAAGCCTATTGCTGGAATAGCGATGGGTTTAATTAAAGAAAAAGACAAATATGTTGTTTTGTCTGATATTCTTGGTGATGAAGATCATTTAGGCGATATGGATTTTAAAGTCGCTGGAACTAAGGATGGTATAACAAGTCTTCAAATGGATATAAAAATCACATCCATAACAAGTGAGATCATGAAAGTTGCTCTAGAACAAGCATTAGATGGAAGAAAATACATATTAGCTGAAATGAAGAAAGCTATTTCCAAGACCAGAACAAATCTAGCAGAAAATGCTCCAAAAATTAAAGTGATGAAAATTAAAACTGAAAAAATTAAAGAGATTATTGGTCCAGCTGGAAAAGTAATTAAAGGAATTTGTGAAAACACGAACTCTAAAATTGATATAGACGATGCAGGTGTTTTGAAAATTGCTTCTCCAAATGATGAGTCTTTAGACAAGGCTCTTAAAATGATAAATGATATTATTGTTGAGCCTGAAATGGGTGTGATTTATAACGGCAAAGTCGTTAAAACTGTAGACTTTGGAGCTTTTGTAAATTTTCTCGGTAATAGAGATGGTTTAGTCCATATATCAGAATTACAAGACCAAAGAACAGAAAAAACAACAGATGTCTGTAAAGAGGGAGATGAAGTTAAAGTAAAAGTTATTGGTTTTGATGATCGAGGTAAGGTTAAACTATCTATAAAAAGAGTTAATCAAGAAACTGGTCAAGACTTAGATAATTAAATTATTGGAGAAAAAAATGTCAAGTTATATAAAGAAATCTGAATGGGTTAAAACTGAAATTTCAGATAAAGTTGGTTGGGTTAAACTTTGTCATGAAAATCCTCTTAATCCTCTTTCAGCTGGTTTCGTGGAGGCAATATATGAAAGCTGTAAAACTCTTGATGAAGATCCATATGTCAAGTGTATTGTTCTTAAAGGTTCTGAAAAAGCATTTGCTGCAGGAGCAGATTTAAAGGAAATGCTACCTCTATCTTTTGCAAAAATATCTGAAATAAGGTATATTGAGAAAAATTGGTCTTACTTTTCAACTTTACAAAAACCTATAATTGCCGCTGTCAATGGTTTTGCACTTGGTGGTGGTTGTGAGCTTGCAATGTCATGCGATTTCATTGTTGCATCAGAAGACGCAAAATTCGGCCAACCTGAGATTAATGTTGGAGCTATTCCAGGAGCTGGAGGCAGTCAAAGAATGCCAAGATATATAGGAAAATCAAAAGCAATGTATGCAATTTTGACTGGCGATATGATTGATGCACATGAAGCAGAAAAATGTGGTCTTGTAGCAAAAGTTTTTAAAAATAATGAATTTATGGAAAACATTGTTAAAATTTCTTCAAAAGTGGCAAGCAAGTCATCAGCACTTGCAAGACTAGCTAAAGAATCGGTAAATTTAAGTTACGAAACACCACTTCAAGAAGGTTTAAGAGCAGAAAGATCAATTTTTATGTCTACCTTTGCTCTTGAAGATCATGTTGAAGGTATGACAGCTTTTGCAGAAAAAAGAAAACCAGATTGGAAAGACAAATAAATTAAAAATCAATATCTTTTTGAGCTGGAACACCTGTTGAATGGAGCCCTCCATCAACGTTATGTATAACTCCTGAAACACCGCTTGACAAATCTGATAGTAAATATAGTGCTGCGTTCCCTACTTGTTTTAAGTCTGGATTATTTTTAAGAGGTGACACATTCTCAGAATATCTAAACACGTGCCTTGCCCCAGAAATAGCTGCTCCTGCTAAGGTTTTCATTGGACCAGCAGAAATAGCATTGACCCTAATATTTTTTGGACCGAGGTCCATTGACATATATTTGACAGAAGTTTCAAGTGCTGCTTTGGCAATTCCCATAACATTATAGTTAGGAGTAGTTCTTTTTGCTCCTAAATAAGTTAAAGTCAGTAAAGAGCCACCTTTTGGGTTCATTATTGGTAAACATGATTTTGCAACTCTTGTAAAACTGAATGTGGAAATGTCTAAAGTTTGTAAAAAATTTTTCCTTGAAGTTTCTATGTATTTACCTTTGAGTTCTTCTTTATCAGAGAATGCAACTGCATGAACAATAAAATCTATTTTATAAGAATTTGATTTTAAACATGATACAAAATTTTCAATTGAATTTAAATGTTCTGGATCTTCTGAAACGTCACATTGATATAATTCTTTGCAATTAACACTTTCGGCCAATGGAGTTATTCTTTTTTTTAAATTTTCATTTTGATATGTAAAAATTAAATCAGCACCATGGTTGCTTAGCTCTTTTGCAATGCCCCATGCAATAGATCTTTCATTAGCGACACCCATAATGATGCCTTTTTTATTTTCCATTAGTTTCATTTTGAATTCTCAATAAATTTTGAGAGAACAAGGCATGCATTTGTGCCTCCAAAACCAAATGAGTTTGATAAAGCGGTATCAATATCAATATTCTTTTGAGATTGACGGGGAATATCAACATTTTCAATTCCAGGATCAGGTTCAAAAATATTTGCTGAACCGGAAACAAAATTATTATTCATCATAATTAGAGTATAAATAGCTTCATGAACACCAGTTGCTCCAAGTGAATGACCTGTAAGAGATTTGGTGCTAGTTATCATAGGTAATTTTTGATTATGGAAAACTTTCTTTATAGCTTCAATTTCTTGAATATCTCCAACAGGAGTGCTGGTTCCATGAGAGTTTATATAGTCAACTTGTTTTTCAATTCCTACTAATGCTTGTTTCATACATCTTACAGCGCCCTCACCACTTGGAGCAACCATATCATAACCATCGGAGTTTGCGGCATGCCCTATTATTTCACCATATATCTTTGCTCCTCTTTTTAGAGCATGTTCTAATTCTTCTAAAACAACTATACCGCCCCCACCAGCAATCACAAATCCATCTCTATTTAAATCGTATGGTCTAGATGAACTTTCGGGTTTATCATTATACTTGCTAGACATCGCGCCCATAGCATCGAACAGAACTGATAATGTCCAATCTAATTCTTCACCTCCACCAGCAAATATAATATTTTGTTTACCATATTTTATATTATCTGATGCCATACCAATACAATGTGAGGATGTAGAACAAGCTGAAGTTATTGAAAAGTTCACTCCTTTTATTTTAAACATCGTTGCAAGACAAGCAGAGACTGTTGAGCTCATACATCTTGGTACCATGAAAGGACCAACTCTTTTTGGACCTTTATTTCTTGCAATGTCAAAAGCTTTTAAAAGATTTGCAGTGCTTGGTCCACCCGACCCAGCAATTAAACCAGTATTAACATTTGAGATTAAATCATCATTTAAGTTGGCATCTTTAATGGCTTCCTTCATTGCAATAGCTGTGTAAGCTGCCCCTTCACCCATAAATCTGAGATCTTTTTTTTCTAAATGATCCTCAAAATTTATATTGACTGCACCATGGACTTGGCTTCTAAATCCCATATCTTTGTATTCTTCAGAGAAAACTATACCTGATTTAGAATCTAACAAAGAGTTTTTAACTTCTTCCTTGTTGTTACCAATTGGACTTACTATTCCCATACCAGTAATAACAACTCTTTTTAACTTTTCCATGAACTTACCGTATCAAATTGTTTTTGATTCTTCTTGAAATAAACCAACTCTTATATCTGAAGCTTCAAAAACCATTTCATCATCACAAAAAACTTTGCCATCAGCTATTCCAAGCATTAGCTTTCTATTAATTATTTTTTTAAAATCTAATATATATTCAACTTTTTTTGCTATAGGTAAAATCTGACCAGAAAACTTCACATTTCCTACAGATAATGCCCTACCTTTTCCTCTACCACCCATAATGCCTAGACAAAACCCAAGTAATTGCCACAACCCATCCATGCCTAAACAACCT
>MDSW01066498.1_pt1 | contig 10117 bp, 12 predicted proteins | sample 811171 | NCBI WGS metagenome assembly MDSW01 (sample SAMN05326641, study PRJNA326480) | marine metagenome | isolation source: seawater | place: Atlantic Ocean: North West | collected 2012 | reverse complement strand
GCTTAACTCAGCCTCTTGATCTCGAGCCTGTTCTGGCCTTGGCGTCTGGATCCGGTTGCGGCGTGTCAGTGTCTGATGTGATCGCTGCTTAAAAAAGACATTCGGGTCAATGCTCGTCTGCAGAATTGCACCAGCTACAGGCTGGTCAGGTCAGGTGCTTCAGAACCTTGATCCACGGTTAGCACTCTTGAGCTCCGTGCTTGCTGAACCAGGGTGTTGTTGATTGCAAACATTATTGTCTCGAGTGAGACGACTGGTAAGACGGCTATCTCGACATGGATTGTTGGCTTGACTTGATCATGCTGTCCTTAAATTTGTTTTGGTCTACAGCCTGTGGGGATGATCAATTCCCAGTTCCTGGTGAGAGCTGATCATGCCCCTGTGGCGGTGCGAACCGATCTGGTCTGTTGTTGTTTCCTAGGAGGATCTTGAGGCGGAACGATCAGGTTTTGCTCAGAGCGCAACCTTGACGACGTCAGGAGTTTCTCCGTGAACCTCGCCAATCCAGCGAGCATGAGTGATGGCGCCATCATGGGTATGGAAGACCCAGGCATCGTCGAGAGATTTGGCTGATTCGATGTGTTGGTTGGTCGTATTCACAGTGAGGTAATGACCCGCTGAACAGGAACGCAGCACATAGCGTTCCGCGTAATTGGAGAACATGGTGTTGCGAATGTCTCTGGAGCTTCCATAGCGGTGCTGAGACACAGTGAGACGCCATGTACTGAATTTCTCTCGGTTTTCATTCCGGCAAAGTTAATAAGCTCTGTTGTTGCCAAATCAGTTGCTTTGGCGGTGTGAACCGTATCTGATAACCGCCGTTTCGGAACCAGGGCTCTGAGCTGTGTTCGAGCTTGAGTTGTTTCGCGTCCAACTCCCAGCAGCGTTGCAAGTAGTTCAGGACCTGGTCGTTGGCAGGTTGAGTCATGCTTTGCCAGTGCACCAGTGCTAAGCGGACGGGACGTGCGGTGAGTGTGACGATGCGATGCCCCTCTTCGCCATCAGGAGCGGGTTGCTGTGATTCGTCCAGTTGTTCTTCGCAGACGTAAAGACGAAGCGAGGTGTCGTCTGTCGAGTGAGGCAGTGGATATTTGTTGAGATATAGGGTGCGGGCACGAGGGAACGCGGCACCTGGAGCTTTCGCCATCAGGGCGTTGTATGCCTGCTGCAGGATCTCAGACATCGTCTGCTGTGCATTTGCGGAGAGTCTTGCGTCAGTGTCGGGGATGGAGGCGGCTCTTGGAGAAGGTGCTCTCCGCATGAAATGATGAAGACAATTTCGGGATTGTCCTGTGATGAGGTCACATCGCTCCCGCTACCGTCTCGCTGGCTTAGATGGCCAGCCACACCCGGTGCTGGACACGCCCTACGAAACACTTGAATCAGCGCTTGCCGAGGCGCGCAATTGGTGCTGTGGTCAAGGCGCTTTGTGCTCGCTTGGGCAACGAGGCATTGCCGTTCAGGTGCGCACGAGTAGTGGTAATTGGCGCACGATCGATTATCCAAGCAGTTGCCTGACTCGTCCGACGCCGATCAGCCCATAGGGGCATCGGCCAAGTGTTGTTTGTGTGATCGCTTCATTAATCGGGTGTTGATCTGAAGCTCCAATACGGATTGGATGACGAGCTTTTGCCGGGTCTCTAGCCTGAGGTGATAGTACGTGTGTACTTTTTATGGTGATTGCGTCAGATCGCGACCGGCCTCCATTTCTTGGTTTCGAAGTCGGTGACCTTGTTCTTGTTCAGCCAGGGCAAAACCTTCGGCAAGGTTCCATGCCTGATTGGTGGATGGGACAGATTATTTGCCTTGACCTTGGAGCAAGGGATCCTTCTGCGCTGCTTCTTTTGCAGGTCTCAGATGTGGATACAGGGGCTGTTCATTGGGTTAATGCAGATTTTTGCACTCGTGTCGTCTTGCCTGGTTTGCAGGGATCTGGGCATCAGCCGCGCTATCGAAAAAAGTTGCTTTCCGTGCAGGCATGCAAGCAGGCCAGCTAGTTGGCCACATGCTCTTCCTCGGCTGTTGATCAAGTTGTTGTGGTTGAGCGTTGTTGCTACCAAGCTTGATTCCCCCAGTCTGTTGTTGTTCGAAATTCAGTCCTCACTTCCAAGATCCATGCTTTCTCCTCTTGGAGTGAATGGTGGTTCTCAGCCAACGGTTGACGGTGATATTGACAGGAATGTGGAGTTGATCGCTGTATGAGCTGCCATCGAGCAAGCACAAAAAAGGGCCCGATGCCGATCGGGCCCTCTTGGTTTCGAACCATTCAAGGTTTTTGAATGAACTCTTAGGCGTCAGTCGGCGTTGGATGCATCATCCGCCTCGATATCACCGGATCCCTCACCGATTTCTTCATCGGTGCCCCCAACAGGAATAAGGCGGATGGCTTTTTTGCCTAGTTTGATTTGGAACTCATCGCCAGGGCTTAGGTCCAACATTGCGGTGTATGCCTTGCCAATCAACAGGTTCCCGTTGCCTTGAACTGTGGCGACGTAGGACAGCTTTCGCCCTCCTTTCCCGATGCCAGCGGAGCCTGTGCCAAGGTCAATTCCCTTGGCATTCAGAAGAGCTTCGTAGAAGGCTGTGAAGTTAACCCGATCCGAGCCATCCTTTTTCTTAGAGACATACCCGCAGGCTGTCGCTAATTCGGTTTTGGAGACATCTCCGAGGTCTTTGACTTTCGTCAGGAGATCAGTGCCAGTAAGCATTAGTTTGTTGGAACTGATCTTTTTTACACCATATCTAGTGTTGGGTGCAAGTATTGAGCACCATATGTGCAGAATTTGAGAAATGTCTGGTTGGCCCTCGAGGTGCTTGCAGCTAAGAATTGGCTGATCTGAACACCTGGAAAAAGGCCGCTCCACCGACATTTTGTCAGGGAAATGGCTGGAATGCACCCTGGAGATTGATGTTTGGCTCTCTTTCAGAATGCGCCATTTTGCTCAGGGCAAAATCCGATCACCAAAATGATGTCGGATCAGGGTTGCTGCTTTCGCAGCTTGATCTCTGGCTCTGAAGCCTGTCTGTCATGGTTTCTGCTTCAGGCTGATGCTTCTGGGATCAGAGAATTTACTTTCGCGGTCAGGATCGCTTCCGCTCATGGATTGATAGAGCTTGAGGGATCAGTGTTGAGGAGTGGCTGATTGATGGGGCGTGAATTGCGGATTTTGGAGCATTGCTTGTTGTTTGCGTGTGTTTTGAAGCGGCTCGGCTCCGTGCCAACCCTTGCGAACCGCTGTGCAGAATCTTGAGAAGTTCAGGGAATTCAGCACCTAACAGCCAGGTTTTGAGACCAATGAGAACAGTTTTGAGCCGCGCCCATGGTTAAGGGTCGCCTGTCACTCGCTTTATTGGTTGTGCTGCTGGCAGGGTTGCTTCCCGCTGTACCGGTACAAGCCTCCACTTGGGACCGCATTGGTGGATACATCCGTCTGCTGCGAAAGGCCGGTGTGAAGCCTTTGGTTGCGAAGGATTGTCCGGAAGGGTTGCTCGGCGCTTTTCACGAAGGCCGGAAAGTGCTTTTGATGTGTGGCAATAACTTGCCGGATGATCCTGCTTACGTGTGGGTGGTTCTGGCCCATGAATCAGCACACGTCATGCAGTTCTGCAATGGAGGCCCATTGATGCCGCCAGCGTTGTTGAATCGGGCGATGGATCAAGCACGCCGGCGCAGCCCGGATGCCTTCCATGAGCTTCAGCTTTATCACGTCAGCCAGCATCAGGTCGAGGCGGAGGCGCGTGTGGTGCAAGCGATGCCCCCTGATCAGGTTGAGGCCTTGTTTAACCGTCACTGCGGCAGTCGTTTTGAGGGATAACGGCCTGCAGCCATTACATCGTGATGATTGGTTGTTCGTTGTGAACAAACCTCCTGGATTGTTGAGTCAACCCGGGCTTGGCTCGGATCAACAAGACTCTGTGATCACTCGATTGCAGCAACAAGAAAGCAATCTTCGTCTCGTGCATCGTTTGGATCGAGATACGTCTGGTGTGTTGTTGCTCGCGCGCAGTTTGTCCAGTCTTAGACGCTTCAGCGAATTATTTGCTCGCCGTCAGATTCGGAAGCTTTATGTCGCCGATGTGGAGGGTCGCTTGAATGGTGGAGGTCGTATTGCATTCCCTCTCGCGCGTTTGCAATCCCATCCGCCGCGATATGGGGCGCATCCAGATGGACGGTCGGCCTTGACCCGTTGGCGGGTCCGGAAGCTGCAGGAAGGCCGGACGCGTTTGTGGCTATTTCCCTTGACAGGACGATCTCATCAGTTGCGGGCCCATCTCGCTGGGATCGGACATCCGATTGTGGGCGACCCTATTTATGGAATTGCTGCTGCAGGCCGGATGCAACTGCATGCTCTTTCCTTGGCGTTTGTTCATCCTTTTACGGGCCAACGCATGCGTGTTCATTCTCAAGACTTGAATCCATGTCCGGTTTCGTTGAGTTGATTGGTTACGGAGCTGCCGCTCTCACCACGGCGAGTTTCTTCCCGCAAGCCGTTAAAACACTGCGGAGTGATGACACTCATGCCATCTCACTTGGCATGTATGGGTTATTCACGTGTGGTGTGGCGTTGTGGTCGATCTACGGTCTTCTGGTGGGTGATGGGCCAGTGATTGCCGCGAACCTGATCACATTGTTGCCAGCTGCGGTGGTTCTGCAACGCAAGCTGAAACACAGCCGACTCCATTGATCGCTGCGGCCTAAACCTGATTGAGATCAATTCCGATCAGGCTGGCAAATGGACCTGTTGCGGAATAAGTGGATGAATCTTCAGTTTTGGAAGGGTTGACGAGCCGGGATTGGATACGGAATTCTGCGGTGGCGCATCCGGCGCCAGACCCGAACAAACGCTTGCACCACCAGTTCCACTTCGGCGCGGCTGAGACCACTTTTTCGCAGTTGACCGTCTCTCTGTCGTGCCACAACAATGCGACGCACGACGTCGATCGCTTCTGCATCTGAGGTGTCCGGTGGCAGTGAGCGCAGGGCGGCCTCGCAGCCATCGGCCAGCATCAGAACAGCTGTTTCACGTGAACGTGGTGCAGGCCCGTGGTATCTGAATCGGGTCTCATCCACATTTGGGTTTCGTTCCTTCGCCTTATGCAGGAAATAACCCATCTTCAATGTGCCTTGATGTTCGGGGATGAAATCCGCAATCGGTCGAGGCAAGCGATGGCGACGGGCCAGTTTTAGACCTTCATCAACATGGGCTTGGAGCACGGCAGCGCTAGCGATTGGATCATCCAACTGATCGTGCGGATTGGGCCCACTTTTCTGGTTTTCGATGAACCAAGTGGGGGCATGAAGTTTGCCCACATCGTGGTAAAGCGATCCTGTTTTGATCAGATCCACATCGGCACCAATCGACCGCGCACCCTCCTCAGCGAGGCCGCAGATCATCAGCGTGTGCTCGAAGGTGCCAGGTGCTTCGCAAGATAGGCGGCGCAATAAGGGGCGTTCCTGGTCTGCTAATTCGAGCAGTCTGGCGCGGGTCAGTAGGCCAAAGGAACTTTCCAGGATCGGAATCAGCAACAGGGACAGCATCAGCAGCACCCCCAGCAGCAACGCCTCTGCTGTGAGTTCATCCAGGCTGCGATGAACACTCCCCCAGACTCGCCATCCGGTGAAGGGCTGCAATTGCAGGAGGAGCCATTGGCCCAGAAGAGCTGCAAGAGGAAGCATCACGGCCATCTGCAGCAGTTGCCCACGGCTGCGTTGTCGTCCAGCCAACAAGGCTCCAGTTGCGGCAACCGTTGCGGCGATCAAAAGTCGGCCATCGCCTAAGCCGTTCATCGGGTCGGGCCAGAGCAAGGTTGCGATCGCCATCCAGGCCAGACCGCAACCAGGGCCTAACCCTTCAGTGAGTACAAGGGTCGGCGGCACGAGGACAGCCAACGGGCTGACCGTTGCTTGAAACCAAAGCTTGGCTGTTTGAACTAGCAACAGCAGCCCCAAAGCCAGGACGGCATGGCGCACTTCTAAGCCGGGCCGTTCCCTGCGCATCACCAACAACATCACGCCACAACCCGCCAGAGCTTCGATAAAACGTGCGAACCAGATCAGCGGTTGCGGTTCCCGTTTGACTTTGCCGAAGAAATCGAGAACGTCGTAAGCCTGTGGGCTAATCGTTTCTCCCTTGCGGGTGATCAGATCACCTTGACGAACTTGGATCGTGGGGATTCCTTGTTTGGTGAGCTGCTCCTCGAAGAGCTCTTTGCTGAGATTGGGGTCTGTACGCAGATTGCTGCTTCCTTGAAGCGTGCTAGTCAGCAATTTGCTGGCAAGGGTTTGCGCTGCAGGGTCATCAACCTCGAGCTGGAGTCCCCGCATCTGCAAGGTGGACGCCTGACGGAGCTGCTCCGGGGCAAGACTGCTGACGACGCCTTGGCTCAGCATGCGATTGGCGGCTTGACGGACCGCTGCATCCCAGGCGAGATGGTCTTCTTCGCTGCGTTCTTCCAGCCATCTCTGTTCTGATGGCAGCAGGTTTACAGGGCCGACGCGTGCTGCAGATCCGCTGTCGGTGACCTGTTGCAGCTGCTTGAGTTGATCCTCAAGTCTCTGTTTGAGCTGTTCGGTTTGTTCCCGATCGATGACCTTCACCACAGATCGGGCGACCAGGTTTGAGCGCCGCTGTTCCAGGGCGGTGCTGTCTTGAACAAGCGCATCCTTTGGTGCAATGGCATCAAAGGGTGCGATGGAACCCGGCTGTAGATCGGGCTTGAGCAGCCAAGGCACGCTGTAGAGCATGGCCACTGCAAGACAAATCGCAAGCAACGCAATGCTTTGAATCCGAGTCCACCGCAGCAACCTGCGGGAAGGACCTTCATGGCGCAGCCAGCTTTTCCAGAGACGACTTGTACTCAGGCTGCTCACACGTGGGAGGCGGACTAAGACAGCCCAACTGACTCATGCACGCTAGCTCTACCCGGCAGGCATGCTGGTTTGAGAGAACGTCTGAGCACATGGCCCTGCGACTGGATGGCAAGGCACTGGCGAAGCAGGTTGAGCAGCGTTTGCAGGCTTTGGTGACGGCCAATCAATCGCAGGTCGGTCGACCGCCGGGGTTGGCTTTGTTGCGGGTGGGTGATGATCCGGCGAGTGGGGTTTATGTAGCCAATAAAGAAAAGGCTTGCGCTCGGGTGGGTGTGATCAGCGTGGGAGTGCATTTGCCAGCAGAGACTCCGCCATCAGACGTGCTGAGACAGTTGCAGCTTTTCAATGACGATGACGCCGTGGACGGCATCCTGTTGCAGCTGCCCTTGCCAGCTGGTTTCGACGAGGCGCCTCTGCTGGAGGCCATCGATCCACAGAAAGACGCCGACGGCTTGCACACATTGAACTTGGGCCGTTTGTTGAAGGGGGAGCCTGGTCCGCGCAGCTGTACACCTGCCGGTGTGATGGCTTTGTTGCGCAGCAACGGTTTTGACCCTGCAGGGAAAAGAGCTGTGGTGGTGGGGCGCAGCATCTTGGTGGGCCAGCCGATGGCGTTGATGTTGCAGGCGGCCAATGCCACCGTAAGCGTGGCCCACTCACGCACCTCCGATCTGGCGGCGTTGACTCAACAGGCCGAGATCCTGGTCGTCGCAGCCGGTCGGCCCGGCATGCTCGGATCTGAGCATGTGCGTCCCGGTGCGGCGGTGGTTGATGTCGGCATCCATCGCAAGCCAGAAGGAGGTCTCTGTGGTGATGTACGTGCCGAGGAGGTGGAGTCGATTGCTGCAGCCCTTTCACCCGTACCGGGTGGAGTCGGCCCAATGACGGTCACCATGCTGTTGGTGAACACTGTGATCGCTTGGTGCCGTCGCTATGGCATGGAACATGGTCTCGATGATTTGATCGTTTGAAGTTGTGCAATGCCGTTTCATTGGCTGTTTCCTACTCCGGTATTACAAGTTGATTTGCAACCGGATCAGTCAACATCTGCTGCCATGCAGGCAGAACTTGAGGCCTTTGATCGCAATGTTTTCAACCATCCAGAATTTTGTGATCGCAACAATCTCACCGGCGATCTGCTCGGTCATGCCGGTTTAGATCAATTGCATCGCTTGCAGGCATTTGAGTGGCTCAATCATCAGCTGGCTTGGCAGACCAATTGTTTTCTCAAGGAACTGCTTGGAGAAGAGCATGCACTCCAGGTACACATTCAGAAGGCTTGGCCAGTGGTCTGCTCAAACAAAGGAGGAATGATTGAACCCCATACTCACCGCAATGCACAGCTGAGTGCGGTGTTTTATGTCAGCACTGAGGTTGGTAATGAAACGGGGGAACTGGAGTTTCAGGCGCCGGATGATTATTTCAGCCATGTGATGTCCGTTCCTTATCAGGATGCTGCGATCTCTGGTGGGGTCTTTGCTCCCCAGCAACATCGGTTGTTGCTCTTTCCTTCTGATCTGCGCCATCGAGTGATGTCTTACAACGGAAAAGCGCCGCGTTACTCCGTGTCTTATGACTTGGCGATTACGACCTCAATCGGTCAGGGTCGAGAGATGCAGATGCCCCATCCGATGGACTGGGTTCCTTTAGTGGATGAATTGAAGCAGGATAATCGTCCACAGTGAGTAGCCGAACTACAGCTTGCATACATGTTGAGATCCATGCAATACACCAATAAAAGATTGCACCTGAATGGGAATATTTTGCTTGATTGAGAATCGATTGTAGGCAATCTAGTTCACAAGATCCTCTGCTGCGAGTGTGCTGTTAGAGGATTTTGATCAGATCGATGGCATGATCTCTGAGTCAAAGTGTCAACTAATTGCTCAAGAGGACTAGAAATGAGCAATTCTTTTGGCAATGAATTTATGGACTAGGCAAGGGTGATGAGGGGCTTGTTTTTATGGAAGCCGTCTGGGAGGCTCAAGCAAAGGAATGCATGAGATCAGATTGAGCAAGAATGCGGCCAATAAATTCATGGAAGCAAGGCATCGTTGGATAATGACGCTAGCCTTTCGCTGTTCTTGTTCTGATTTTTGCTGAGGTGACATGAAAAGAAGTGATATAAAATCTATGTGCGAATTATCTGGCTACGAGTTTGAAGCAAAAAGGTTTGTCGTGCCGCAGGAGGCGGAGCAGTTGCCCTCAAGACTAGATCTGATGATCAGAATCTGGCAATGATCTCATTGTTAGAACTAGGAATCTGCTCGATTTTAAAAGTCAGCCATATTAACCATCCTTCCGCGAAATCGAACTTAGCCACTAATAAGAACAACTCGCTTAAAGCGAAATATAGAATTGAATCAGATTTTTATTTCTTAGAATGTCTTATCAGAAGGCCGTAAAGTGATCGTCTTCAAGGGGATCAATGGAGTCAATAATGTTCATTGCTTCAGGTCTCAAGTAGGACGATTGTCCGAAATGTGGCGGGGATGGAGAAACAGAAGCGTCTGCCTTCTTGAAGAACGGGTTCGTTTTGTTCCCCTACGGTTTTAAAGCTCGGCCCAAGGCATAGGGATCTGAGATCGATGGCTGACGCAACAATGAGTAGGCGAGCTTTTAGGATTGTCGCTAAATTTGTCTCAAATCTGTGACTGGCTTATGTCTACACAATCACCAATCGATTCATCCTCATGGCTGTTCAGCTTCGGAGTATCCGGTGCCAACGTTAGAAATGTTGGCAGTAAAGGCAAAACAGTCTTTAGCTTCCCGCAGGATGCGGCATCTGTTGTTACTGCATTCACAGGACAGCCTGATCGCATTACCGGTCAGATGCCTTTGTCCAGACTTGCAAAGAAATTCAAGCATTGGTTCGCAAAAAGTGATCCGGATGGTGCAATCTCTTTCTGGACGTCAGAATTCAATAACGTTGTGTGCGAAATTGAATCAATCAAGCGGAGGAAAGGGCAATATATAATTACGACCGATGATATCGATAGACCTTTGACAAGAGGATTGCCAAGTGGAATGATAGTGCCGGATGAAATTTCGCGAATGAATGTGATGTTATACGACGAGATTGTCCCTGGTTTGACAAGCGTCGACTTTGGCTCCTGAATATTTCAGTCTTGCCAAAAGAAATCCTCGCTTAATGTCTTGATATTCTGTTTGAATGCTCTATTGACGTTGATTCGGCGGAAGACAAGCTTATTCTATCTTGCTTTACATCATCGTATGCGATAATAT
>MDSW01063436.1_pt1 | contig 10117 bp, 8 predicted proteins | sample 811171 | NCBI WGS metagenome assembly MDSW01 (sample SAMN05326641, study PRJNA326480) | marine metagenome | isolation source: seawater | place: Atlantic Ocean: North West | collected 2012 | reverse complement strand
TTGGAGCGGGTGAAGGGAATCGAACCCTCGTAGCCAGCTTGGAAGGCTGGAGCTTTACCACTAAGCTACACCCGCTAAATATTTAAAAATCATTTAATTTTAAAATTTTTAAATAATTTTAATTTATAGTAACTAGCATTTATAAATATCCTTTACTATATTCAAACTGCAAATTATAAATTAATATATTTATAAAACAAGCTAATAATAAATATTAATAGTTTTCTATTTCTTCATAAAATAAAAACGTTTTTATTCTTTTATTTTTTTAATTTAAACCTAATTAAATCTTTCCATATTTTTTTAGAAGATAAAGCAAAAAAAATTCCTGTGTTCTTTCCTGAAGTATTGTATAAAAGTTCTTTACCATCTTCATTTAAAATAGTTCCACCGGCTGCTCTCAATATTGCATCTCCTGCTCCTATATCCCATTTACTAATACTGTGTAGTCTTGGATAAAAATCAGCTTTCCCCTCTGCTAATTTACAAAATTTTATTGAAGAAGAGTAGTATTTGATATTAGCGTTAGTAATTTTATCAACAAAACTCTTTGTAACTGAATCATAGTTTTTTGAAATGACTATCTCTAAATTGTCCTTAGTAAATCTTTTTACAGCTATTTTTTTTTCTATTCCTTTTATATTAACTACTGCTTCATTTTTTTCTCCATACCATATAGTGTTTGTAGGAGGATTACCTACAATACCGAGTTCAGGAAAACCATTTTTTATTAATGCTATGTTTACTGTATAACCGTCATAACCTTTCGCAAAGCTTGAAGTTCCGTCAATAGGATCTATTAACCAATAAATATTCTGTGAGAAAGAATTTTTATCAAATTTACCTTCTTCACTTATTACTGGAATATTAGGGTACAATTCAGATAGTCTTTTTGTAATCAACGAATGTATATCTTTATCTGCTTTAGTAATAATAGTTCCATCTTTTTTTTTACTTTCTTGTATATCTACTATTTTTAAAGCAATACTCATACAGTCTTTAATAAGTAAAAACAAATTATTTTTTAAATTAGCATCTAAAAGATTATCTGATATATCATTCCTCATAAGCCTTTATTTTTTATAATTAAAACTTCGATCTAATTTACTAAGATAACAAGAAGAAGAAAAAAACAAAGCTTTTTAAAATTAAACTTTATTTATAAATCAAAAATGAATAGACTACTTAGTATTTAAATTTTTAATTATAGATCTTTATATTACTTCTTAAAATTTTATGAATTACAAAAAGTTAAATTACAGTTACCTTGAAAATCAAAGCATTTACATAATTAGAGAAGTAGCGGCTGAAGCTAAAAATCCTGTTTTACTTTATTCAATTGGTAAAGACTCAAGTGTATTACTACATTTAGCAATGAAAGCATTTTATCCAGAGCCTATACCTTTTCCTGTTCTTCATGTGGATACAGGATGGAAGTTTTCAGAAATGTATAAATACAGAGAAAATATTAAAAAGAAATTCAATATAGATTTATTAGTCTACAAAAATGCAGAAGGAGAGAAAAACAACGTAAATCCTTTTAATCATTCTTCAGAAACATATACAGATATTATGAAAACACAAGCTCTTAAAAAAGTCTTAGATAAATATAATTTTGATTTAGCAATAGGTGGTGCAAGAAGAGATGAAGAAAAGAGTAGAGCTAAAGAAAGAATATTTTCCATTAGAAACAATAAACACTCTTGGGATCCTAAACATCAACGACCAGAATGTTGGAATACATACAATCTACAATTGAAATCTGACCAAAAAATGCGAGTTTTTCCCCTTTCAAATTGGACTGAATTAGATATATGGACTTATATACATAAGGAAAAAATTGACTTAGTAAAATTATATTTTGCAAAAAAAAGACCCTTCGTATTTAGAGAAAAAAAAATTATAATGATTGATGACAATCGATTTAAATTGAACAAGGGCGAAAAAATCATACATGATTTTATCCGTTTTAGAACCTTGGGATGTTACCCTCTTACCGCAGGCATATTATCAAAAGCAAATACTATCAAAAAAGTATTAGATGAAATTTTTAATTCTAAACAAAGTGAAAGAGAAGGAAGACTAATTGATAAGGATGAAGCATCTTCTATGGAACTAAAAAAACTTCAAGGATATTTCTAATGTCATCAAACAACCAAAATACATTAAGATTTATTACATGTGGAAGTGTGGATGATGGCAAAAGCACTCTAATGGGAAGAATGTTATTTGAAAATAATTCAATTTATAAAGATCAACTAGAAGAATTAAAAAGTGCCTCTCTTAAATACTCTAAGTCAAAAGAAATTGATTACTCTATGCTTCTGGATGGTCTTTCATCAGAAAGAGAACAAAAAATTACTATAGATGTAGCTTACAGATACTTCCAAACAAAAAAAAGAAAATTTATAGTAGCGGATACTCCTGGACACCAACAATACACAAAAAACATGATTACAGGCGCTTCAAACTCGCAATTAGCTATAATATTAGTTAGTGCAAAAAAAGGAATTCTAGAACAAACCATTAGACATTCTTACATATGTTCACTTTTAGGAATAAAAAATATTATTTTAGCAATCAATAAAATGGATATAGTAAATTTTGACAAAAATATATTTGACAAAATTTCTAAAAAATACATGAAAATAACAAAAAACTATGATTTCAATAAAATAAGCATTATACCTATTTCTGCCTTACATGGTTACAATGTAGTTAAGAAGTCTAAAAAGATTAATTGGTATTATGGTCCTTCTTTGCTTTCTATACTAGAAAAAGCTTCAATAAATATTAAAAATGATAATAACTTTGCTTTACCTATACAATTGGTTCAAACAAATAAACAAAATAAGAGAAGATATTTAGGATTGGTAACTGGAGGAAGCATTAAGGTTAAAGATGATATTACTATATTTCCTAGTTTAACTAAAAATTCTATTAAAAATATGTTTTTTCATAAAAAGAAATTAATTCAAGCTGAAGAGGGAGATGTAATTTCTATTGAATTAAATAAAGAAGTTGATATTTCACGAGGAGATATTTTTGTAAAAAATACAAATAGTTTTATATTATCTGATAGATTTAAAGCAGATCTAATTTGGATGGATATAAATCCTGCCTTTATTGGAAGATTATATTATATTAAAATTGGTCATATTATGGTAGGCGCTCAAATATTAAAAATAAACTTTAAAGATAACAATAATCAACTTAAAAAAGACAACATCATAAAATTAGAAATGAATGAATTAGCTTATGCAGAAATTCAATTAGAAAAACAGACTTCTACCTCTCTTTTTAAAAAAAATAAAATGTTAGGATCCTTCATTTTGATAGATAGAATTAATAAAAATACTATTGGCATAGGTATGATCCGAGATCATTCAAATTTAGCAAGTAATATTTTCTATAGTCAAAGTTTTGTAACAAAAAAACACAGAAACATAGCTAATGGTCACAAAAGTAAAGTAATATGGTTTACAGGACTAAGTGGAGCTGGAAAGTCAACTATTGCTAGAGAATTAGAGAAAAGACTATTTAAGACAGGTATGAAAACATACATATTAGATGGTGATAACCTAAGAACAGGCATAAATAAAAACCTTAGCTTTACAGAAAATGACAGGATCGAAAATATAAGGAGAGTTTCTGAGATTTCTAAACTAATGATTGATGCAGGCATTCTAGTTCTTGTTTGCTTAATTTCGCCGTATGAAAATGAAAGAAAAACTGCAAAAAAACTTTTTAAAAAAGGAGACTTTATTGAGGTTTATGTTAAAGCTTCTTTAAAAACCTTGGAAAAAAGAGATGTTAAAGGTCTTTATAAAAAAGCTAGACTTGGTGAAATTAAAGACTTTACCGGCATTAGTAGTCCTTATGAAGTACCAGTAAATCCCAACATGATTATAGATACTGAAAAAAATAACATAGAAGAATCAGTAAACATGTTATTTAACAAAATAAAGCCTATAATTTAAGTAATTTAAATTCCTAATCTTTTTAAATTTTAGCTAAAAATATTTTATTTTGAATTTGTAGATAAAGTAAGAATGGAGGAGCTAGATCCTTTTAAAATTTTTGGTACGTACTTCATGTTTCCTCTAAAGGGTATTATCCATTTAGCAAAAAAAAACTTGAAAGGTAAGTTCCACATCCAAGCTGGTTTCATTACCAAATAAGGAACAACATAATTATTATAAAAATTAAAACTTTCTAATAACTTTTGTATTGAGGTTTCGGTATACGGCCTAACATGAGTTGGATCATCAAAATAACTTCTCCATGAATATCTCCAGTTCGGCATTACTAATATTAAAAAACCACTAGGCTTTAAAACTCTTTTTATTTCCGACAAAAACTTCTCAGGAGAATATAGATGTTCTATTATGGAAATGCCAGTTACAATATCAATAGAATTTGTTTTTATTGGTAATTTATCTTTTTCAAAATTTATATTATCACCAATATCTAACCCTCTCGCAATTAAACCGTTTTCATTACACACATTTACAAAAGTATTATCAGCAGAACCTAAATCTAGTAATTTTTCCCCTTCTAGAAGCCCTTTATATCCTCTATTTTTAAGTAAATTATCAAAAGTAATAAAAACTCTTTTTTTCAAATTAAATTGTAGTTCTTTATTATATTTTTGAGTAGTTAGTAGGTTTTTATTGTAATTTAAAAGTTCTTTATTAGTAGGCATGATTGTTATTTTTTATATATATCTTATAAATTTATAATAAGAAGTAAAGGTTATAAAAATTCTTTAGTTTTTATTGCCTTTACTGTTTGAGCAATACAACAACCAAACCATCTATGTCTACCTTCTTCTGGTTTAAGTAGAAAATTTTTTGCATCGGGCAAAAATCCTAGATCTTCCCAGTCACTATAATCTCTTATTATTGATTGTAAGTTTAGTTTTTTTTCTAATCTTGGAATATGCCAAGCAGCATATGCAAATCCATATTTTTTTCTTAAGGCAATTTCTGGCCCAATATTTTTATTTACTATATTTCTTAATATATATTTTGTAGAAAATTTAGAATGAAATCTATATTTAGATGGCGTCGCAATCATTAATTCTACAAGGTCTATATCTAAAAATGGTAATCTTAATTCTATAGACTCTCGCATTGTACCTCTATCACTTCTTAAGTTAAAATACTCTGGTATACTTGAAGTAGCATAGGATAGAGACATGCATTGAGATAAATCTAACTCTGGTATAATGTCAGAGTAAAGTTCTGGAATTAAACCAAACGAATTTTTTGTATCTCTTAAAATATCATCATGAAAAAGTTTTTCCATAACTACTTTTTTAGTTCCTCCGTGAATAGGCCTAAACTTAAAAGGTTTATTACTTAGTTCGGTCCAATTTATTATATGTTTAAGTTTTTTATGAGGTATAAATTGTTTTGAAATATTGCTTTCAGCTAACCATTTAAAAAATCCACTGATAAATTTATTTTTTTTTATAAACTTATTAATTTTTATAGCAGAAATATCCATATCGTATCCACCTAGCAATTCATCTGGACCATCTGATATTATTAAAACCTTGGCTTTATTTTTTTTAGTTTCCCTTGCTAATTGTTGATAACTAACCACACCTTCGCATAGCAAACCATCAAAAGAGTTTTTATAGTTTTTTTCATATAGGTCTAAACAATCATCTTCTATCATACTAAAAGTTTTATGAATGTTGCCTAATTTTGCTGAAGTAAAATTACTAGCATCTTGCTCTGATAAATCTTTTCCAACCTTAGGAGATTTCAATGTACTAATTCCATATAAAGATTTTATAGGGCTTTTTGCCCCTATGCTAGAAAAGTAATTTATTAATGTACTATCTATGCCACCGCTAAGTGTAGTAAGAAAGTCAACTTCTTGTGGAATTCTATTCTTACAAGCTTTAAGTAATTTTTCTGTATACAACGTTATTACTTCTTGTATAGATGGATCTTTTTCAAAAAAATTAAAATATTTTTCAGGTCTTAGCCTATTATAAATTTTGTTTGTTAAAGTTTTACTATTTAGGTCAAACTCTATGCCATGCCCTGCCTTTAGTCTTTTTATCTGTTTAATTAAAGTTTTTTCTGGTTGGGCTGTTCTATATTTAAAACCAGATACAATAGATGATCTATCTATATCTAAGTTACCTCTCAATATTGCTAATATTGGTAAGACTTCTGAACAAAATATAAGTTCATTTTTGGTTTGACTATAAAAGACAGATTTTTCTCCTAATAAATCTCTAGTAATAATAAATCTTTTATCTTTTTCATTAAAAAAACCAAACCCCCAAAAGCCATTAAGCTGTTTCAAAAAATTTGTTCCTTCAATTTGCATTCCCATCATTAAAACTTCTGTATCAGACCTTGTTTTAAACTTTACCCCTTTAAGAGATAATTTATTTCTTAATTCAAGAAAATTAAAAATCTCACCATTGTAAGTAATTACAGATCTATACTCAGGTGAATACATTGGAACCTTAAAGTTATTATTCTTATCAACAATGGATAGTCTTGTATTTCCCATAATTACTTTATTATCTTCTGAAATATAATAACCTTTGTTATCTGGACCTCTATGGTCAAGCATAGATAACATTTTTAAAATTCTATTTTTTGCTTCAAAAACCGGAGCATCATTTAAACTGAGAATACCTGCAATACCACACATTATTTAGTAGCTTTTTAAAAATATGAATTTGATAATATCTTTTTTCTTTAAGTAAACCCTATATAGTTTTATAAAATGCATTGCTTCTATCTCATACATGCAAGAAATTCATAAGCAATAATAAATCCTTGTCTGCTCCATCAGAATTTTTTCTATAAAAACTAATATATTGAGTATTTATATTCGACCAAATGTATTGCCTAATCAGCATTCCAAGTAACAATTCATATGGCATTCTATATATTTCATATTTATCATCAGTTATATTTTCTTCTTTAATTTTTTTTACTGTATCATCACCTAAGCTAAGACGATAAAGCTCACTTTCTCCTACATCAAAAAAATAGACAATTTTAGAAATAGTGTTTTTAATATTTTGCCACTTAATTTGGTTAGTTCTTGCAAGCTTTAATAACCTTGATAAATCCGTTCTTTGGTGCGGAGCTATATAAAAAAATCCGTTAGGGCCAAAGTTACTTGGAATGTTGCATAACTCTTGTATATATTCTGTTTCTTCTGAATGAATTTTCTCTATATATTGCCCAAATTTTTTTCCTACAGCAAAGTCATAACTATTTCCTTCGCTTAATAATATTGGTATAAAATCAACTTTTTTTAATGCATAATCAACTACTTCTTTTCTTCCTGATATCCCAGAATAACTATAAAGTTTTGCTTTATTTCCATATGCTATTACTCCTCCCGCAATAGGAACAACATATTTTGGTTTGATAGACTTAATATAATCAACAAATGTATTTTTTAATTTCAGAGACCTTTGTTCAGAAAGTATTTCTTTTTCGTTATCAGTAAAGTTCTCAAAAAACATTGGAAAAGGGCCATGTGACGCTGAAGGAATTAAGCCTACGTCTATCCCCTTTACTTTGTTAGTTATACTTTTACATTGTGCTTCATGAAATACGTTGTCATTAGCATTAATAGCTTTAATACCATCAATTTTAAATACTGCTATTGAGTCTACTTCTGGGTTACTTAATGAAGGCTCTACCCATATCTTATCATCAGCATTTAATTTGTTTCCCTCTTTTTTACATACTACCCTAACATCTTTGAAACCTATATTCCTTAACATTTTATCTGTAAAATTTATATCATAATCAGCTACTAAAATAGGGGTGTTTTTATCAAATAAAGATAAAGTTGGAGGGTCATAATGGTCTGGATGTGTATGTGATATGTAAATAAAATCTGGTTTAATTTCTGTGACTTGTTTTTGTGTATATGAGCATTTTGGAAAGTTATAAAATCCGCTTATTGATTGGTTATTAAAAGTTATCCAAGGATCGCATAAAACTTTGGAGTTTTTTCCTTCTAATAAAAGCATAGTATTATTTATAAAAGTAATTTTCAATATAACCTCTTTATTAATTAGCCACTTAATATTCTATTTAATCTTATTTAAAAAAACTTTACTAGAAATTTTATCAACTTTTAGATATTTTTTATCTAAAAGCAGTATTTTGCTAAGCTTTTTTCTATCTTTTTCTTTTGCCTTCCACAGCTTTTCAATTTCATTTAAAGGTAATGATAAAAGATCTTTCAAAGAACTCAAACAGTTTTTATCTGAGTAATTAAAATAAAAGATTGATTTTTGAAAAAGTTCTTTCATTTCTTCCTTTAGCTCAAACCAATACGGAACATTAATAAATATTAATGGTTTATTTGATAACAAACACCATCCTAATGTACTAGTGGCTCTCATAGTTATCAAAACTTTGTAATTGTTTATAATATATCTTAAGTCTATATTTTCTCCTGTTAAGTTTATATTTTCATATTTATTTGCTACTTTAATTATAGGATCTTTGTCTGGATATCTTCTTGCTGGATACGGTTTAAAGTAAACTTTATGATTAACCTTAGATAAAACATTTTTTATAATATTTATATCCATATTTGCAGTTCTAAAATCTGAAATAGGATCATTTCTATGGCCTGAATATCCCCTATATAAAGCAGTTGAAACAAACAAAATAGCATTTTTATTTCTTTTAAACGAATGTCTATTAATTCTATAATGATCACTAGATAGTCCATTTACTAAAATAGTTGATTTTTTTCCTTTCTGTTTAGATCTATATAAATTATTTGTTGATGCAGACTTACTAATATAATTATAAGCTACAAAAAATTCAGCTACACTATTTTCCAAATTTATATGATTTTTGCTTTGCATAAATGTTATTTCTCTATCTAAACCATGTTGAAAGGATACAAAAGGAATTTTTATGTCATTAGAGTATTTTGCTAAAGAGAGATCTATTGCCCCATAGGGATAACCTGAAAAAATAGCCTTAGTATTATCTTTAATAAAACTAGGCCAATTGTCATAATAGTTCTCAAATTCATTTATAGCTTTTACCATAAGCTTAAGAGAATATTCTCCTAAGTCATTTAAAATTAAATCATTAACTATTATTTTTGCTCTCTTTTTTATTATAGGAATTATTTCGCTTCTAATTATTTTACTAAATTTATTATTTAAATTCATATTAATATTTTTAGGTTTAGGTTTTTTTATCTTTTTCACCTTATACCCTTCTAGTATCATTTTTAGTGCTATATCCTTTAACTTTTCATTTTCTGATATAATACCAAAGGTACCTTTAAAAAAAAAACTAGGTATAAAACGATGTGATATTTCTAATAACCTGTAACAAATAGAATTAATACTTGAACTTCCAAGTCTTAAAAAAAAATTTGCTTTATTTCCACCAGAACTAGATCTGTTTTCTGAGTCTTCGACTTCGTAATTTTTTACTACCAATTTAGTATTTCTTGATAGTAAAATATTCCAAGGATTTACAGTTCTTGCATTCAAGCTTTTATTTTTAGTATAATAATTAATTACTGCTACGGTTTCATTAAAATCTTCTCTTTTCAGAAGTGCAGCTTTTAAAGTTAATTTTTCATTAGCATAAGCTACTCTGGCTAGAGTTACTGCATAAGGCTTTAATATTTTGTTATTTACAGCGGCTAAAAATATTTCATTTACATATTTGTCAGCAGAATAAAAAAAGTTCTCCCATGCACTATTCGATAAATTATTTTCTAGATTATAAAAACCTAATTTTTTATCTATTAATAAACTAGGAGAAATAGTTTTTACAATTGTATTTCTTTTTAAACCGTTGTCATATGCTTTTAAAAGTGCTTTTTTACTATCACAAAATGCTATGCTTGCATTGCTTAGTTTAGGCATGATGAAAACTATTTATAGTAAAATAAAACTTACTTTTTTTTTCCTGGCTTATAGGCAATATTTCTACAAAATTTTTAATGTGACTTTTTATTTTCATTTTGAATATACCTAATTTACTGTTTTTTTTTGTAAAGTTTGTCATTTAACAAATTAATTATATATCTATAATTATTATATAAATATATCAACTTAATTAAGTAATTAGTATTT
>MDSW01045149.1_pt1 | contig 10117 bp, 13 predicted proteins | sample 811171 | NCBI WGS metagenome assembly MDSW01 (sample SAMN05326641, study PRJNA326480) | marine metagenome | isolation source: seawater | place: Atlantic Ocean: North West | collected 2012 | reverse complement strand
TGCGATCGCGTCCTGCATCGCGGCGAATGATTCAGCATGACAGCTTCGCCATCTCCTTAAGAGCGCGATAAGTCAAGGGTTTCTCCAGCTTCACCACCCCGAAGCCAAGAGTGACTAACTCTTGAACAGACTCAGCAAACATCTTGGATCCCATGGCTCGAATCGCCCTGGTTCCCTGCTGCTTGGCCCATTGCCATGTGCAGCCATCGACACATTTAAGAGTGGATGGCAACTTCTTTTTGAGAAGATTCAGTCACATACAAGACTTATATTGTTTTATTGGCTGTCAGCTTCCTTCTACGAGTCTTGGTAGATTCAAATCATGATCAAGAGATTAAATCAACAGTATTAAAGAGCTCCTTTCAGACCGCTGTGTCCTTTCGCTTGTTGTGGATCAAATCCGGATTTTGTATCAAGTCACACTTACTCAGCCAGCATCGATGTTTATAAATAAAGAGCGGAAGAAATCTAGGGTTCCGGTCCTTTGGGATGTCTGGTCCAAGAGTTTTCAGTCGACGATGTCGGCACACGGAGGGACAAAAGCCCGGGAGACCGCCCTACCGCATAATCCCTTGTCTGATGTCGTCTCCTACGGATCCATCTGGACCCTTCCAACGCATGCATCCAAGCGAAGGGATGCAAGCTCTCGAAAAAGAACGAAAACTTCCCCTCACTGGTTGGCAACAGGAAGTTGATCAAGCCAAGCGTCTTGGCCTCGAAGCGGCTGAGAGCATCGTTGATCGCAACATCTCCACGTTTTCACGAGGTGAATTGCCGCACTTCGCCGGCATTAACACCTTCATGAAGGCGCCCTACCTGGAAGACGTGAGTCAGGTTGGCAAGTACGACGTCGCCATAGTTGGCGTACCTCACGACTGCGGTACGACTTATCGCCCTGGTACGCGCTTCGGCCCCCAGGGCATCCGCCGCATCTCAGCTCTCTACACCACCTACAACTACGAAATGGGGGTGGATCTGCGGGAACAGATCACTCTGTGCGATGTGGGTGACATCTTCACGATTCCCGCGAATAACGAAAAGAGCTTCGATCAAATCTCTAAGGGCATCGCCCACGTGTTCTCCAGCGGAGCCTTCCCGATCATCCTCGGCGGTGATCACTCCATCGGATTCCCCACCGTACGTGGGGTTTGCCGCCATCTCGGCGACAAAAAGGTTGGAATCATCCACTTCGACCGCCACGTCGACACCCAGGAGATTGACTTGGATGAGCGGATGCACACTTGTCCATGGTTCCACGCCACCAACATGGCCAATGCTCCGGCCGTGAACCTGGTGCAGCTCGGCATCGGTGGCTGGCAAGTCCCTCGGGAGGGTGTGAAAGTTTGCCGCGAACGAGGCACAAACGTGCTCACGGTCACCGACATCACCGAAATGGGCTTGGAAGCTGCGGCTCAATACGCCATTGAACGTGCGACTGACGGCACCGACTGCGTCTACATCTCCTTCGACATCGATTGCATCGATGCTGGTTTCGTACCGGGAACCGGCTGGCCAGAACCAGGCGGATTGATGCCTCGAGAAGCGCTGAAGCTGCTCGAGTTGATCGTGCGCAATGTTCCCGTCTGTGGGCTTGAAATCGTTGAAGTGTCTCCTCCCTACGACATCAGTGACATGACATCACTGATGGCAACCCGTGTTATTTGCGACTCCATGGCTCACCTCGTGGTGAGTGGCCAGTTGCCCCGCAAGGGCAAACCTGCATGGATCAGCGACGAATGCAACATGAACGTCGATCAGAAGTGGAGATAACCCATGCACGAAGTCGACATGACCAAGTGCCTTCTGATCTCTCTGAATGATTGGCGCGACCAACGTGATGACTCCTCGGCCATGGTCGAGACCGTTCACCTCGATGTGGGTCGCTTCACCTGCGTCGAACCTGATCAGCTCGTAACCACCTACAACGCTGCAGTACAGGGCAGTTGGCTGGATGGATCCAAACTCACGATCACGGAGATTCCCTTCGTTGGTCGATGTCTGAGCTGCAACAGCTCCTACAACCCCGTCCCGGAGAACGCCTATCGCTCGCCCTGTTGCGATCACCCGCTTGAGGAAATCTTGAGTGGCAGGGAATTGCGCATCCGCAGCATCGATTACCGCAGCGACGCAGCAGCTGTCGTTGAGTCGGTATCAATCCAGCGTCATCGCTGAAAACTAATACCCCCCTTTTCTCATGCACATGCCCCTCGAGGACACGCTTGGCCTCAACCTTCTCGCCGCCAACACTCATCAGGCTGAACACAACAACCAGCAGCTCGAGCGTTGGGACCTGCTCTGCCTCAACCTCATGAGCAGTCCGGGTGCAGGAAAAACAGCGTTGCTCGAACGCTCACTCCCAGCACTCGCTAGCGATCTGCGGGTGGCAGTTTTAGAAGGCGATATGACCACCCAACTCGATGCTGATCGCCTGGAAGCTGTCGGCATTCCAGTTGTTCCCATCACCACTGGACGTGCATGTCACTTGGATGCGGCGATGGTCAGTGGTGGCCTCAGGTTGCTGCAACAACGGCTCGATCCTGCGGGATTAAACCTTCTTTTAGTTGAAAACGTGGGCAATCTCGTTTGCCCAGCTGAATTCGATGTGGGCGAACACAACAAGGTGGCACTGCTGAGTGTCACGGAGGGAGACGACAAACCACTCAAATATCCGCTGATGTTCCGCAATGCGGATGTGGTGCTGATCACCAAGGTTGATCTGCTTCCCCATCTCCCAGTTGATCTCGCTGCGATTCGCCACAACATCCTCAGCATCAATCCCAACGCAACCGTGATCGAGGTCTCCGCAATCACCGGTGAAGGCCTTGATTCTTGGCACCGGTGGGTTCTGCAAGCCCTTGCCAACCGGTCCACAAACGCCCCTGCTCTGGCCACTGCCTGAGCGAACCGAACCTGCTTTTTTATCTCGTCCATGCCATGACCAAACAACTGCGCAACCTTCTCATCGCCAGCCTGGCCATCGTTCTAGCCGTCGCCTGCTCCAAGCCACCAACCTCCACGGTGGGGGGCACTCCAATAGTGATCGGCTACAGCAACTGGGCCGGTTGGTGGCCTTGGGCGATAGCCGTTGAGGAAAAGCTGTTCGAAAAGAACGGCGTGAACGTAGAAATGAAATGGTTCGACGGCTACTTGCAGTCGATGGAAACATTTGCCGCCGGGAAGGTCGACGGCAACTCCCAGACCCTCAACGACACCATCTCCTTCCTGCCTGGTGAGAACGGCGGTGAAGTTGTGGTGCTTGTGAACGACAACTCATCCGGCAATGACCAGATCATTGCCGATGCTTCGATTCAATCCGTCGCTGAACTCAAGGGCAAGACCGTTGCTGTTGAGGAGGGTGTTGTTGACGACTACCTGCTCAGCCTTGCTCTAAAAGACGCTGGCCTGAGCCGTGATGACGTGGTGATCAAAGGCATGCCGACCGACCAAGCTGCCACTGCCTTCGCCGCTGGCCAGGTCGATGCTGTAGGTGCATTCCCGCCATACACCGGAACGGCAATGAAGCGAGAAGGCGCCCGCGTGATTGCCAGCTCCAAGGAATACCCAGGCGCGATTCCCGATCTGCTCACCCTGAGTGGTGATCTGATTAAAGAACGCCCCGACGATGTTCAGAAAATCGTCCAAACCTGGTGGGACGTTCGGGAGTTCATGGCCAAAAACCCTGAAAAGTCTGAGGCGATCATGGCCAAACGTGCTGGCATACCTCCCGCTGAGTATGAGCAGTACAAAGACGGCACCCGGTTCTTTTCAATCGAGGAAAACCTTGAGGCCTTCAGCCAGGGGGATGGCATGCAAAACATGCCTTATGCAGCGGAATCGATGGCTGACTTCATGGTCTCAGTCGGTTTTCTGCCTGAAAAGCCAGATATGAGCAAGCTGTTTGATAACAGCTTCATTAAGAAGATTGCAGCTTCTTGATGACTGCCAGGGCCGCCGCTGCCAGCAAGGAGAGAAGCTCCAAACTTCTCTCTCTGTTCACCTTGGGTGCCATGCCATCCAAGGCAATGCGTGGCGGCCTGCAGGTGGCATCACTGCTGCTTCCGCTCCTTCTCTGGGCCGCCATCGCATCCTTGGGTCTAGTGGATGAGAAGTTTCTTCCTTCGCCCCAGGCCGTGTTCCGATCACTGGCCGCAATGGCAGAGAGCGGCATTTTGTTTCAAGACATCGTCGCCAGCACAGGTCGTGTATTTGGCGGCTTTCTTTTGGCCACGCTTCTTGCTGTGCCCATTGGAATATGTATGGGGGTCTACCCAGCGATCTGCGCTCTATGTGAGCCGCTCATCGCCATGTTGCGCTACATGCCGGCGGCAGCCTTTATTCCCTTACTGATCATTTACCTCGGTATCGGAGAGGAGCCGAAGATCGCTCTGATTTTTATTGGCACGGTTTATTTCAACATCCTGATGGTGATGGATGCAGTGAAGTTTGTTCCCAAGGAACTGATCGAAACCACCCTCACTCTGGGAGGAAAAAGCCGTCAAGTGCTGATACAGGTCGTGGCCCGCTACAGCCTTCCCAGCATTATTGATACGTTGCGAATCAATATCGCCACCTCCTGGAACCTTGTGGTGGTGGCAGAACTCGTCGCTGCTGATGTGGGTCTTGGAAAACGCATCCAACTGGCCCAGCGGTTCTTCCGCACCGACCAAATTTTTGCCGAGCTCATTGTGCTGGGCCTTATTGGCTTTGCCATTGATATGGGGTTTCGCCTGCTGCTGCGGCTGAGCTGTAAGTGGGCCGTCTGACCATGGAACTGGTTGTCAACAATCTCTGCAAGCGTTTCGGGGACAAAACAATCCTCGACGGCCTAACTTTCTCGATGAAGTCAGGTGACTTCAGGGCCATCGTTGGCAGCTCTGGATCAGGAAAAAGCACAATTCTGCGTTTGATCGCCGGCCTTGATCAACCCACTAGCGGCACCATCTCAGTGGATGGCAGTCCATTGAAAGGCCCTGGTCCTGACCGCGGAATGGTGTTTCAGAAATACAGCCTTTATCCCTGGCTCAACGCGGCCGAAAACGTTGGTTTTGGAATGCATCTCCAGCAAATGAAGCCGGCGGAAATCAAAGAACGAACCGCCTACTTCCTCGAAGTTGTCGGCCTCAGTGATGCCGCCACCAAACTGCCAAGGGAACTTTCAGGCGGCATGCAACAACGGGTCGCCATTGCACGGGCACTCGCCACCAACCCCAGCATCTTGCTTTTGGATGAACCCTTTGGTGCCCTTGATTTACAAATCCGGGAATCCATGCAGGACTTCCTGCTCAAGCTCTGGCAACGAACGGGCCTCACTGTTTTGCTCATCACCCATGATGTGGAGGAGGCCCTGGTGTTAGCCCAACAGGTGCATGTGATGGCCTCGAACCCTGGCCGAATCATCCGTTCCTTCGACTTCGAACTCGATAAAACTGACCTCGATCAGCTCCGGTTGAGCAACGCATTTCTCACCATGCGTCGCTCCCTGTCAACAACCATGAGAGGTCTGGAGCCTGCGCTGTGATGAATCAGCAATTTCTACCTGGATGGTTGTATCGAGATGAGGCGATACACCGGTTGGATTGCACGCTGTATGCGAACCACTTTTGGCACCCAGTGGCCGCTGCAGCTGATCTTCGTCCTGGTCAGTCGTTGGCGATCACCCTGCTGCACCAACCACTTCTGCTGACTTGGCCTGAGGGCGAGCAGCCAAGGGCTTTTCGAAACAGATGCCCCCACCGCGGTGTTGCTTTCCAAGCCGATGGCGAGGCTGGCAAGCCATGCCGGCGTCTGATCTGCCCTTATCACGGCTGGACCTACAACCTCCAAGGTGAATTGCTATCAGCAACACGGGAATCGGATTTTGAGGATGTTTTCGATCGTCGGGCATGGGGATTGCATGAGCTCCCCTGCCGTCTTGACGGTCCACTGATCTGGGTCTCCCTGAACTCTCAGGCAATCTCCCTCGATGAACAGCTGGCACTCGTCCACAAAACCTCCAACATCCCCTGGTCATCAGCACCGACACAGCTGCGACAAGTTCAACGCAGCCTGGCCTGCAACTGGAAAATCGCGCATGACAACACGCTCGACGACTACCACGTCGCAATTGCCCATCCAAAAACCCTCCACCGCGAGCAAGGCCCGGTGCGCCAGTACGTCCATCGCTTCAGCCGCTTCGGCAACCTGCTGGAAACCCCCCATAAGGATGGGGGGCGGTTTCTCACATTTGGATTGCCTCCTTGGAGCCATTTACTCGTGTGGCCAGACGGACGAATAGCTCTATTGGAGTTTTTGCCGAATCTGCCCAACCGTTGCACGATGCAGTTACGGCTGTTTGCACCAGCTGAAACTGTCAACAACGTCGCTGCAGACGCCTGGCTCGAACAGCTACTCACGTTTTTAGACGAAGATCGGGCCTTGGTGGAATCATCACAGCGTGGTTACGACGACACTTTCAACCCAGGGCCTCCCCACAGGCTGGAACAGAGAATCCTTCACTGGCAATCGATTTATAGAAGTCAGCTATCGACTGTTGCGGGCAACAAATTGGAGCGCAACCACGACGCCATCTCCGTATTGAGAAACTGAACATCCGAAAGAGGGGTGGCACTAAACGGATGGAGGGGCATGTAGCCATCAGGACCAAACTCTGGAGTGATGGTGATTGGCTGATCAAGGTGGACTGATCGATCCAGAAAAAACTGCCAACAGAGACGATGAGCCTCAAGCGCCTCGGCCCATTCGGGAGCGAAGGGATGGCTGACAGATGGTCCCTGGGCATGTCCGACGCGGGCATGGATGTGATCAACTCGTCCAGCCATTGCTCTAACAGGAGCCAAATCAGGCGTCATTAATCGTTCAGTTACTGCACACCAGTGACTCAAATCAGCCGTCAGTCGTAGCCGCGGGTGTTTCGCCACCTGGGCCGACAGACGCCACGGATCGAATAGGGATCGACTGCGATGGGTCTCAAGGGTCACCGGAATTAGACAAGCCTCTATTTGATCTAAGGCAGCTTCAAGAAAGGAGTCCTGATGAGACTCAGACCAACTGTCGCTGCCGGTGATCAAATTGATCTTCAGTGGATTAAGTCGAACAGCACGTAGAAGATCTTCACTCAACTGAGCCAGGTGGTCATCTGGGCTCCAATCGAGAGATGGGGTGTAACCGCCCCCTGTTGCGATCTCGATGATGAGCCCCTGTTGGCTGTGCTGCAACAGTCGACGAATCTCCGACGTTGGCAGGGCGACTAGGGCTGGATGGTCGAGATTGATTTCCAACCCATCAAAACCATCACATTGGGACCGCTCACAGGCATTGGCTAGTGAGTCCTGCCAACCCCAAAGGGTTTTAAACAGCAGCAACTTCAAATTCAAGGAGCGTCAGTGAACAGCTGCGGCTGAATCCCGAGATAAACCGCTTCACGGAAAAGCTCCTGTTTGGCACGGGCATCACGACTTTCTTCAGCAAGTCGAAACCGCTGTTGAAGCGATGCAACCAAGCGAAGTTGCCGAGCGTTTGTCTTTGAAGTCTTCAACATACCAACCAAGATAAGTCCCATTAACCCAAGTGTGATGGGTCAGTGTGGTCTGATTTCTCAACTGGCCTGCGATCGAATGCGCTTCTACATCGCAACGAATGCCTGGGTATTATTTATAGTGTATTTGTTATGTGGCAATTGTTTCGTGGCTTTGCCCTTTTGTGGACAAATTGAGGATTGCTTTTCCTTCATAGCTGAAATTGCGTCTTTAGCCTGCTCTAATAAACTTGCCTGCCTGAAAGGTGAAGGCTGTAGTTCACATAGCATCACAAGATGCCGGGGCTGAGTAAAGAGAAATAACAGCAACAACTGAAGTCTATTGCAAGGGTCCCACCGGTGTGTATCTATGAATCGAGACCCACAACACAGAGATGAAGAATTGGTTCGTCAAGTCCATACGTGCTGTCGTCTTTGCTGACAGAGACGCCTTCTTGTTGATCCAGCACAAGCTTGGCTTCAGCAACTACCAAATGGCTGCGCTGGCTTGGTTCAAGGGCATCATCGTTGGACTACTTCTTGGCTGGTGGATCTTCTGATGAGTTATTTCCTCTGCGCGCCACTACTTAATGAAAATTAGTCGAGTAAAAAAAATAGGTGGTCGACCAAAAATTCAAACATCCTCTAAATACTGGCAAAATCTTGAATTCCGCATAAAAACAAACAGTATAAAATTTGCCAAGAAAGAATGGTATGGTCTTAATCTTTTAGATAAATTGCATAAATAAATAAGGTGGAATTACTCATTGCGAAAAAAAAGTAAATCGAAGAAGGTGATCTCTTAAGGGATTATCTTTTGGCAATTGGATACGAATTGAAAGCCACACCAGGGCGTGGAGAAGGTGTGTTCTCAACCAAATCATTTTCGATTGGTGAAATCGTGATGGTTGGAGTCATTGAAATGGAATTAAAAGCGAATCACTCCCATGCTTCTCAAGTCTCTGCTACGCGGCATGTTCAGCATGGAGGATTAATCAGCAAAGTGAATCACTCATGCAGCCCATCGTGCGGCATTTCAGTAAACGCATCTGGCGCTCATGATTTCATTGCCTTCAGAAGTATCGAAAAAGGTGAAGAAATCACTTTCGATTACGCGATGAGAAATTATTCAATCGAATTTTTCCCAAATCCTTGCTTGTGCGGAGAATCAGAATGCAGAAAATCTGTTAATGGATGGAAAGGATTATCCTCAATAAAAAAACTTGAGTACAATGGATTCATTGCTCCATATCTTTTAGAGATGGATAGAAATTAACTTTTTGCAGATCAGAAATTTTTTCAATTGTAGGCCAGTTCAGGAATGAGACAACACTGACCCTTCTCATCTTCGCCTAGACCATGCATTCACATTGAATCCCCGTCGCAAGGCGGGTTTTTTATTGCAGCGGGGAATACTTGTGGCAGTTACCTACCTGCAATGACATTCGACACCAAGATGACCCTTGCCCTACTCCAAGAACTGCTGTTGGCAATAAGAGCTAATGATGCGGAGGGCTTCAAGGGATGACTTCACTCGAACTTGAATAACTAGGTAGGCCATTCGTTGTTGAGCTAATACGAAGGTGTGATCCCCAAACATTCAGGAGAACTCTGCAACGTTTACGACTAACGGTGCGCTGATGGAGACAACAATTGCTATGTCACTTATTTCAGGTTAATCAGGAAAACGATTTTCTGGGTAGAAGTACTAGTTTCTTTTATAAATGTAAAATATTAAGTAAATTGCAGGTACGGTAAATGCGACAAAAGAATGCCATCCAAGGCAGCAATGTAAGCTTTGATCTTACTAAAATTATTTAAATTTTCAATTCTTCAATGCGCCTTACACGTTCAAGATTATCGACATTGCACGATTTCGAATACGCCATTAAGTGGGAATGCATTCGAACTGAATACTTCCGTGCCAATGGTCGGATCCAACTTGCGGATCAATCGACTAAAAATTTAAAAGATCTGCAATGGCGATATGCAATCGAAGCGCAGAAAAACGAAGCTCCATCTGAAGAGAGCTTGACTCACTCAGGATGGGATCCAGCATCACAATCATTGACAAACTCTGGATGGTCTACAGCTACGGTGGCCTCGGTGTTTACTTAAAACGCAAAATATATTTCTAGTAGATTTAGTCATGGTTAAGAAGCTTTCGTTTGGGCTTAGGCATTAAGACAGGCGTCTCAGAACTACAATTATCCAATTTTTTGGCTGCTTGTTGCTCAACAAAAGCGGGAATTTTTTGCGTATGGTTCATGACATGAAAATCTTTAGTTATTTTTAGTCCCTATATTTAGAGTTTTCTGCTGTATAGGCTACTAATATGAATAAATAAGCATTTGAGCCTTGTTCACAGTGTACGTTCAACACAAAAGCTGATTGCTTATTCTGATTTCGTATTGCAGGTTGGTGCCTATGGCATGCACGAGGTCTGATCATGCACCCTTACAAGCCAGGAATTGTCGCGGTTATGCGATGGCGTACTGCATCGCTGCGAATGTTCAGCGTGGCGAACAGCAATATCGATGCTCTGCAGCACCCGAACACCTGTCGTTCCCTTAGCGAAATCGGTGTAGGGATCTACAAGTATTT
>MDSW01209326.1_pt1 | contig 10118 bp, 5 predicted proteins | sample 811171 | NCBI WGS metagenome assembly MDSW01 (sample SAMN05326641, study PRJNA326480) | marine metagenome | isolation source: seawater | place: Atlantic Ocean: North West | collected 2012 | reverse complement strand
TTGGAATGTGGTGTGCTGATCCGCCGACAAACTTCTTGAGGAGCCATTCCGCGGTCCGCATGACCACACGCCATTGCGGTGACGTTCCAGGCGTCGCACACCGTTTGATCATTTGATCGACGATTTCTACAAAGTGTGGCTGGCAGGAAATTGCGGCCAGCGCGTAGAACGACGGCGCTTCGTCGACAATGTTCTTGGTGAGGGTCCAGAGCGCGAGCGAGCCAGTGCGCACGGATGGCAACGGTGGCAGCCCTGGAAGTTTCAGAGGAAAGGGGACGGGCGCTTTACGCGACGACTCCAAGGTCGCGAGGTGTTTTTCTGTCAAGACTTGTACGGCGTATGTCTTCAGCTTGGCCGGGAGGGCTGAGACCAAAATCATGGCTTGCAAGGTCTGAATATGATCAGTGGACCACACGAAGCTTTGCAAGAAGTCTGCGAAGACGTTGCAGGGTTTCATTGGCTCAGAAGACGGGTCGTCGTCGGATTCGGCAAAGCTAAAGGCGTAGAGCAGGTCTCGGATTACGAGCAATACGTTTCGAATCGCAGAGCGCGGCTCGTTGGTCGGGAACAACGAAATGTGCGCGGCGGGGCAAGGGCGGGTGGAATCCGTAAGAGGGTCTGTGAGTCCCATGTCGTCCAGCTGTTGGATGAAGACGTACATGATAAACCCCATCTTCGGTAACTCGTTCGCATTCCCATTGTAAACTGTGTTGAGCCGCTTCAAAGGCGCGTCGTGAACAACCACAGACCGCTCGATTTTCATCTTGGTGACACTGTAATTCATCATTCCCGAAAGCAGCGGCGCGTAATACTTTTTGAGTTGCGACCAGGCGTGTTCGTCGGAAATATCGAGTGGGGCCGTCCCCGTGGCCGTGATTGATTGACGCAGCAAGTCGACGACGACAAGGCTGACGTGACGGACGGTACTTCCCAAGCGATCATATCCTGCTGCTGCTTCTGTGGACTTGATGGATTGGATGAAGCACCACTGACTCCACGCTGCGCAATTGTGGGTGACGCACTCGATTGTGCGCCACACTGCCGATTTGGACCACTTGAATCGACCCAGTAAGGTTCTTGTGAGTCCAGCCACGAGGATCGCGTCTGCTACTCTTGATTTGATGTGGTGCTTGTAGATGTACGGAACGTCTTGGACTTTGTCCAAATTTTCATCTTTAGTTAGGCTAGCACACATGCATGTAGGGAGCAACGTGAGCACGGCCGTAAGCAGCGTCCATGCGTTGTCGCCTTCGGGCGCTTCGGGCAGTGCCATCCGACGGAGTGCCAAAAAGGAAGGAGCCAATCTGGGTTCCTCGTCTTTTGTCGCTTGAAGGACTACCGTTGCTGCGGCAGCAGCACGAGGTCTGACGGTACGCGGAGTGCACGGATGCTCCAGGAGAGACAGAAAGGCCAGAAGCTTTTCAATGCGGCCCGCTTCGAGTCGCTGTCCGGCGATTTTCCGCGACATGATCCCATCGTGGTGTATCAGCGTGTATTCAATCGCCCCCTTGACGTCCTGTTCGTTGAAAAGGTGTCTGAACCCCGGATAGAGGATTGCCAAACGAAGCATTCGAGAATGGCACGCCATTGCCGTCTTGTATGGCGTGTCACAGTTCGCAAAGCCCAGCGCCATCTTTTGAATTGGGGACGGCTGATTCGGAATTAGCCCCAGATTGTCCCGCTCGCGCTTCTGGTGCAGGTGTTCTTCTTCGACGAGTTTCAAGACCAGGTGTGCATTGGCCATCGCCATGTGGTGGCGATAGTGAAGCGGCCAAGCGCTCAGCCCGCATTGCGCAATCCAGCCGCCACTCTGCACGTGCTCTTTGGCATCGACAGACGTTTGCGAGTCACCCTTTGCGTCAACTGGGCAGGAGGTTGAGCACCGTGCATATCCCGCCCTGTGCACGTCCAACCGCACGCCGTTACCGTCCAGTACATCACAGTTGCACGACAGCAACTCTTCGTACCGCACGATTGCCGCACGCAAATCTGCTTCGTCCCACGTAATGTATTCCATGATGTACTCAAGGAGCGCTGGCTGCAGTTCAAAAACGGCGACGAGCAGAGGGACATTGGTGCGCTTTGGCGCACGCTTGAGTAGTTTGGCAGCTGGCTGGATGTAAAAGTCGTTTGGTTGATAATCCATCCTCTCTGGAAGCTGGTGCCCTACGATTGGCATCAGTGTGTAAATCGTCGTCTCGTGGCCAGTGATCAGCGCATTCAAGAGGAATTGCACTTGAAAGGAGTTGGGCATCTTGGGCAGCATGCTTTGCGTAAACAGCACGTGCCGGTTGGTGGCATCCAGATTGTGCTTTTGAAGGTCGATTTTGTACGCCTTTGGACAGCTGAACTTGTCCGCAATCCGACACGGCGACGGCACGGGTCCGTTGACCACAGCCATCGTTTCCGTGTCGTACGCCCACAGTCTCTTGGTGTCTGCGGCATTTTCCGCCATGGCCGCCTGCCGAGCCATCAGCACTGCCAACCTTTTATCGAATTCCTCTGCGTTTCGCAGGGGCACTGCCTCAAGATCTTCGTGTCCAACCTTGGCGCCATTCGCGTGATGAGTATCCTTGTGCCTGGTGAAGAGATTCTTCTCCAGTTCGCGTATTGGCTCCGAGACTACTCCAAGAAACAGTGGCGGATAGCCGCGCTTTGGTGCAGTGGCAATCGGTTTGTCGTGCAGAGTGTTTTGCGGGGTCAGCGGAAAGCATGTTTCAAGCAGCGCTTCAAGTTGGGCCATGAAGGTGGGGTTGCTCATATTGTCGGCGACTGCGCGTAAACGGTCGGCAGCGTCGCTATTTTTTAGTCGCGGGCTCTGATTTGAGAGTTGACCTGTCAGCAGTCACAACTTGGCCGGCTTGTGGTGGCGCAGATTTTGCCACGCGTGGCGTGTTGCGCACGCGGCGGGTTGGTAGATATTTAGGCGCGAGTTTTAAGCGCGCATTTTTTCGTTTAAACGCAAGGCGGGCGCGTGCGCTATCGCAGCCGCCACTTGCCGCCGCTTGCCGCAAACCAAACCTTCGAAAGGCTTCTATTGTGATGACGCGACGGGATCCTTCGCATGATGGATTGCACGTTTCCGTCAAGGGGTTTCCAAGCATCTGGAAGCTGATTGGCCACGAGTCGTACAAGTTGCGTTTGCCGGGAAGCAGCCGCGTGCAGCTGTTTTCGACGCTTGAGCGTGCGGTCGCGGAACACACCAGGTGTTCGGCGTTGGTCGTGCCATCCCGACGGCAAACCCGCGAGCGGTTGCGCAGAGCGGCGCCGGCGCCGATGTCCAAGCCAAAGCGCAATGCGAGGGCCAAGCAGAGGCAAATCGTGACAGCCTCAGCGGCAAAGAAGGAGGTGGCGCCGGCGGTGCCGCCGAAGTTTAAGCCTGATTCAAGAGCACTTTTGGTGCACAAGACGACGCACAAGAAATGTTCACTGGTTATTCGAAAGGGAAACTGGTCAGAGGAAGAAAAGCATGCGCTTGACGCAGCGTACGCGGCGGAATGCAACGACGGTGTCGAAAAGGGACGCTCAGCAAAGGACTTTTGGAGGCGCGTTGCTGTACACATTCCTGGACGCAGCATCAAGCAGTGCCGCTTGCGATGGACTGAGCATCACGACCCAAACGTGAATAAAGAGAAGTTTACGCCAGAGGAAAGGGAGATGCTCGAACGGCTTTTGGTGATGTATGGGACAAGGTGGGCTAGGATTGCAAGGCTGTTTCCGGGGCGAACTGACAGTCAGATCAAGAACGCCATGGCAAAGTTTGCAAGCGACGTTGGAATTCAGAAGAACGACTCTTACATTAAGCGGTCCAGAAAGGCAAAGAGAAATGTTGAGGAAGAAAAGTGCGTGCTTGAAAAGATGATTGACAGCGAATTGACGGATTCCTTCTTTTCCGAGTTTGCTGTACACGACGACGAGAAGGGCCAGACCTCCAAATTGGAAACGCGTTTCAACGTGACAATTCTGAAAAAGGACAGTGAGGGTGGAGAAGAGGTTCCTGCCCCGAGTGCCGGGTTGAAGCTGGCACGTTATGTGAACAACGATGCGCGGACTATGGCTTACGAACGGGCTTCAGAGTTCTCGGTGAACGCAGCACTCAGAGCGGTGCTTTCGGATTCCCTTGCAGACCGTGCGATGCGCCCAAGCTTGCACTTTAAATTTACAGACCAAACTACACCAAAACGGTCAAGGACCACGGCACTGCAGCTGGAAGCAGTATCAAGCGGCGAACTGCAACAGGCTGTGATACCCGACTTTATGCCGGCCGTGAAGGCGTGCAATCGAAACACCGCCATGACGCCTGATGCAGGTCTTCGGTGTGGCGAAATGCTTCCGTGCTGAGATGAGAGATGCGGTCGGTGCAGCGGTTGTGAAGTTGAACAATTCGAGTTTCCGTTTCCACGAGGCGCAGTTGCAGAGTTCTAAGCCTGTGAGACACCGTTGGGCTCGTCGACGACCAGTTACACGTCGGCCTTAATGAATGAGCAGATGCAGGTGCTGATAGTGGCAAAAGGGATAAGCAAGACGCAGTAGATGACGAAGAATACATGCCAGAGCTCAATAGCGATTCCTCAGATGTTGACTTTAGGTAAGTGTAAGATCGATCGGATCTTGATGAAGGAGAGGACGTGTAGCTGCTAGATGAAGGAGAGTGGGCTAGCGTCTCGTTGCTGCGTTGGTCGCAGTTATTTATTATTTCGGCGCTGCTAAGCTGGTAACCGCGTTTGTTTTCTGGGCCAGTCTTCAACACCTTGAGTGGAAACTCAATCACGGGGTGAAGAACAACGCTGGCGCTTGTGGCAGGCATGGATGCATGCGCGCGCACCTTGAACCCAAAAATGTTCAAAATGATAGCGCGGACGCGCATGCATTATCACAACTACAGCTTCGTCACCACCGTTTTGGCAGTCACGGGCTCAGTCACGCGTTCCATCCACCGCACCTGACCCGGTGTCATTGTGCCGTAGAATTGGATCCAGCCAATGTCGGAATACTTATCCTCCTCAACGGGAAGCTCGTCGTTGGAAGGAAGCATCCTCAAATCGTCGTCAATGTAAACGATGATCGTGTCCGGTGACGCGTACCGCTCCTCAATCGCCACACGCAACGACCTCTTGGCGTCCTTGGAAGCGTAATTTCTGTAGGCCTCTACATCAAAATTGTCTAGTGTGCCAAATTCATTCATCTTTGTTTCCAAAAAGTATTTGGCGTACACCTCCGTGATTTTAAGCCCAAACTGTTCAAAGCCCGCTTTGGCATCTGCCAAATGAGTCAAGTTCCTCTTAAGGTCGCCAGTTTTTGTTGCTTCGTAATACCAGTTGATGGCATCCGACTGCCGGTTTGAGTATGAGACGAGTGTGTAGTGACACTCATCGCCCTTTCCGACCTTTGCTTGCAGCAGTTCTGCAAGTTCCTTCAAAATGCCCGCCACCATACCGGTTGCGTTTGGCTGGATAAACTTGCCGCACCGGTCGTGATCGAGAGCTAAGACGCACGTTTTGTACTGTTTGGACAGCCCATTTTTAAACTCGTCTTTGGAAGCCGAAACGGCAAACGGTGGCGGGTCTTGCATAATGATCAATCTTTATTTTTACCAACAACTCAGTTGGGATATTGTTCTTCTTACTAGTGTGAAGCGTTCGACGGGCCTGGCTCCTCTGGCGCGTTTGGCGCAGCCCTGAACCTCTTGCGGCTGTACTGAGCGACGGTCACTCTTTGCGAGCCTGTGGACCAAGTGCTGCTTGCGCTGCTGCAGCTCCTGCTACTTGAGCCGCTACCGCTCGCTTGCCGATTGACGCCAGGCGCGCGGCGTCTTTCACGTTGGTGCTCGTCGTCCAAGACGTCGTGCCACGACGAGCTACCCCCTGATCCCATTGAAAAGCTTGGATCTGACGCCTCCAAGTCGATGGATTCGTCCATGCCCGAGTCGTCGTCAGAATATGGTGTCTCACGCGCACAAGAGCTTTGCGAACTGCTAGGCGACTGCGCGCGCGGCCGTGATTGCCCGCGCGGTCGCGCCCGCGGCGCCGCGGGCGCCGTTGCGGGCGCCGTTGCCTGCGCCGTTGCCGGCGCCGTTGCCGGCGCGGCTGCCGCCGGCGCCGGCGCCGCCGGCGCCGGCGCGGCGCTTGTCCAGTCCCGCACGTTAGCAACCCGCGGACATAGCAGAATTGGAACAACCATCTTTGGAAAGCGGCGCCTGCCGCGCTACAAATGTTATGAGCTATGCCGACGGCCTTGCTTGCCGCCGCGCCTTCCCCTAGCGGGCTGGAGTGCCCGCCCGCCACTCGCGCAAGCTAAATTTAGAAATTCTCTTACCACGCGTGGCTCTATGCTATTTCTAAAGATGGGCTACGGAGGGGGTTATCTTCATAGTGGGCCGCCCGCTCGAAAAATGGCTTCGACAAACAGCGGCGGAATTGCGTTTCCAAGCGCGTTGACCTTCAAAGTGTCGGTCCAGTCGTCGTGCCAAAGAAAGTGCGGCGGGAAGGTCATGAGCACCAGCGTTTGGTCGACCGACAAGTATCCGGGCTGCGTCTTGTCCGCGTCGTGGCAGTTGAAGTAGTCGCGCGTGCACCACGCCAGCTTGCGAGAGACAATCGTCGGACCAGGCGTAAGTCGAATGTCGTACAGCTCGACCTTGGAGTCGGTGTGCTTGCCCTTGGCCTGTGGAGCCGGCTTCATTGCCTCGCGATTCGGCTTGCGCATGTGCGGTCCTTGGATGAAGGCTGCATTTGAAGGTGGTGGCACCAAGGCTTCCGAGAGTGCTTGAAACGTCGTCACGTGCTCGTCGACGCGTAGCACTTTTGCGTGTCGAAGTTGGTAAATGGTGGCAGGGCGCGAAGCGATGAGCCGGTGGCGCATTTGCGGGACGCCAAAGTCGGCCATTTGGAACGAGTGAAAGTCTAGAAACTTGGGCATCTTTCGTTTGAGGATGGCTAAGAGGCCCTGCACCGACGCCCTGTCCCCATCCAAACCGGCGCCCTTGGTGTTGTGCGTCGTCACCTCTTCAAAGCTAAAGTGCGGAGGATCAAGCTCAACAATCAGATTCAGTGTCCACTGCACGAGCTTCAGCGCGTTCTGCTGGTCTTCGTCCTTGGCGGCGTACGTTTCCGACGCCCGCTTCTTCCCCGACAGGCGGATTCCAGACTGCATGGTGCACGGCGGAGACCCGTGAATCCACAGCCGGTGCCACTCGGTTTTGGGCACAAGCTCGCGGATCTTTGCCATGACAAACTCGGCGCTGTCTTCGGCACCGAGCTCGATACATTCGTGGTGACAGTCGGGGTGATTGTTGCGGTGTACCTCCAGCCGCTCGGCTTCGTAATCTATAGCCAGCACCACGTTGTGGCCCAAGTTTTTGGCCGCCTGCGAAACTCCGCCAATGGAGCAAAACAGGTCGACAAGGAGGTAACCACCTTCCGGCCGCTCCGGCGGCTTGGGAACCGCCTCCGGCTTGAACATGCCCAAGATTGTGTTTTGCATGGCGTGCTGCGCCCCTTTTACTAACTACGCGCCCGCGCAAGCCTATAACTTGCAACAGGTACGTGTCGCGCGTGGCCATAGCGCAGCCGCTGGCCACACCGCGGAGTGCCTAGATTTTGATAAGTTTTAAATGTCGCATTGTTAAGTAAGTGGCGTCCTCCATGGTGAAGGTGTCCAATTCCGCACCGACTGGCGTCAACTGTCCTGACGTTGAACAGCGGAATTGTGCAATCTGCAATTACCCACTGTTCTTCCCAATCGGGACGGAACCCGAATACGCAACTCCGTGCTTTGTTGAGATTTTTGGAGATTACAGCGAAAACGGCAAGGAAAAGCAGAAGCGATGGACTTGGCAAAAGGCCATGACCTTAGACAAAAAACAGGTCCACCGTCGGTGTTTGGTGGACAAGTGCATTGAAGACAACAATGGCCAATACTTGGACATCAATTGGATCAGGAGCGCGACCAACAAGTCGTTTGTGCTGTCCTATTCTGACAAGACAGACATACAGGTCGACGTATTTGAATGGGGGTTGTTTGATAACCAGATGAAAAACTGGGTCCGTAAAGCTCAAGACTTGGATCTGTTTCCCACGGAGAGGATTCGCAGAGACCAAGGGTCGCTACTGTGGACGCTGTACAGAGAAGACCCCGCGTGGTTGGAGGGGTTGCAAAAAAGCGTCGCAAGGACAAGGAAGAAATTGCGAGAGGCCCAATACACGCTTGTACAAGAACAGGCACGCAAAGTGGAAGACTTACAAAAGACCATGGCAGCAGAAGTGCAGGTTAAGCGTCTTGAAAAGGAAGTTACTCAGTTGACGACTCAACTTGCATCGGCTCAGCAGCTGCTTGAGCAGCAGCAAGAAAAAGCAAGCGAGGAGGCGGTGGCGGCGGCGCAAGCGGCGGCGGCGCAAGCGGCGCAAGAGGCAGAGGAAAAGGCCAAGGCAGACAAGGACCCCTTGCTCAAGAGGATGCAGGAAGACCTGCTCAAATACAAGGGAGGCGAAGAGTCAAGCTTTGCAAAGCTGGTCGAGCAGACAATGAAGCAAGAAGAAGCGGAAAAGAAAGCGGCGGAAGAGGCAAGGAAGGAGGCAGAAGAGGCAAGGAAGGAGGCAGAAGAGGCAAAGGCGCAAGAAGACGCGTTGGAAAGGAAGAGAGTGCGTAATGCAAAGAAGCGCGAGGCTAAAGACAGGAAAAAGGAAGAAAGAAAAGCGGCGGAAGCTTTGGTGGCGGCGGCAAATGAAGCGAAGCAAGCGGAGGAAGCGAAGCAAGCGGAGAAAATAAAATTCTTGGCCGAACAAGTGCAAGCGATCCAGGACAACCAAGCCGGACCATCGAAAGGAGAAAACGACGAAGAAGCAACAAACAGAAAGGTGCGGGAGGTTCAAGAAATGCTGGGCACAAGCGACGAGCTGAAGGAACGGACAAAAAACCTCCAAGCGCAGTTTCCCGACAATGTTGTTGTCATACCTGTCGATGGCCCGTTGGCCGATCAACTTGCAGCAAAACACAGTGGCGACAGTGGCGACGGTGGCGTGAAGGTCATCAAAAGCAACGAACTAGATCCATACGCAAATTGGATCAAGGAGCAAAACAACAACGAAAGCTTCAAACCGCTTTTGCAGCCGTTGAATACCGCTCACGCCCGCAACTTTGCAAAGCTCTTGCTAAAGAAGCCTGCAGACCCCTCGAACACCAACGAGTCGTGGTACAATTACATCATCAAAAATGATTCCAAAATCGACAAAAACCCGGACACCGAATCAAAGTTGACCAAAGGAACATTGACTACCTTGATGCCTGGCTCCACTGGCTCAGAGGGTTGGTGGACGGCGTACACCAGTGACGAGACAACACTGGGCCAGAACCTAAACTTCAGATTGGCAATGTTTGTAGCCGCACTGAAAGTCGCGCAACAGTCTGCAGATAGAGTCTCGGCGAATCGAATGGCATCTATGGCTCAAGTACAACGCCCTAGAGCAGAGTGGTTGCCCATCAAGGACAAACGTTTCAAGAGTGCAGTCAGCGATGTTGCAAAATGCAGCAAAACGACAAGCTGGTTTGCAGAAGTAGCGTTCAGGTGCATCTTCTGCCTGATGCAGCCCGAAGAGCTTCGCCGATTTCACATTTACATCCACACGATTCCTAATAGCTACGACGGATTTACTAGGCACCTCGACGAGTTGAAGCGCATACTGCAACCGCTTGATGGACAGCTTGACTTCGAAAGCATTGCCACGGAAAAGGAAAGTGCGAAATGGAAGATTGAGGACGCGGCCTATTGGTTGAAAACGGTGGCACTGCCGACCAAACCAGACAACGCGCGCGATCGGATAATCGAGGTTTTGCGCACGGCCGAAGAACAAACATTGGAAGCCGCTTCTTCAGATGAAGGCGTGAGAACGAGCCTTGGGCAGCAACCAATGGACAGAATCGTACGCGCACTCTTCTGCAACGGGAAGCTTGATGTAGCGACGAGAGAGTGGCTACCAGACGTTTACGTCGGTGCGCCAAAGGAACTCACGCAACAAGAAGAACACGTGGCTCAAGACGTGTTCCGAATCATTTACAGCCGCCCTGAGTGGAAGGAAGTGCCGGAGAGGGACGCCAACATGATGCTTGGAGCTGCCTTGGCC
>MDSW01042058.1_pt1 | contig 10118 bp, 5 predicted proteins | sample 811171 | NCBI WGS metagenome assembly MDSW01 (sample SAMN05326641, study PRJNA326480) | marine metagenome | isolation source: seawater | place: Atlantic Ocean: North West | collected 2012 | reverse complement strand
TATGAAGACAACAATTGAAGCTGTACAGGTGCATGGAGGGTATGGTTTTGTGAAAGAATATCATGTAGAGCGGTTAATGCGTGATGCTAAGATTACACAGATTTATGAAGGAACATCAGAGATTCAAAGAATTGTAATCTCACGTTCTGTTTTAAAATAACAATTATGAAAAACAAATTATTATTATCATTATTATTGCTAGTATTTATTTTCACATCAAATGCTCAGATTAATATTGAGTCATCAGATATTAACCCTGCATATTTGCAATTCCTTCCTTCCAATGTTAATCCTCAGGATTTAAGGCCCTCTGATATCCCCTCTGAACAAGTATTAAAACAAATGGGTCTTTCTGATGATGAAATTGCTGCAGCAATGGAATATAAAAATAGTAAGGGGAGGTATATTGATCCATTTTCTTTCGATACTATTAGTAATCATGAAGCTTTAGCAAAGTTTTATGATGCTTTAGGAGATACCTTGGTTGCAGACACTAATACATATCCTAAGGCTAGAATTTATGGCCAAGATATTTTTAGAAATAATGATTTGTCTTTCTATCAAAAAGCATTAGATGCGAAAGCTCCGGAGAATTATAAGGTTGGTAGTGGTGATGAGATTTCAATTTCTGTATGGGGATATTCTGAATTCTCTGAGACTATGCTAGTAGATGATAGAGGATATATCACACCAAGTTCCTATGGTAGAATTTATGTAAAAGGATTGACATTTAAGAGAATGCGTTCATTATTAAAAAGTAGATTTTCATCATTTCTAGATATGCAAAATTCTGAGATAGATGTTACACTTGCTTATTCTAGAGTAATTACCGTTAATATTGTAGGAGAAGTTTATAACCCCGGGTCATATTCTATACCTGCCATTAATACCGCATTTAATGCTTTAGTTGCAGCAAAAGGCCCTAACCAATTAGGAACAGTAAGAAATATCTATGTTAAAAGGAATGGTAAAACAGTCGATTCATTAGATGTTTATCAGTTCTTATTTAACCCTAGTCGATCTCAAGATATCTATATGCAAGATGGGGATTATTTACTTGTTCCTCCCGCAAAGAATATTGTTGAGGTAAGTGGTGGTGTAAATCGTCCTTATACTTATGAGGCTAAAGAAGGGGAATCGGTTTCTGATATTATTAAGTATTCAGGTGGATTTTCTCCTAATGCTTTTAAGGATGTTGTAACCTTAAAGAGAATAGAATATAATTCAATGAAGGTAAATGATGTTCATCAAAATCATCTTAACTCTACTATCCTAAAAAATGGAGATCAGATTATGGTAAATATAATTTCTAATAAATTATCAAATGTTGTTTCCGTAAAAGGGAGTATTGGTGTTGAGGGCGATTATGAATTTATAAAAGGGGAGAAGGTATTAGATTTACTAAATAGAGCAAAATGTATTGATAAGAATACTTTTCTGGATAAAGTTTATATTATTAGATTAAATAGTGATAGAACAAAGACACATATTTCTGTTAATCTAGCAGCAATAGTTAATGATGTAAATCATGAGGATAATATTCTTTTAAATGAGTATGATGTTGTTAGAGTGCTTGCGATTGATGATTTTGACGATGAGTTTTTTGTTTCTGTCTTTGGGGCAGTTCGATCTCCTGGTGATTTTGATTTTGGTAATGGGTTGAGTATGCAAGATCTTCTTTTGAAAGCAGGGGGACTTACACAACAGGCGGAAGGAAGCAGGATAGAAGTTAGTAGGATTATGGATTATAATATTGCTGAAAACAGATTAAAGCCAAGAAGAGCTGTAATAAAGCAGATAGCAATTACAGATGAATTAATGTCAAATTCAGAGGCTGAAGAGTTTGTATTACAGCCATTTGACCAGATATTTGTTAGAGAGAATCCAGAATATGAGGAGCCTATCAATGTTATATTATCAGGAGAGGTAAAATATCCAGGCACCTATTCTTTACTTAGTAAGGATGAGCAAGTTTCATCAGTAATTCAACGTGCAGGAGGTTTAACTAATTATGCTTATGTTGATGGAGCTCGGATATTTAGAAAGTTTCAGATTGAAACAACTTATGATGATCAGTTAAATATACCAGACATTTTATTAGATTCCATCTTGACAAATGCAGAGTTGTCAAATATTTATAATAAAGAATTACTAGATATAGAGAAGCTGAAGTCAGGGCTAAGCTATGATAGTCTGATATATGACATTGTTCATTTTAATCTAGATAAAGCGTTATCTAAGAGTAAGTCTAAGCATAACTTAGTTTTATTAGAGGGGGATAGTGTTATTATTCCTAAGATGTTAGATGTTGTTCGTGTAACAGGGGATTTGCATAATATCAATGGTAGTTCTATTAGCGCACCTTTTTTCGGTAAGAGAGCTCATTATTATGTTAGAAATTTTGCTGGAGGGTATTCTAAGGATAATAGCAAGTCACGTACTATTGTTATGCATGCTAATGGGGTAGCAAAGAAGTCCTTAAATCTTGGTTTGTTCACAATTTCTCCAAAAGTGAAACCAGGGTCAACAATTAAGGTTGTCAGTGAACATAAAGTGCAGAGAAAGAAAAAAGAAGACATTGATTATAATAAACATATTTCAAGTGTCATCACTAAGATTACAGGTGTTATGTCTTTATGGTTGTTAATTGATAGAGTAAACGGAAGCTTCTAATGCAAGATTATAATAATGAGATACAGTTAAAAGATATTCTGGTGCGTTTTTCAGAATATAAAATTCTATTATTTAAGAAGAAGTTTACTATTATTATATGTTCTTGCCTTTTTCTAGCAATAGGCGTCTTCATTACATTCATTTCAGAAACAGAATATAATGCAGAACTTACTTTTGTTGTTGAGTCTGATCAGAGTATAGGTTCTTTAGGAGGGATGTCAGGTTTTGCTAGTCAGCTTGGATTTGATATGCCAGGAAATAATAGTAATACGTTTAGTCAGAGTAATATAATAGAGTTGCTAAAGTCTCGGTTAGTTATTGAAGGAACATTAATGCAGAAAGCAAAGGTTAATGACAAATCGGACCTGCTTATCGAGCATTATTTGCAGATTAATAATATAAAAGAGGATTGGGATCGTAGTAGTAGCTTTTCAGGTATCTCTTTCCATAATCCAACTAGTTATCTTCATGATAGTATTAGGGGGGTTATTTGGAAGGAGATTATTAACGAAAATCTGAATGTTGATTATCAATCTAATGAAGCAAATATTATAACGTTATCATATGTTTCGTTAGATCAAGAATTTGCTAAGGAATTTGTAGAGAATTTGATTCTTGAGATGAGTAAAATGTATACATCTCACCAAACAGCAAAAGCAAATAATACATTAGCATTTTTGCAAAATAGAGCAGATTCTGTTTTTAAGGAACTGCAAGTTGCAGAGCAAGAATTTGCAAAGATTAAGGATATTAATCAGAGAATTGTGAAGGCTTCAGGTCGCTTAAAGGAACTGCAACTAATGAGAAAAGTTGAAGTGCTTAATACGATGTACTTGGAGATTATCAAAAATTTAGAACTTTCTAAGATAACATTGTTAAATGAAATACCTATAATTAATATTATAGATAAGCCGATTCTGCCACTAGAGCAAGACCGACTTTCATTGGTCTTAACAGCATTGTTAAGTGCTATGCTCGGAGGATTCCTTTCTGTATCCTATTTTATATTTTGGAAGTTATTTAAAGATGCTGTTATCGATAGCTCGTTAGAGGACATTAACTAAGTCTTCTAGACGAATTCCTCTAGATCCTTTCAATAGAATTGTTTTTTCTTCTATAGGATTGTTTTTAATAAATTTTTTAAGATTAGATGTGTTTTTAAAAGTTTCGGTATTTACTTTTCCGAATTCATCCCCAACAAAGATACATGCTAACTCAAGTTCTTTACAGTATTTTATTATATTAGAGTGTTCTTCGGTTGAATAATCACCTAGTTCTAGCATATCTCCTAAAATACATAGTTTGTTTTTATGCTTCTGTTTCGCAAAGGAATCCAGCATAGCTTTCATACTGGAGGGGTTTGCATTATAAGCGTCTAGTATTATAATATTGCTACTTGTTTCTATAATCTCTGATCTATTATTTTTTGGGATATATGATGCAATGGAACGTTTAATATTTCTTTTGGATATATTAAAATAATTACTAATACAGATTGCTAATGAGATGTTGTAAAATTGATAATCTCCTATCATTTTGCTTTTAATGATAGTCCCCTTCCATTTCACATTTAGGAAGATAGAGTTGTCATTTATTGAAACATCTAAATCACTATTTATTCCATAGCATACTTGACTAATGTTCGTAGCTAATTCAACTAGTAAATCATCGTCATTATTTATAAATAGTGTACTTTTATTACTTTTAATAAATTTGTATAGTTCATTTTTTGTTCTAATAATCCCTTCAGGGTCCTTAAATCCTTCAAGATGTGCTGTCCCTATATTCGTAATCACTCCATGTGTAGGGCGCGCTATATCACAAAGAAAATCAATTTCTTTTTCATGATTTGCTCCCATCTCAATAATAGCAATATCATGCTTACTGTTTATTTCTAGTATACTCAAAGGGACACCTATAGCGTTATTTAGATTCCCTTTAGTGGCGTAACAATTTAGTTCTGATTCTAATATATGATGTGTTAATTCTTTTGATGTTGTTTTCCCATTTGTTCCTGTGATTCCTATGACAGGAATAGATAACCTTTCCCTGTGATATTTTGCTAATTTTTGAAGAGTTTGTAATACATTGTGAACAAGAATAAATTGATTATCACTAGAATCTCCTTCATCAATAATTGCAAAACTACACCCTTCTTTAATTGCTTTTTCTGCAAATTTATTGCCATTAAAGTTTTCTCCCTTTAGTGCAAAAAATAAACTTCCTTTTGTGATTCTCCTAGTGTCAGTGCAGATAACAGGATTCTTTTTGTAGATATTATAAAGCTCTCTAATTTCCATAAGTCAATATAAAGCAAAACCCCATTATTAGTGGGGTTTTGTTGTAATCATTATTATCTTACTGATTACCTTCTTTTTTTGCTATAATCAGTACCAGTTCTTTGATTCTGTTTTGCTCTACTTGTTGGAGGTCCAATTCTGTCCATTGCACATCTAAATCCAATAGCATCTGTTGACTGGTCTTGATCCAGAAATCTTCTTGTACCAGGATTTAAGTAGTATGCTCTGTCTTTCCATGAGCCACCTTTAAACACTCTAGTTCTATCAGTAATTAAAGAAGTTTGCCCGTATGCATACATCTCATTACTATTTCCTTCCGGGGCACCATCTTTGTATTTTGAAATATTACCACCTCTATTTTGCCCATATTTACTAGAGTTCCATTTGTCAATTGCAATACTTGCTGTATCAACAGTTGCTGTTTCATCAAGTAAAGTGTTCCAATCGATTCCCATCTGAGATTCTATGTCACCATCTAGGTAGTTAATATTATCAGCTTTTTTATAATTTCTTCTATATGCATTACCTTGTACGTCAACAGGAACCATCGTGATTCTTCCTAGGCTATCTTTTTCAGCTACAAAGCCATCTTCATCTGTCTTCTGCGTTAGGAATACATTTCCTCTGAAGCTTCTATGGTCAGCAGTAGTAGTTTGTTCAATCACAGGTCTGTAAACGTCCATAACCCATTCTGAAACATTTCCAGCCATGTTATATAGTCCGTAATCATTAGGCCAATATGATCTTACAGGTGCAGTAATATCAGCATTGTCATTTAAATTTCCAGCGACTCCCATATTATCACCTCTTCCTCTCTTGAAATTTGCCATTATTTCTCCTTGATTATTAGGGTCTCCATTTCTTAGTGAAGCACCATTCCAAGGATATATTTTTCGTTCATTGGTGTTTTCTTCTATTGTATTTCCAATATATCCTAGTGCCGCAAATTCCCATTCGGCTTCAGTAGGTAGTCGATAATTTGGCAATAATAAACCATCTTCCATCTTAATAATCCTAGTTTTCTCTCCGCTTCCATAGTTTTCATGCGTAAGATTTCTTGGATTTCTTCTCACGATTCCTTCGTATTGTCCTTGTAGATATGCTTGAGTAGTGAATACATTATCATCCATTTGTTCCATGTCTTCTTTTAGAATTCCATTGTCTATTAGGATTCTTTCATTTACTCTGTCAGTCCTCCATGCACAATAATCAGTTGCTTGTTGCCAGCTGACTCCAACTACAGGATAGTTTTTAAAGGCAGGATGCCTTAGGTATCCATCTACAAAAGGTTCGTTATATCCTAATTTGTCTCTCCATACTAGAGTGTCAGGTAAGGATTTTTTGTATACTTCAGGATAAGATTGTCCATACATTCTATTAATCCAGAAAACATATTCTAAGTAGTCTACATTTGACACTTCTGTTTCATCTAAATAGAATGATGATACAGTCTGTTTTCTTGGGATATTGTCCCATTCATACATTACATCTTGTTCAACTCTACCCATTGTAAAAGAACCCCCTTCTATAAAGAGCAGGCCAGGGCCACTTGCTTGCTCTACAAAGCGTTCGTTTGTTTCATATCCTCCATTCTTAGAGTTGTTGTATTCCCAGCCTGTTGTGGCAGATTTTTTCCTTGAGGAGCATGATGCTAAAATCATTACCCCTATGAATGCTACAATTAATTGATTTTTTTTCATACGTTCTTTATTTTAATAACTAGAATTGCGGACAGTTTATTGTGTCAAATGATTTGCTTTTTGATCGGCATGGCATGAATAATGTAAATGATAATTCATGAGCTCCAAGAGTATTACTATTTTTCAATTCACTTACTGTGATATCATAACTGTATCCAAATTTGAATGAATCTTGTACTAAGCCTAGCATAAGTATAAATGAGTCAAAGTTCTTCAAGCTATTTCTTGTCCACAAACCACCTACGATAGGCCCTCTATTTACATAGATACCATAATTAAATTGTTGAAAGTCTTGTTGCTTCTGGTATAAGAAATTAGGTGAAATAGTAGTTACTGTATTCTTATATCTGCTTAATGCAAAATTTCCTCCAATATGAGCTGTTAGTTTTGTTGGTAACTGACTTTCACTAATAAATCCTTGATTTGGTTGAGTTAAGTGATGAGCAGCAAAGCCAAAGAAAAAATTATTTGAGTATCCTAATATACCAGCTGAGAAATCAGGGAAATTTACAGAGGTAGGATTGTTCACAATATCTTCATTGGTCGGGTAAATAAATCCATACTGCGGGTCAATCATATCTCCAAAAGTTAGATTTTGCCAGTCTAATTTTATCATTCTGTAGGAAGCTTCAAAACCAGCTTTCATAGCAAAGGTATTGCTAACCTTTAATCTATAAGAGTATAATAATGAAGCGTGAGAAGTGTTTAAATTCCCAGCGCCACTTCTGTCTTGAGATACCATAACTCCTAAGCCACCTCCAATTTCTTGAATGTGTTGATCCCAAGATGCAGAAGTTGTGATGTATGCTCTCTCAATTCCAGGCCATTGATCTCTGTAGTTTAAGTTTGCTCTTGGGCAGTCATTTGTTCCTGCAAATGCAGGATTCAAATATAGAGGGTTTGCATAAAACTGACTAAATGCAGGGTCTTGAGCAGAAGCAGTATTAGTTATGAATAATAATGTAGTAATTAGAATTATAACTTTTAAGATATTTTTAAACATAAAACAGACTTTCTTAAAATTTCAATTCCACAAAAATAAACAAATTATTTAATATTGGCTTTTACTAGATGAAATTTGTATACTATTTATTTTTATTTAACGTTATCTTCTTGTTATTAAATAAGGATATATAAATTTGCAATGATGAAAAAATTTAGTGTCTTAGTTTTATTTAAGTTTAGTTTTTTGTTTAATCTACTGGGTCAAAGTTATTCAGTTTTATCCGATGGAGATTGGTATAAGATTACAACTAATAAAGAGGGAATCTATAAGTTGGATTATTCTGATTTTCAGGATATAGGCGTTAATGTGTCTAATCTTCAGATTTCTTCTATAAGGCTATATGGGAATGGAGGGGGAATGTTACCAAGGCTAAATTCAGAGTTCAGACATTTAGATTTAGTAGAGAATGCTATAAAAGTAAAGGATGCTAATAATAATGGGTTTTTTGATATTGAAGATTATATTTTGTTTTATGGAATGTCTTCAAGTGTTTGGAGATTTAATGAAAACACTAATTTTTTTGAGTATGATTTACATCTCTTCTCTGATGAGGTAGCTTATTTTTTGACAATTGACAGTCAATCAAATGGCAAGCGAGTAATTGATAAGAATCTTTCTGGTGATGCCACAAAGATAATAAGCAGTTATAGTGTATTTGCAAATCACGAGTTAGAGCTTGAGAACTTGATTGAGTCTGGAAGAGAGTGGTTTGGAGAAAGATTTTCTTATGATAGCAAGCAATCTTTTGGATTTTCTATCCCAGATTTAATAAAGACAGACTCTGTGCATATGAAAGTAGCTGTTGCAGCTAGATCTTTTCAACCTTCTAATTTTGTTATTGATGTGAATTCATCTTTTCTAACAAGTTTAAGTATCCCTGCTGTTTCATCAGCATATGCCCAAGAGTATGCAAAAGAAGCATCAATTCGAACGCAGTATCTTTCCAATTCATCTAATTTGAATATAGATTTTGAGTATTTTTCAGCAGATAGTGGTGCAGAAGCATGGCTTAATTACATTGAGATTAATGCAAGAAGAAAATTAAAGGTAACAGGTGATGCTTTTAACTTTAGAGATCCCTATAGTTTAGGAGATGAACTAGGTGAATATCAGATTGAAGATGGAGCCGGTCTTGAAGTATGGGATGTTACTGAGCCATTTAATGCAAAGAGGTTAATAACAACAAATAATGGTAGTGTATTATTATTCAAGGATTCTTTAGATTTTCTGCATGAGTATATTGCGTTTAACAATTCTAGTTACTTGAGTCCAATCCTAAAAGGAAGTATTGATAATCAGAATATTCATGGTATCTCAAATAATGTTGAGTTTATTATTGTTTCCCACCCTAATTTTTTGTTAGCTGCAAATCGTTTGGCTAATTTTCATTTAGAGAAGGACAATATGTTATCTGCTGTTATTACACCTCAGGAGATCTATAATGAGTTCTCATCAGGAATGCAAGATGTATCTGCAATAAGAGATTTTGTTAAGTTTCAATATGAAAAAAACAACTCGAAATTAAAATATCTATTGCTTTTTGGAGATGGTTCATTTGATCCAAAGGATAGGATTGAGGACAATACCAATTATATTCCTACATATCAATCATTAAATTCGACTCATCCAACCAAGAGTTATGTAACTGATGATTATTTTGGGTTATTAGATGATGATGAAGGGTTATTTGATGATGATTTAGTAGATATAGGTGTTGGGAGATTTCCTGTTGCTACAATTTCAGATGCTAATATTTTAGTTGACAAGGTGGAGCAATATTATAGCGCCGCCTCATTTGGCAGTTGGAGAAATGATGTTGTTTTTGTAGCAGATGATGGTGATGCTATGGATGCAAATATACACATGTGGCAAGCTGATAGTTTGTCTAATATTATTGCTGATAATTATGATGAGATTAACATCCAAAAGATTTATCTTGACAATTATGAACAACATGCAACGCCAGGAGGGCCAAGAAGTGAGGATGCGCAGAATGCAATAAATAATAAAGTAAGAAGAGGGGCTTTATTAGTGAATTATACTGGTCATGGCGGGCCTTTAGGATGGACGCAAGAAAGAATTTTAGAGATTGATCAGATTCAAGAATGGAATAATTTACATAAATTACCTCTTTTTATGACAGCTACTTGTAAGTTTTCGTGCTTTGATAATCCACAGGAAAAATCAGCTGGCGAGTATCTTTTGTTAAACAAAAAAGGAGGTGCAATTGCGTTGTTAAGTACTAGTCGTTTAGTTTTTTCTGCTCCAAATTATAATTTAAACACTAAGTTTATTAACACTGTTTTTGAGCAACAAGATGGTGTTTTTCGTAGACTTGGGGATTTGTTTAAGACTACCAAAGTTTTAAGTGGAACAAGTATCAATAATAGAAATTTTAGCCTTTTAGGTAATCCAGCATTACGTTTGTCATATCCAGAG
>MDSW01124912.1_pt1 | contig 10119 bp, 10 predicted proteins | sample 811171 | NCBI WGS metagenome assembly MDSW01 (sample SAMN05326641, study PRJNA326480) | marine metagenome | isolation source: seawater | place: Atlantic Ocean: North West | collected 2012 | reverse complement strand
TTAATGCATATACACAAACTTGATTATACAAATACATTCATAGATTTAGAAAATAATACTTTGAATAATAATATTTTTAAATACTGGATTGCAAAATATAATACATTGAAAAAAAAAAATTTTAATAATGTTAATCCAACTATAATACCTAGAAATCATATACTAGAAAAAATAATAAATGACTCTTATAATGGAGACTATAATCTATTATATGAGTTTGAAAAAATGCTAAAGAATCCTTATGAAAGAAATGTTACGAATAAATTCACAAATTTACCTAATGAAAATGAGAGAGTTTATCAAACTTTTTGTGGAACTTAAGATTATTTGATAGCACCTTCTGTCAAACCTGACACAAAATATTTTCCTATAAACAGAAATAGTAAAATAACAGGTAAACTTGATAAAACTGCACCAGATAATAAGAAACCCCAATCAATTTGATATTGACCAACTATAGAAGCCAAACCAACTGGTAAGGTTTTTAGAGAATCTTTACTAATAAGTATTGATGCAAAAAGATATTCTGTCCAAGAAATAATAAAACAAAAAATAGCAATACTTGCAATTCCAGGTGCTGTTAGAGGAATAACTATTCTGTAGATAACAACAAATCTAGAAGCTCCATCAATATATGCAGCTTCTTCTATTTCAGATGGAATTAATTTAAAAAAAGCTTTTAACATCCAAACAGCAAAAGGGCATGCAAACAAAACATTTACTATAATTAATGCGAAATAACTATTAAGTAAGTTTACTTTTGCAAAAAGTAAATAGATTGGAATTAATAAAATAACTCCAGGAAAAGCGTAAGTAACCAGTAGCAAATATTCTACAAACTTATTTCCATAAAATTTAAGTTTATGTAAACCATATGCAGCAGAAACAGATAAAATAATTGAAATGAACATAGAAGAAAAAGATACAATTAAGCTATTTATTAAATAAATAAAAAAATCTGAATTGAATAAAATTTTATTATAATGATCAAAAGTAAAAGACCTTGGAATAATAGTTGTAGATGTTGCTATAATTTCCTCCGGACTTTTAAATGATGAGGATATTATCCAAAAAAAAGGAAAGAAAAATAATAATATTATTAATAATAAAGATAAGCTTAAAAAAATGAATTTTAAATTATTTTCTTTAATCATCTTCTTTAGGAGCCATTGATTTGATAAAAATAATAGAAAATAATAATAAAAAAAAGCTTGTTAAAATTGACAATGTAGCAGCATGACTTATTCTAAATTTAGTAAAAGCAGTTTCATAAATTAATAAAGGCAATGTCGTAGTTGCACTTGATGGCCCTCCTTTTGTAATTAACCAAATTATATCAAATATATTAAATGATAATAATGTCCCAACTAAACCTAATACAAAAAGAACACTTTTAAGATTAGGAAAAGTAATAAAAAGGAACTGTTGAATAAAATTTGCTCCATCAACTTTAGATGCATCATATATTTCTCTGTTGATTGAATTAAGTCCTGAAAGAATAATTAAAGCCAAAAAAGGACTCCATCTCCATGAGTTTATAATTACTAGACTAACAAATGCTTTATTAGGTGAACTAAAGAAACCAGTTGCTTCATTTAAAATACCTAAATCAATTAAAACTGAATTAACTACACCACTACTACTACTTAACATCAATTTCCAAATTACAACAACAACAACTGTTGGAATAATGAATGACAAAATTATCCAATTTGCCATAATTTTTTTTCCAGGGAATTGATAATTTATTGTTAGAGCAATTGTAAAAGCAAGAAAAGTTTGACAAATTCCATTACCAATAACCCAATAGAAACTATTAAGAGATGCGTTTAAAAATTTAGTCTTTGATATTAATTTTAAATAATTATCTAATCCTACAAATTTTCCAGAAGTGCCAATTATTTTAATATTAAATAAACTTAACTCAAAAGCAATATAAATTGGAATTATAATGATAATTATTATCCAAATAAATAATGGAGATACGAATAACCAACCTTCAAAATTATTTTTTTTCACAAAATAAAAGCACCTCTAATGAAGAGGTGCTATAAATTAGTTTTATTCTATTGCTTCAGTCATTATTTTCATACCTTCACTAACTGCATCTTTTGCATTTTTTCCATCAATTAAAGTAAGTTGAAGAGTTTGAGCTAATAAATTCTGAGCGGAGATTGATGATATACTTGTAAATGTATTACCATTGGTAAAACCAAATAAACTTCCTCTTGTTGAGTTATCTAACATGGTTTCTACTTGAGATTTATATTTTACAACAACAGGATCATCCCAATAAGTTGAATCTTTACTTCCAGCCTCAGTAATAGGCAAAAATAAACCAGGTTCCATATTAATGAAACGTCCATAATTACCTGGCTCCATTAAAAAGCTTAAAAACTTTTTAGATGCTTCCATTTTTGCTTCATCATCCGTCATTATCATAGCTGAGTTTACATATGAGACTGTACCAGCTCTATGTGCTTTACCGTTCGCATAAGGAATTTGTATAACACCTAGATCGCTTGCATCACCACCAGCCTGTGAATCATATGTTGAAATAACAGTAAACTGTAATATCATTGCACAACCTTTACTCGCAAAACAAGCTTCTGCTTCTCCCCATGTCCAATTCGCAGCATCAGGCGCAGAATATTGATATAAATCTTTATAAACATCATATGCTGCAACTGTTTCTGGATTATCAAACCTAAGAGTTCCGTCAGAATTATAAATTTCTTCTGCTCCTGAGTTTACCATAAAGCTATAAATTGTTTGATCAGTGTAAAGTTGCTTATTGCCTGGAAGACCTATTCCGTAAACACCGTCTTTTGTTAGGGCCTTAGCAGCTTTTTTAAGATCAGACCAAGTTTCTGGTGGGTTTATACCTGCTTTTTCAAAATCACTTTTTCTATACCAAAGGGATAATCCCATATTCCATAATGGAACAGCCCAAGTATGGCCATTATATGTATATTGATCCAAAGCTTTTTGGTAAAAACCATATTTAGAATCTAACTCAGCTACAAAATCTTCTACTGGTTGAGCAGCTCCCATATCTGCAAGAATAGGAGTAAAATCTGGAATACCTACTAAAATTTCAGGAGCAGTACCAGCAGCAACTGACGCAGGTGCCTTAGCATAAATTTCACCCCAATTTTGTACCTCTTGAGTTACATTAATATCTGGATTAGCAGAATTAAATTCATCAATTAAAGTTTGAATTCTATCTACTCTATGTGGAACACCTTCCATATGCCAAAAAGTAACATTTGTAACTGCAAGAGTATTAAATGAAAATAATATTGAAATTATAAAAAATAATAATTTAATCATTTTGTCCTCCTCTATTTTTATAATAACTTAAATTAATATTAAAAATTAATTACTTGCAATAAAAACTAAAATTATTTACCAAATTTTATTAAGAGATTCTCTTAGTTTTCTATATTTGAGATATTTTTGAGATAAATAATTGTTGTGAGCCTTGTTAGGAAAATACAATTTTTTTATCTTAGTATTATTTTTAATTATTGAATTTAAAGGTTTATTATTAACGTAACTTGAAATAATATAACATAAACCCAAAGCACCTAACTCTTGATTATTCAAAGTTTTTACTTTTACATATAATGCATTAGAAATTAATTGTGGTAATATTAAACTGTTTGATCCTCCACCAGATAAATACAATATATCATTTTTATTAATTTTTTTTCCAAAACAATCTTTAATAGATAATGCAATTCCCTCATAACATGAAGATAAAATATCAAAATTATTATGGTGAGGTAGAAGACCAAAAATTTCGGCTTTTGAATTTAAATTAAAAAAAGGTGATATTGATCCGCCATAATTTAAGTATGGTAAAAAAATTATTGATGTTTTCGGATATTTGTTTTTTAAATATTGTTTTTCAAAACTTTTAATAATTTTTATTTTATCTATATATGATTTTGAATATTTATAAAAATTATTAACAACCCAATCTATATTAGTAGTACCTGCGACATTAATCTTTGTTTCTAGCCATTGTTTATTTAAAGATGCAAAAAATAAGCCAGAATTATTTTTAGGTATTTTAGAATTATTTTTAACAATAATATTATGACAAGTTGTTCCTATAATTGTTATTTTTTGATTGTTATAAATACCACCAGAACCCAAAACAGAGGCAATCACATCACCGCAGCCAGTTATCACAGGTGTTCCTTCATTAATCAAAGTAACTTTTGATGCCTTTTTTGTAATATATCCCGCTAACTCATTTGATTTTTTGATATTTGGAAATAATTTAAATAAAGAATAATTTAAATCAAATATTTTAAAAATTTTTTTTGATAAAATTTTATTTTTAATATCACCAGGAAAAACAGACACTTCCGTTTCATCAATAAATAATTCACTAGTTAGTTTAAATCTTATCCAATCTTTACAATTTAAAATGTATTTAATTTTATAAAAATTATTTTTTTCATATAATGATATCCATTTTAATATAGGTATTGTGCAACCATATTGAGTAATGGAACCAGTCATATTATAAATTTTTTTAAAAATTTTTATATTTTTAAAAATTACTTTACTTCTTGTATCGTTCCACAAAATTGCATTTCTGACAGGTAAATTTTTTTTATCAATAGGCCATAAACCAACCATGTTACCAGTTATTCCAATACCAGCAATAAATTTTGGATTAATTTTTGATTTAATTATTGTTTCCTTGATACATCTTGAGGTCAATTTCCAAAACTTGTTCATTTCAATTTCTGACTTTCCAAATTGATCAGAAATAACTAAATTATTCAAACTATAATTAAATATTTCTTTATAAAATTTATCAAATATTACACATTTTATTACTGATGTACCTGCGTCTAGTGTTAGATAATATATCAAAATAATTACTTAAAGTTTTAACTTATTCTTTGCAAAAAAATCTACTAAATAAACAAGAATAATATGGTGAGACATTTCAACAAAATTATATTGATTGCTATTAATATAAAAATTAACTTTACCTAATTTTGATAAAGGATTATTTTTTTTAAATCCACTAAGTGTTAATGAATTAATTGATTTATTTTTACAGTACCTTGCTGCATTAACAATATTTTTAGAAGTTCCACTACTACTGATAAAAATAATCATATCTTTTTTTGTCATGTAAGCTTTTATTGCTTCCACAACCCAATTTTCATATCCATAATCATTCGCAAAACAAGTTATTAAATTGGAATTATTAAAAGTTGCTGATGGAATTCGTGCTACTTTTGCAAAATCAACACTTACATGACTTGCAATTGACGCACTTCCACCATTTCCAACTATATAAATTTTGCCTTTATTCTTATTTGTAGCTTTTATTAAATTAATTGAATTTTTTATTAGTTCATCAGATAAATTAGATAAAATTTGATTTATAGAATTCTTATATTTTTCAAATGATTTATTAATTTTCATTTATTCTTTCAATATTATATTTTTTATAATTTATTACAAATTTTATTTAAAATTTTATATCTTTAATGTTTAAATCATGAACTGCCTCAACGTATCTAACAGTTCTTGTTTTTGATCTCATAACAACAGAATTTGTAGTTGCGGTATTATTTTTGAAGTTTACCCCTTTTAATAAAGTGCCGTCTGTTACTCCAGTAGCGGAAAACATAACATCACCTTTTACTAAATCATTCATTGTATAAATTTTATTTTTATCTTTTATGCCCATTTCATTAGCTCTTTCAAAAGATTCATCATCAAAAATTAACTTTGTATACATTTTGCCACCAATACACCTTAATGCTGCTGCACCCAATACTCCTTCTGGTGATCCACCAGAACCCATATATAGATTAATTCCACTATCTTCTATTGATGTAGCTATAACAGCACTTACGTCTCCATCAGGAATTAATTTAATTCTACAACCAGTTGATCGAACTTTTGAAATTAAATCTTTGTGTCTTTCTCTATCTAGAATACAAACACAAACATTTTCAATTCTAATACCAGAATATTTAGAAAATTTATTTATGATAGAATCTGGTGAGTCTTCTATGTCAATTTCTAAGTCCTCATATTTATTTCCATATGCAATTTTATACATATAAATATCTGGAGAATGAAGAAAACTATCTTCTTCCCCCATAGCTAGAACTGATAATGCATTTTCTCCGCCTTTAGCAGTAATTGTTGTGCCTTCAAGTGGATCAAGTGCTATATCAACTTTCGGACCACCCTTACCAACATTTTCTCCTATAAATAGCATTGGGGCTTTATCTCTTTCCCCTTCACCTATAACAATTTTACCTGATATAGGCATATTATTTAAAAAACTCCTCATAGCGTTTACTGCAGATTGATCTGCTTTAGTTTCATCACCTCTTCCCATGAATAAAGAACTAGCCAATGCTGCAACTTCTGTTATTCTAACAGCTTCTAAAGCTAAATTTCTATCTAAAAAATTAGATTTCATCTAGGTTATCAATTTTAGATGCTAAAATGAAATCATTTATTGATAATCCGTTTATAGCATGCGTGTGTATCATTATTAGACAATATCCCCATCCGAGAGACAAATCTGGATGATGACCTTCTTTATCAGCTAATTCACCTATTTTATTTGCAAAAGTAAGTGCTTTATTAAAACTTTTAAATTTATATTTTTTAAAAATCATTTCTTGTTTATCATTAACAGACCAATCTTTTAAATCTGATAGATATTTTGATATTTGTTCAAGATTTAGTTTTGGCGTATTACCTGAGCAAGGTTCACACTTATTTTTAAGTAAATTATCTTTATTCAAATTTTGCTCCTTGTTGATTTAATTCAATTGAATATAGGCTTGTTGTTGCGGTAATGTAAAGTATGTTACCTTCAGTGCCACCAAACTCACAATTTGAAACTAATTCTGGTATTATAATTTGACCAATTAATTCTAAATTATTATTGAAACATTTAATAGCCTTACCAGCACTGGTCCAAATATTACCATCCTTATCACATCTAAAACCATCAGAAAAAAAAGGTTTGAAATCATATATTAATTTTCTATTTGAAGGTTTGCCTTTTATTAAATCATAAGAATATAAATGTTTAATATTTTCTCCAGTATCTGCAACATATAGTTTTGTTTCATCTGGAGACATTGTTATTCCATTTGGTTTATCAAGATCATTAATAACTACATCTAATTTTTTTGAATTAGGATTAAAACAAAATACATAACAACCTCCATATTCTTGAACTCCAGGATAACCTTCATAGTCTGTTAAAATACCATAATCTGGATCTGTAAACCAAATAGTATTATCAGATTTAACATAAAGATCATTTGGAGAATTCAATTTTTTACCTAAATAATTATCAACTAAAACTTCAACATTTAAATTATAATCTGTTTTATATAAACATCTACCTCCATGTGAACAAGATATTAGGTTTTCACTTGAATCTACTGTATTTCCATTACAATAATTAGATGGATTTTTATACTCTGAGACTTTTCCTTCAACTAATTTCATCATTCTATTATTAGGTATATCACTCCAAACCAAAGTTTTTAAATGAGGAATATAAGCTGGACCCTCAGCCCATAAAGTTCCAGTATAGATTTTTTTAACATTATTATTTTTTAAATACTGATTAAATATTTCTGTATTTTCAATTTCTTCATTTTCTAAATCTTTGAAATAATAGCTTGGATTTTTTGGATCTTTATTAGGTGGAAGTAAATGCCTTTTTGACATATTACTTAACTTCTAAACCTTTTTGCTTTGTTTGAATATCAATAAGTTGTTTTGGAAAATTTTTAGCACGCATTTTTATATTACATTCATCTTCAATCAATTTAACAATACTGGTACTAAATGATCTTTTGCCAAATTGTTTAATTCCTTTTGAAAATTTATTCTTAATAATTTTACCTAAATCTATAGGAATATTATATTTTTTAGCTAATTTATTAAATAGATTTATATCTTTAACCGCAAGATCCATCGTAAAACCTACATCATAACTCCCACTTAATATGACCTTTGTTTCTGTTTCATTTACAAAACTGTTTCCAGAGCTTATTTTAATAGCTTTATAAGTCAATCCTAAATCAATTTTGTGTTTTTTTGCAACAGCTAAAGCTTCACCAATACCTAGAAGATGTAAAGATGCTAAATAATTAGAAATAATTTTTAGAATTGATGCATTACCTAATTTCCCACAATGTAATATTTTGTTGCCCATTTTTGATAATATAGGAAAAGCTCTTTTAAAATTTTTTTTACTTCCTGCACATAAGATTGATATATTTCCAGATAAGGCTCTATGTTCTCCACCAGTAATGGGTGATTCTAAAACTTCCCCACCTTTTTTTTTAAAAATTTTTGATAACCTTATCATCTCATCTTTGTCAGTTGTACTCATTTCGATCCATAAATGTTTTTTATTTAAATAAGGTTTAATTGAACTAATGACTTGATTTATAGACCTTGGAGAAGGTAAGCATGTAATTATAATTGATGAATTTAAACATAAATCTTTTAAATTTTTACAATAGTAAACATTACAATTTTTAAATTTTAAATATTTTTTTTTATTTTTATCATATAAAAATATTTTTTTTCTATTATTAACTAAATTTTTAGCTAAATTTGAACCAACATTTCCTAGACCAATAAAACCTATAGACTCATTTTTCATAAAGAAATTTGCATACCATCGTAACCTGGAAAAACATTTTGAGGACATTTAGATTTAAGTTTTTTCTCATCTAATAAAGCAGTCATGTGAGTAAAAATTGTTTTTTTTGGCTTTAAATAATTAACATAATCCATTATTTTATTAAAACCAGCATGAGATGGATGATCATCTTCTCTTAATAAACCAACAATCCATAAATCTAAATTTTTTAATTTATTGATATCGGAGTCATATAATTTTTTAATATCAGTTGAATATGCAAATTTACCAATTTTATAAGTTTGAACATCTATGGAGCCATGGTTATGTTTAAATGTTTCAATCTTTATATCATGAAAATTAAATGAATTTTTTAAATCTTTTATTTCCATAAATGGTAAATATTCTTTATCACCTTTAAAAATATATTTATAACAATTTTCCATTTCAGATTTCATTTCAATAGGCATATAAGCAGGTATAATCTTTTTGTTTATCAAAGACATTGATCTCATATCAGGTAATCCTGAAGTGTGATCGGAGTGAATGTGTGTGTACAAAACAACATCAATTTTAGTACATTTAGCATTATAAAGTTGATTTCTAAGGTCTGGACTAGTGTCTATTAAAATATTAACATTATTAATTTCAATTAAAACAGACGACCTAGTTCTAAAATTTTTTTTATTTAATATATCTAAATTACCATTTCTTTGCCATGCTAAAGGAGATCCAAATGAACCACCACAGCCAAGAATTGTAATTTTCATTATAAATGATTATCTCTTTTTGTTTTATTAAACAATTTAAAAAAATTATTATCTGTAATTTTTATAAATTCATTAAATTCTAAATTATAAAAGTCTGATAAATATTCAGCTGTATATTTGATATATGAAGGTTCATTAATATTACCACGCATAGGTTCAGGTGCCAAAAAAGGACTATCTGTTTCTATAAGAATTAGATTTAAAGGATAATTTTTTATTGTGTTTCTGAGAATATTAGCATTTTTGAAAGTAATAATTCCAGAAATGGAAATATAAAAATTATTTTTTAAACAAAAATTCATTAAAGTTTCTGAACCTGAAAAACAGTGAAAAACTACTTTTAAATCATGACTCAAATATTTATTTAATATATTTATAATTTCGTCCTCTGAATTTCTTTGATGTATAATTAATGGTAGATTATGTTTAATTGATGCTTCAATATGCAATTCGAAAGATTTAACCTGTTCATTTAAAAAAACTTTTGAGTGAAATAAATCTATACCAGTTTCACCTATCCCTACAACATTTTCTTTTTTACAATTTTTGTCAAAATCTAAATTAGATAATTGATCAATAGATTTAATTTCGCAAGGATGCATCCCGTAAGAAATATAGATACCTTTATGATTATTAATTAATTTCAAATGTTCATTAAATTTTAAAGGATCTGTA
>MDSW01039337.1_pt1 | contig 10119 bp, 4 predicted proteins | sample 811171 | NCBI WGS metagenome assembly MDSW01 (sample SAMN05326641, study PRJNA326480) | marine metagenome | isolation source: seawater | place: Atlantic Ocean: North West | collected 2012 | reverse complement strand
GGGTTCGTCATAGCAGCGATAGAGGAGTGGCTTTCAGGAACGGTGCGGGCACCATTCCGTTTGCCATGCGAAGCAAATCTCTCACCTCCTTCGTGATTCCGAGCGCGCCATCGATTCGTGAAGTCCGATCAATCATACTTTCGATTGTACGAAAGTACGAAAGTAATTATCGGAATTTAGCAGGGCGTATAGTGAGTGCCCTGTGCAGGAAATAGTGTCGATATTAATAATAACAAGAAAATATTGGCTAAATATATGATAGACTACTTTCGAAAGTATTAGGTGAAGCTTGATATTCTGACAGCCTCCCTTGGTCACTACTTTTACTAAAATTAGTGAGCCAAATACTGCATACTACAAGTAGTCTATCTATTCATCAACACTACTTCCTGCACAGAGCACTCTTCAAGTACGCTCTGGTAATATCCGATAAAAACATTTAAAAAAAAAATACTTTCGTAATAATAATCATAATCTGGTGTGCTTTAAAACTTGTAATCATGATCTCAGGAATTCTCTAAAAACATAGACTATGATATGATATCATATCTGTTTTGCTTACTACTTTCGTATAACTTATTAACATACTGGTAGACTAGTCTATCCTGTAGTCTACTTTCGTAGCTCGCGACCGTCGCGAATGTATCTGGCGCATCGGCACGGGTTTGACAGGAACATGCAACCTCTCCGACGGGCATTTGTCCGAATTTGGGTCCGTGCATCGAGTTTCGCGAGCGTCGAAACTGCTTCCGGGTCCAGTCTGATACTTCCTCGAGGAACAGCTTATGGTCCTCAAGGTTCTCTCGGATCTTGCGCGTTGGCGCACGCGTGGGGTCGAAGAGTCGAACCGTGTGAGCCGTGCGCACAGTTCGTAGGAACAATGAAATCGGTTATGAATCCAGTGAATATCTTGCCCGTATCCACAGGCGTTGTGATGAATCAGGCATTAGGCGTACGATGCTCCAGAGGGACGTTCCGAGAGTCCAGGAACGGCACGTTGGATTTCAACAGAGACTTGTCGATCAGGGTCTTTGCCAACTCTGGGCTGAGAGGGATCACTGCCTCGAATGTAACATCGCGTCGGATGAAATCCATTTCGTCGAGATCGTCAATGACGCGCCGATATACGAACGATGCCACGAAGACGCTCAAGGTACGTCTTCTAATCGCGTCCCAACTTCTTTACCGCTTGCCCAGGTTTGGAAAAGGGCCATCCAGTTGGAAAGGTTTATTTACCTTGATCCCTGACGCCGTTGCATCCTCTCCACTCGTCACTTCGTCGCAGGTACACAAGCCCACCAGTCCCGGTCAGCGCGGACGCATCACCACCTATCGCGCTAACCTGTGGAAAGGAAACCCGTACAAGCCTCTGACGAAAGGCCTCATCAAGTCAGGTGGACGAAACAACTGCGGTAGAACGACAGTGTGGCACCGCGGCGGTGGTCACAAGCGCCTGTATCGGGTGGTCGACTTTCAGCGCAAGCTTCGCGACGTTGCTGGGGTAATCCGACGCATCGAGTATGATCCAAATAGGACCGCACGTATCGCACTCGTGGATTTTGAAGGACACAGGCCCGCATACCTCCTAGCTGTTGACGGGATGAAACCCGGTGAGACAATCTTAGCTGGGGACACAGGCGTGGACATCCGTCCAGGTAATTCTATGCCCCTTGAAACGATGCCTGTGGGCACGCTTGTACATAATATAGAGCTGCGTCCGGGACAGGGGGGTAAGCTTGCGCGCGCCGCCGGAACGGTGGCGACACTCGTCAAGAAGGGTGTCGACGGGTATGCCGTTGTCAGACTACCATCTGGAGAACAGCGACTTGTGCTATCTCGATGTTTCGCCACCGTTGGTACGTTGTCGAACCGCGAGCACCACAATCGTGTCTTAGGCAAGGCGGGCGCGAAGAGGTGGTTGGGGGTGCGACCGACCACGAGGGGCGTTGCGATGAATCCCGTGGATCATCCTCACGGCGGCGGTGAAGGACGCACGTCTGGAGGACGCCCGTCGTGCACCCCATGGGGGGTACAAACAAAAGGAAAGAAGACACGGAGCAGCAAGCGCACGGACGTTTTCCGAATTGTGAGACGACCGACGGGAAAGTACAACAAGCGGTAAATGGTAGACTAGTTAAATCATACTTTCGTACCATGTTGTGTACATGGAGCATCGCTTTACCTTCTTCTACTATCATACTTTCGAAAGTATCATACAATTTGTACAGTCTGCAATATTCTCGAACAACTTTCTTGCACATTTTTTTCTGGAAGCTTTCTTGCTCCGTCCGTGCGTCAGTCTATCACCTTTTTGCCGGGCTGCTAGTTCTGTATCCTTGCTCATTGCTTGCGTTGCTTGTGTGTAGAATATGTGTTACATACACCTTCAATTCGATAGACTATGTATTACGAAGGTAGCTTCGAAGAAGCAAACAAGGAGAGAGAAGTGAAACACTTTCGTACGAGGTTACCTTCGAAGGTACAAATTACCAAGCCAAACACATGCAAAGAAAAACGAACGCACGAAGGTTATACAGATCACCTTACCTGTGCCGTAGTGTTCCGCTGCTAAAAGAGCGACAGAACCATTGCAAATTCCTGGGGGAAACACGAAGGAAAACGAACCTCGCACTCGGAAGATACAACGACGGCTCGCGTCGTGTCGAAAGCGACAGAGACCACGAAAATCAACACAACGCATCATCGCATGTGGCATTGCGCCATGGCGAGCTGATCCAAGCACATGCATCGCACACCAGACGGCGGACACGTTACCGACGGTCTATTCTTGGTTCCCAAAACCCATAGAGGGGGCACAGATTTTGGTCGTTTCCGGTAATTCGTAACTCAAGAACGTCGAGTTATCTCAAAAAATTTTCTTAAAAACTTAACCTCAACCCAGAAAAGCTGAGTTATCCGCTCTCGATAGGCCGGACACATTTCCACTTGAGATTCCCAGTAGAACTGCACGGCTTATTTGCCGAAGAACAAGTATGCTGTAGACCAAGACAATTTGAGATATATATAACCTTCGAAGAAGGTATGATATTAATACGAAAATAAGTAGTCTACTTTAGATAATTTCTGAGGACGAGGAGCGACATAACCGTTTAGTAGGACGTCTCGTAATATGACATTCTTCTATGTACTAGAACGAGCAGTGTACCGTAAACCCTCAAATATTCATAGAATACTGTACTGTATTTCGTATCGAACGTAGTACATTCATAGTCTATGATAGCAATACCTGCTGCTGGTACTTACTTGTAGTCCTCTTACTTTAGACGGTAAAACTGGACAAACTCAGCTTCTCGCAGTCAAGCTACGTCAGGATCTAACAGCTCGTGCATTTATAGCTTCTCAATGAAGTTCAACTCGGCATACTGGGCACCTCTCCTTCCTCGAACTCCATCTCCATGTGCTTTCGGCCAGTGCTCTTCTTCTTCTGCGAGCCAATTCGATTGATAACGTCGTGAGTATCTTGTATTTGCTCGGTAGTGTGCAACCAGTCGTAAAACAAAAAAAACTGTTCTCGTACCTTCTCCGGGGCAATCACATTGTGATACTTAATCAAGTCGTGCGATTGATAGCTATCGTACGTTCCCGATTTCAGCCGTTCAAGCAGCTCTTTCTCGATAGAATTTTCAAGTTGCGCGGCAACGTGTGCCTGAGGAAAGAGAAAACAACAGTGCATCAGTGAAGACCGCACAAAGTGACACTTTTGTTGCAAAGTGCAAAGCATCAGGTGTACCTTTGACTCTCTCCGTGCTTCTCTCTTAACTTCGCGCGCGGGAAGAGTGACAAGGTTTGGCCTAAGATAAAATCGTAAGTATGGTTGTGAGTGCATGTTCGTATGATCGGCACTATCTCCAGTCTACACCAAGGGCATGTGCCTCACACCTTTTCTCATGCAGCAGCTTGCGTGTCCTCATGAAAAACTGTGTAATCTTTGTGAGGCGTTGCTTGCTCTTATGTACAAGGAATCGCGACCTGTGTGACGAAATGATTGTCAGACGCGCTTCTTACAACGTGAAACGAGTGAAATGTCGAGAAAAGATGAGAACATCCGACCCGATCGTGAGCATGCATACTACTGACTGACCAGTGCGACAATAGACCGTCAACCTGCTTGAGTGCTTTGGCATAGTTCTTGTCAAGAGCAGTTCGGTGCCATAGCGTCGCAGGCTTATGCGCTCTCTCCACCGTCTTCATGCACAAGTATGCGGTGCCTGCATTTTTACCCGGGTCAGAAAATGTTTATGAGCAGTGTCGTTCCGGAAGCCAGCTTTGCTTGTGTGTGGGGGGATTCGTAGAAAGAGCTGGAACAGTCGAGATCTGCGTTTTGTCGTGAAAAGCGTCAGTCTATGATCTCACCTCCCTCCTCAATAATGGTCGCATAACGGCTGTTGGCGAGAGGGCATGAACTTCGATTGCAGAGTCCTGTGACGCTGTATTTGTTCCTGCAAAATGTATCACCACTGGTCTTCACTTTGTAGCTGCAGTGACCGTGGTTGATGATCTGCGGCGAGGGGACAGAAAGGGACAGTGAGCGGGGCAGGGGCGCGGAGCACATCACGGTTGGAGTGTGTACCTGCCAAACAACCTCATCACTCTGCATGAAAAAACCGGTTGATTGAGTTTCGCGCTTTCTCCTTCACTTCGACGAGTATCTGCGCCAGAAACCGCACGAGCGTCTCCGCGACGGTGAGAACAGAAAAAAAAATACGGCGCTTCTCATACGTTATCACAACCTTTCAAGGATTAACGTAGCTGATACACGGGTCAAGTTGACCAATTTCGTTTAGAGATATCCACATGATATATCATATATTCATATTTAATACTTTCGAAAGTAGATAGTAGATAGTAGATATATATAGACTACTATGTAGCATTTTATGTCGTGATAAATCCGCTGACGACTGAGTTTGACCGATAACTTCGATCGATGGATCTTCGATTTACTATCTATTAGATATATACTTTCGTATATACTTTCGTAATACTTTCGAAAGTAGCTAGCTAGCTAGGCTATGAATATCATATCTTATACCTTCGAAGGTAGTCTATGCATATTTGCTTGTAAATAAAGCAAGGTAAGTACAAGTAGACTATGACATAATACGACAGTATAATATTAATATAATACTGTCATATTACCAGACTTCTGCTCGAAGTTTGTGTCTTATCAGAGACTCCAAGGCAGCATAGCTACCTTCCTTTCCCAACTTAGTGTCCGTTTGACTCGACACCATCTAGCCGTGCCACGAGAACTATGCGGGTTCTAAGTCCGTCGGAGGTGCGTGCGAAGATCTTTCCTTTCGGCGTTGATCCAGCCTGCACTGCACGCCCACGAGTTCCCGCACCCGCTTTCCCGAATTGGCATCGAGACCACCACTTCCAACGGAATGCTGTGATGGTCTTCATGCCCATCACATGGAGCATTGGAAATTTTCCGCGTTATGCGTTTAGGACTTTGGCAGTTCGCAACGTATTTCTCTCGGCCTAGGACGCCTGGGTAGTAAGAGCTGGGTCAATGCGAGTTGACCAAAACGTGAGAACCCCCCGCTGATCTGGACCTCCAGGTAGCTTTACACTGCGCCCCCGATGACTGCTGGATATCGCTTCATGGGAGCGTTTATGATATCACAAAGCTCATCGCTGGTCACGAGGGCCCTCTCGTGCAGCCTCTGCTTAAAGTCGCCGGCTCTGACGTGTCTCACTGGTTTGACGCTAACGTTGTCGACACGGTCGCGGGACGCGAGGTCGTTGTGGAGATCAAGACATACATCGATCCAGTCACAAACATGAGGCGACCCCACCTGCCGATGGGTCGATTTCTTCATGTCGCGCCCTCAGATCCGGTCGTGGACTGGAACGAGATTACTTCTATGCCGTGGTGGAAGGATCCGTCATTTGTCGTTGGAAAGCTATCCATGACGATGAGGAAGATTCGCTTGAAGAATGTTCTCACAGGGCAAGAGCATCTCATGAGTGTTCCAAGTGAGGAGTCAATCAGCGACATTCGCCAGCGGTATTTGGAATACAACTGGCATGCGGAGAGCTATGCGTGGAAAATTTTGCGAAAAGAACAGCCAGACGGAGACTTTACTTTTGTCGATTTAGACCTTGGAAAAACCCTAGCTGAGAATGGCATCGTGGATGACACAAAAAAGTTTGAAGAACTAGCCATCCCTTCTGATTTCTTCATACCCGTCATCCATCTTTACTATACGGACGATTTGACGGTCGCGTAACAAGCGAAATGAGAATAAGCAGGTCGTTGCAGTCTATATATTTAAACTTGTCGATCGTCCCCGAACCAGGTTAGGGGCGTGGTGTCACAGCGCGTCATGAGGTGAAATATCCTGCCCATTCTTACCTGAGTAGAATGACGTGAGAGACGTGAGTTTGAAACTGTTGGTCTCTTAACGTGCCGGTCGAGACACTTTGCTCGACGCGTTCGCTTCCAGCGATGCAGCAAAGAAGCGTTTTCTCTGTCGACGATACTTAGTCTCAAATTATATAGTCTATAGGATACTAGACTAGGTTGATTACCTGAAAATCAAGCGGTAGACTGACGCTCCAACAAAGCATCCAGAAAGTCTGGCGCGAGGTTGGTGAGGGGAGGTAGCTTATGCGATGGCACGTTGAATAGATCATCCCAAGGATTTTTTCCACCCACATCAATACTTGAACCGATTCCAGTTGATACTCCATTTCCTTCCATTGTCGGGACACGCTGTTTCAGCTCAAATTTATCAAACGCTTTCAACGCAGTCCCCAACATCCGTTGTACCACCACCTGTTTTGAGGATTCTTGCTCCACCCTCACGGCGTCGTCATTCTTGGTTCTGTTCACCACGACAATTTTTCTATCATGCGTCACGATGATTATGCCACCCTTCGCACGTGAAGAGTGCAACACTGCTTGCGGTCCGTCTCCAGGCATTGCCCAGCAAGTTGTGGGCGATGCTGAGCCGTCGAACTGAACGACAAGACAGCCAGATGTCCTGTTTAAGCGAATGGAGTCTCTTTGTGTATTTCTTGAACATGCAAATGACACTTGATCTTTGGAGTTGTCACTTTGTGGCATTATCGTGACAACAAACTGTGGCAGCGTCGGATGTGCCACCACGTCCACACAGGGCATCGCGATTGTTCGCCAAACATTCAAAGTCATCATGTTCCATAGGATAAGGCCGGCAGCAGATGCAGCAGCAAGCAGTGGCTCACCAGCAATGAATGAAAGTCCTGTGATGATGCGTGTGGAAGCCATCTCTAATTTTTTATCCCAAGTTGGGGGCGCAAGCACATATAAAAGAGAAAACGATTCTGGTTCCCAGATGACGACCTCAGCACTAGCAGTTGCGATGAGCGAGCCATCGTTAGAAAACGCAGCTGACATGAGCGGAAGAGAGGGAGAACCCGGATGCCTCAACACGGAGCAGCACCGCCATCCTCGACGCTCCCCGCCACGTGAAAATTTTGTAGGGATCCACATTTTCACTTCACTGTTTACAGACACGGAACAAACCATCGCAGAAACTTCCCACGCAACACCACGAATCACAGTTGACGTTATAAAGTCCGAATGTGGCATATCACAAACGCAGACACAAGTAAATCTTGTAAATCCTACTTTGTCGGGCTGAACACTGCTTGTCGGTCTTTGTCTCTCCCATATTCGGAGAGTCTCTTCTGGCTGCGAGGTTGAGGATAAGTAGGTGTGACATGCCATGGCAGATATTGCCAGCTCAGATCTCCTCTCAACAGTGACCAAGATGGAACCATCCCTACTAAATGTTGCGTGACTCACATACGGTTCCATGGGCTCGTCGGAACTACCATCACCGCCAACAAAGTTCCGCGGGGATATTTCAAGATTCGCAACGTGGCGATCAAGCTCGTGATCGTACAGCTGTAACGATGCACCAATGGCAGCAAAAGCGATGGTCCCTGATCCAGGATCGAGCGACACTGCTGGAGACGGCTGGGATCTCAAACCATGTCCCAGTTTTATATCGACATCCCTCAGTCGGGATGCAGGAGATCGGTATTTGAAAACTGATGGCTTGACTCCCCTTATGACTCGTTCAACCATCATTGACGAGATGGATATCAAGCGCACGGCGTTGTCAGCACCAGCTATTGCGGCACGTGTAGCATCCCGAGGGAACGGAGTAATTCCACATAGTGAAGCGCCAAGGCGAGGTAGATATGATCTTTGTCCAATTTCAAGATGCCACAGCACGAGGACAGCCTCTGAGCCCCCAGACAATAGGTATGCACCGTCGGTAGTAAAAGACAGGCACTCGACTGAACGAGAATGCCAGTGAAACGTTGTGCACGGCAGCGAATCTTCGGTGGACGAAAATTCAGCTCCAAATTCATTTCGTGTTTGCTTTGCGGTTTGTACAGCAGCGATTCCTTGCCATAGATGAATGCGGCCTGTGCAATCACCAGCTGCGACGATGTTACCCGTGATATCGCATGCCAACACTGAGAGCCGTTTTGTGTGATGAAGTCGAAGAAGACGTTGCGAGAGGCCCGTCGTACCACAGTCCCTGTGAGATAGCAACCATAACAAAACTGTGTGTCTGTCAAACGTGCCGAGCAGTGTTCCCGACGGATTGATAATCAGCTGCTTCGGTGTCGCTACTTTTAACAACCTCTCTATAGATCGTCCCTTTCCAATGCTGTATGCGTGTATGCGACCACCATCAGGGAGGTCACCCTCTGTTCCGCGTTTCCAGCAAGACAGGTAAACCACGTCGCGACTACGCGAGTTGTTTCTAGTTGCCACTGCCATGTTCTCAACAGGTCCGGGAGCAGTCAGTGTCACCCCATTTGAGCTGTCTTGCGCGTTCCATGTCTTAAGCGTCCCATCGAGGGACGCCGTCAATAAGACCTGCCCTTCGGGATGAGCTGGATGGAACAACACCGTGGTGACGTCGGAAGTGTGCCCCACGAAAGGCGCGCCAAGCGGTTCGCCGCTGACGGTGCAAAAAACGCGTACAACATCTCCCGAGCACACATAAAGACGCTTCCCATCGGGCGACTGAAAGAGATGGAGGTTAACAGGCACGAGTAAAACAGCTTGTCAGGTGACTCGCGGGGAAGTTTCACGAGCGGCGCACATGCCGAGACATAAAGACGAGAAGTGGCGGCGGGCGAGAAAAAAATGTTGGGGACCCTACCACCACACTTTGTCGCTTTGTGAGCTGACCTCCTTTAGGGATACCAATTGAAACCCATCCACCGTCGCTCGTCGATTGTTGTCGAACCTCCATGGTCGATGCACTGCGTATGAACGCCGCTCGCACGCAGGAGAAGAACTAAAAACCGCGACCGGAAAAGTACCAAAAAACGAAAAACGGAAATACAAATACTGGTTATGGATATCGTACAGATTCACAGATTCATCTATCCTATTTGTACGAAAGTATAATACCTTCGTATGATAGTAGTCTAGAGCTAGCTAGTAGTCTATGCATATTCATATTGATACAAGCAAGCACAGTAAAGGTAGCTAGCTAGTCTAGTAGCTTAGCTAGCTAGCTTAGTCTTCCAGCGGGAGGTAACCATCTATGGGTAGTCTACTAATCAAGTACTTTCGAAAGTAAAGTAGTCTAGCTAGTAGACTACTCCACTGCTGTTCGCTGCTCCCAGGTTCTGACGCGGCCGAACTCTAAATATCTCGCTACGTGCGCGGTCACAGACGAAGCCGACACAGAAGTTTGCGCGCGACAGTCAGCATTGCACGTCACCTCTGCAATTCTCGATTATGTCCAGTAACGGGGTGCGTCGCAGTGTTTCGCTGCTGAAGCGACTGCGGAGCGAGCACGTTGCCCGATCCGGCTTTCCGTTGAGGTGCGCTACAAAATAATTATCTCTGAAGCCGTAAGGGTTTCTCCCCGTCCATCGACACGCTCGTCGCTCACAGGCGCGATCGAGGGTTTTACACGTCTTTACCACATGCGCATTGACCTGCATGTACCATATTTATCTTGATTTTCTAGTTTCTCGGCGCCTTTTGGGGCGCGATCCGTCTCGCTGCAGATCGTCGCGCAGCGCATGAAGTCCGTAGGGAACATTCAGAAAATCACAGCCGCTATG
>MDSW01051723.1_pt1 | contig 10120 bp, 9 predicted proteins | sample 811171 | NCBI WGS metagenome assembly MDSW01 (sample SAMN05326641, study PRJNA326480) | marine metagenome | isolation source: seawater | place: Atlantic Ocean: North West | collected 2012 | reverse complement strand
GAACAATACGAAAAAAACCGCTGAAACAATTTCTGAAGGATGGCTCAATACTGGCGACACATATCATCAGGATGAGGATGGTTATTTTATTTATGGTGGACGTAGTGACGACATGATGAAAGTAGGTGGAATCTGGTGTTCACCTTTCGAAATTGAAGCCAAATTGGTGGAACATCCAAAAGTATTGGAAGCCGCTGTAGTTGGTCAAAAAGATCAGTCTGGACTAATTAAACCTGAGGCGCATGTTGTTCTACTAGACGGGATAGAACCCTCGGAGGATACAACCGACGAGTTACTCCAGCTTTGCAAAAGTGGACTCGCACCATACAAATATCCTCGTTGGGTTAAGTATTTGAAAGAGTTGCCTAAGACTGCAACCGGTAAAATACAACGCTATAAACTGCGTTAAATAAATATGGTTGATTATGATCCCTTAGTACAGTGACTAATCACCTCGTATAGAGCAGTAGATTGTGATTGTGCGTGGACTGTAGATTCCCAGCGTGAGAGCAGTTAAAGTACTCTGCATCCAAGTGTTGTGGATATGCAGTTCATAAACTCTGCCTTGGGGGCAGAGATCAATAAGTTCGTATTTTTTCTCACCTATTAAACCCCAGAACCAGAAAGTTTCTTCATTGATGATTACAGTTTTTGATGGGAACTCCGCGGGATAGCGAACCTGAAACTGACATCCTGTAAAGAAAAAAATGAAGATTATGATTAAGCTGTAATGACGTAACATTTAATAACCATGAGAAAAAGTTGTCTTGCCTTGCGTTTCAATATATTCGAATTTACAATTGTACTTAGCACCCGGAAAAAGCGTAGTCTAATAAATTTTTTCCGGAATAAAGGAATTTAGCGGAAAAACTTCCGGATTCTAGGATTTTGGGCGTAAACAGTCGGTCGCCTTCCCAAGTCGTCAGTTTAGTTAGTTTTTCTTTGGGAACCCATTTTAGTCGGCCCTCGGGACAAAATGAAGTGAGTGTCCCAGAAAAACTGTTCGTGTAAAAAACAAAGACGTGCCATTCATCACCGAAAGGCGAGTCTCCATTATCAGGGAAAGAGAGTACGGCTTTCAGTTCAGGATCTTTAATATGAAGACCAGTTTCTTCAAGTGTTTCTCGGATCGCAGTTTCGTACGGCGCTTCATTTGTTTCGACTTTTCCGCCCGGTGCTAACCATAGTCCCTGATGTTCATCTTCTTTTTCACGGTGAATCATCAGAACATGATCGTTATTATTTTCAAGATAAACCAGAACTCCTAATTTCACTGCATTACTCCAAAAGTCTATGTCTCAGTCTAAGAAAGAAATAAGTGCACTATTAAAACGTATTTCGGTTGAACAGGAAAAACGACTGAATCCCGTATCAGATCATGAAACTGAGATATTACCATATGAATTAGGTCGCCAAACTCCAATTATACGGGGACGGATGCCTGGACTGGAAGCGGTTTATGATCGCTTTGCCAGGATTTTCGCACAGAGTTTTTCACATCATGTAAGACGCCCAGTAACAATCATGCGTCGTTCTACAGAACTGGTAAGTTTTAGAGATTATCTTGGAGCAATGACGACACCTGCTTCACTAAGTATTTTTGGCATGAATCCACTTCAGGGGCATGCCTTATTTGTCTTTGAACATCATCTGGTACACTTACTGATTGACCTGCTTTTCGGAGGAGCAGGATGGTTTGAAAACCCTCCTCCTAAACGCGAATTTACAGGAATTGAAATACGTATGCTCTCAAAAGTTGTGTTCAGCGCACTCGAAGATCTGGGTAAAGCCTGGAAGAGGCTAACACCTTTGGAACCATATTTCGAACGTATGGAGGTGCAGCCAAAATTTGCGGCAATTGTTCCACAGGAAGAGGTTGTGGCGAGCACAACATTCGATGTTGAAATCAACCGTGTCCCATACACAATGAGTATTTGTCTGCCTTATCTGATGCTTGATCCAGTTCGCTTACAAATAGAAGCAGGTAAAACCAGTTACGACGAGGATGTCAATGCGGTTAACGTGAGCCGCCTTGAAGAAAATTTACGTAACTCCAAGGTTAACGTAAAGGTCGCACTTGGAGAAGCACGGATGTCTCTAAGGAATTTTCTTACTTTAAAAACCGGTGACAGAATAATATTAAATCAGGATCAGGATAAACCACTTAAAGTTATAGTACAGGAAAAACTGAAGTATTTAGCAACTCAAGGTGCATATAAAGGCAAGCACGCAGTTCAAATCACTAAGATAATTGAGCCCCAGCCCAGGTACAAAGATTTACTCGATCAGCCTCCTGAAGATTTAAACGAAAATTCCTGACCTTCCTCAAAATTTACTTATTCACCCTACTACGCAAGTCTTTGCCTGTCCGAAAAACAGGGAGCTTTTTTGGTTTGACATCAACTGTTTCTCCGGTTTTAGGATTACGTCCTGAATATCCCTTATAATTTTTTAGAGTAAAAGATCCGAATCCTCGGATTTCCACTTTGTCCCCAGCATTAAGAGCATCCTTAATACGGTCAAAAAAGATACGTACACTCTTATCTGTTAATTTGGGATTATGTCCTGTTTGGACAGATAACTCTTCTATTAATTCTGATTTATTCATAACTCAATGCATTAAAGGTTAAAAAGTATGAGTAAATAATTCAGCAGAAATTATTACAAATTTTCAGTCATTATTGATCTGCTTAAAAGATGCGTCAATGTTAAAGTCAAGGAAACAGGAAAAAATATCAAGTGTTTCGTGAATTATTTTCAAATTGCCTGAATTTGAAGTTCTCTTCTATAGTGATCAAATAGTGTTGACTTGGAAAGCATTCCCAAGAAAATTGTTCCTTCAATAACTGGTAATGACCATGCCTTAGAGGTTTCAAACTTGTTAAGAGCAACATTGATAGGTTCATTTAAATTGATCATAGGGAGGTTTCGCATGACGGATCCCATTGTAACTAAATCATAAAGACTTGTATCAAAAAGATACGGCCGTATGTCATCAAGAAATACTACTCCAACACATTGTTTCTCAGCATCTAGTACGGGGAAATAATTGCGGCGTGACCTCTTGAATTCTTCAATAAAATCCCTTAAAAGTAAACCTTCTGGGATAGTGATGAAATCCTTATCCAAAATATCTCTAATATTTAGATGATGCAATAAATATCTGTCTGTTCCACGTTTAATCAAACTCCCCTGCTTAATCAGATCTTGCGTATAAACAGAACCAATTTCAAAGAATGAACTCACTACCATGGCGCTGCTCGCAGTCAGCATCAAGGGCAATATCATTGAATATCCACGTGTTACCTCCATGACAAGGAAGATACCTGTCAATGGACCATGCATTACTCCTGCAACCATACCAGCCATTCCCGCCAAAGCAAAAGCTGCGTCTTCAGCGATGCCATCCAACTGTATTAGATGCAAAATCATTCCGAAGGCAAGTCCAACTCCACTTCCGATCACGAGGCTGGGCGCAAATACTCCACCTATACCACCACTTCCGAGAGTGATACCACACGCCAAAAATTTTAGCAGCACAAACAAGAGGATTATACCCAGTTCTGGACGTATTGAATCAGTCAGAAAAGACTGAGTTACAGAGTATCCCTCAGACAAAACTTCTGGCATGTAAAAACCAAGAACACCGACAAACAAACCACCAATAGTGGCTCTTATCCAAGGTTGTAAAGATATTTTTGCAAAAAATTTTTCCCAGACATGCAGACTTCTCACAAACAATATTGAAATAACTCCGGTTAAAGCACCGAGAGCAATACATGCAATTAAAGAGGTGATAGAAAATCCTGCAATTTCCTGAACAAATGCAATCTTGTTGCCCATAATCCATCGACTAACTTCTGTCGCAGATACAGCAGCAATGATAGTCGGCAGTATAGTTAAATATGTCCATTCACCGATGATTATTTCAAGAGAAAAAATCAAACCAGTCAAAGGAGCATTGAAAATTCCTGCAACAGCGCCAGCAGCTCCATAACCCACAAGCAATTTTTTGTGTCGTTCATTCATGGCTAACCAACGTCCGAGTGCAGAACCCACAGCACCGCCGATGCTAACAATAGGTCCTTCCAGTCCAGTTGAACCTCCACTTCCAACAGTTAGAAAACTACCAAAAAATCTGGAATAAATCATTCGCCTCCGAAGCGTTCCTGAACCCATTGCGATGGCTTTAATTACTGAGGAAACTCCATGTCCATCGTTATCGTGCATGAGATGGCGTACTAAAAAAATAGCAATCCCTGCACCTATTGAAGGGAAAAAAATTGAACGCCAGCCTAGGTCTAATTCAGCTATGAAAAGACGCAGATTATGAACACTCCAGTTGAGTCCTACGGCAAGTATCCCGCAAATTAGTCCGATCCCCAGAGCGGCGGTCATCATCACTACTGCTTCACGTGCCGAAACAGCTTGAAAACGTGAAAGTAAATTAGCGTCATTTCCAACAAAACCGCGTGAAAGAAACTTGTTAAGCTGTCTTCGCCAGATTTTTTTGAAATTTTTCAACGAGAATTTCTAATGAAGGGGAGTTTTTGAGAAAGTCATTTATATCTGTATTATTTAGAAGTCGAGCCAGTTGAGAAAGCAAATGCAGATGGTGAAAAGAATCAGCGCTCAACAAGACAAATACGACAAATACCGGAAGTCTGTCCGGTGCTTTAAAGTCCAATGGTTTTTCTAAAAAAAAAGTACCGATCATAGATTTTTTTAATTGCTTTCCTAGCGGTTTTTTTGGGTGAGGAACAGCAATGCCATTTCCAATTCCGGTTGGAGAAAGAATTTCACGCTGCATCAGTTGTTCTGCCAATGTGTCTTTAATATGTCCTGGTAAATTCATGCAGGCCGGTATTTCGCTGAAAAGTGTTTCTAGTGAGTCAGAAGGAACTGCGTGAAATACATTCCCATTCTCGAAAGCTTCAATCAGCGGGGACTGAACAGTGCTCGTTTTTTGTTTTATTTTACTCTCTCTGAGAGAATGCTTTTCAATATGAATATGTTTTGATTCAGCCCATGTTATCAGAGTAGACTGGTTAAAATAATACTTACCACGTCTTACCACGCAGGGTATGTCACCCTGTCGAATCCAACGGTAAATGGTCGCTTCCGGGACATGTAGCAACTCAACGACATCTGAGACTATCAACCATTTAGCCATAAAAAAAATAAAAAAATATACCGGACTTTATTAATAAAAAAATATTTCGAGTTTTAGTCTAACAGTATTCGCATACTTTGTGAAGAAGTGGAGGCTAATTAAATAATTATTTTAAAGAGTTGATTCTTTATAAAAGTTTTATAAAATATCTACAATACTTCTGATGGCTGGGGGTGCGCAATTGAAAATTTCGAACCGTGTCAGATCCTAACGGAAGCAGCACTAAGATCTTGTAGATGTGCCGCATTACCCGGCCTCTCTTTTCAATAATCGGAATCCCTTTCATGTCCTATGTTGTACTGGCGCGCAGGTTGCGTCCTATCCGCTTTGAAGATCTAATTGGACAGGAAACCGCAGCTCAAACTTTACGAAATGCGGTTATTGCTGACAGAGTAGCACATGCATTTTTGTTCTCCGGTTCCCGTGGAGTTGGAAAAACGAGTGCGGCGAGAATATTAACTCGTGCATTGAATTGCCTGAATCAGGAAAATGGCGACCCGTGCAATATCTGCGAAAACTGCATAGAGATAAGTCAGAATGCATCACCGGATGTTTATGAAATTGATGCAGCTTCCAACCGTGGAATTGACAATATCCGTGAACTGCGTGAGAATGTAAATTATGTGCCTGCGAGGTGTCGTTACAAAGTTTATATCATTGATGAAGCTCATATGCTTACTCTTGAGTCTTTCAATGCATTGCTGAAAACTCTGGAAGAACCTCCTTCATACGTAAAATTTATCTTTGCTACTACTGACCCTCACAAAATACCACAGACAATTATTTCACGTTGTCAGCGTTACGATTTTTTAAGAATTCCGATAAAAACTATGGTGGATTATTTGGAAAAAGTAGTCCTTAATGAAGAGCTTGAACTGTCACGCGGGGCGCTCGAAATGATTGCTCGGAATTCAGTAGGGGGCATGCGTGATGCTTTGACTTCAATTGATCAAATTCTTAGTTTTAGCGGAACAAGTGCATCTGATCAAAAAGTGGCCCAGATTCTTGGAATTTTGGATAGTGAATCTCGCTTTGCTTTTACGAATGCTTTGCTGAAAAAAAATGAAGGTGAAGCTCTGAGTTATTTTTATGAGTTGCAGGAGTATGGACATGATACTCATAATATTTTAGCAGATTTGCTGCAAACTATTAAAACCACAGCACTTGTAAAGTCACTAGGTACAAGTACGGCTTTGTTCCAGGATATTTCAGGGGATGATCTAGAAATCTTTGCATCTTTATCCGAAGCTGTAAGTGTGGATGAGCTACAGCAGATATTTAATGTTTTGCTTGAACTGGAAGAGCAGATGAAGCACAGTGCCCACACAAAAATTTGTTTTGAAATGGCAATTCTCCAAATTGCATCCATTCAACCCCTGGTGGGGCTTCCTGAAATAATCAATGGGATAAAGAATCTTCGTAATGGGGGTCCTCCTGCAGAAAAAAATTCTGAAAACGCAACTTCTGTGAATGCTATCCCCGAAGAGTCGACTAACCCCCCAACAGATAATTCTTCTGAAAAAAATCATAATATTTTATCGGTTGATTCCATAGTTAAAAAACAGCCCGCTGATGTTTCAGTCATTAAAAATATTTTACAGTCCGAAACAAAGGAAACACATAAGAGAGCAGACAATCGGGATAATGCTGTAAATCCTAAATCTGAAACACTATTGACTGAAACCCAAGATCAGGAGCGAACCAGTTATTTTCATCAAAATGAAGACAATTCATATATTGGGGAAAGAACGGTTGATCCAGAAAAATCGATGCAGAATATAAGCATGAGTATGCAAAGATTTACACAAACACCGGAAACTTCGGGAAATTTTTCACAAACTTCTGATACTCAGGAAAATCATGGAATTGATAAAAAACGAGAAATTACTGAAATTCAGTTAAATTATACTCAAACTGAAAAAGCTAACGAAAATCAACAAATTCCGAGAACTTTTGAAACAAATACTCAAGTTCCGGAAACGCTAGCAAAACAGGAAGACTACTCTCAAAATCAGGAATCTGAAGCAAAGACTGTTGAAAATGTATCGCTGACGGAAATGTTGAATATTGCAGAATCGTCTGAAAAACCTGCTCAAGAATGGACGGATTTTGCAGCTGAAGTTAAAAAACGTTCTTCAATGCTTGCAAGCTTTGTTCGAAATGCTGTTCCTCAGATTTTGTCTGGTACACAATTGAGTCTGGCGTTTAAAAGTGGAAACTATCCTTCAATGTTTACAGAAAAGAATCGCAGTTTGTTGCAAGAAATTGCTACAGAGTGGTGTGGACACGCAGTTCATGTCAGCTGTGAGATTTCTCTTATAGAGACTTCAAAACTGACAATAGTCGAACATGAACAAATCCTTTTTGAGCAGTCAAATGAATTAAAACGTAAAAATGCCAGGGAATTCCCGCAGGTGAAAGATATTCTCGACGTTTTTACAAATAGCAAAATCAGCGCTATAGAATTATAGATGCAAAAAAAAACATCCAAAATAAAACATTTCAAACCAATCTTAATAAACTTTTTAACAAAAAGGTATCTAATGATAGACATGAATGAAATGATGAAAAAGGCTCAGGAACTTTCTGAAACAATGAAGCAACAGCAGGAGGAACTAGCAAAGCAGGTTTTCACGGTTTCAGTAGGTGGAGAAATGGTTAGAATGACTTTCAACGGGAAGCAGGAAGCAAAAAGTATTGAAATAGATCCAGAAATCGTGGACGTTGATGATATAGAAACTCTACAGGATTTGATTCTTTCTGCGGTAAATGAAGGACTACGGCAAAGTCAACAAAAAATGCAGAACTCTTTAGGGGAGCAAATTGGCAAAATGACAGGAGGTATGGATTTTTCAAATTTACTAAATCCAAAATCCTGACTATTTAAGAATTCAAGATGGAAATCTGGCGTCTGATCGAAGACATCCCACGCTCCGGTAGTTTTAATATGGCCGCTGATCAGGTATTGCTGGAAAATTATTCTAAAAATGACGATCCTGTTTTCCGGATCTATGAATGGGAAGAAGCTACTCTTTCACTGGGCAGGAATGAAAAGATAGATCATCGCATTGATCTTGACGCATGCGAAAATCTCGGTATTCCTATTGTCCGCCGTATAACAGGTGGGAAAGCGGTTTTGCACGGATTTGATCTGACATATTCTCTTGTAGGTGGTGTTCTGGAAAAACAATTTAACAGAGGTGTGCTTGACAATTACCGTTTTCTAGCAAAAGGTTTTTACGCTTTTTTTGAGGAGTTGGGTCTAAAACCGGAATTGTGGGAGCATAGTCCGCAAAATAAAAAAATCAATACTCACGTATGCTTTTCAGTAATATCTGCATATGAAATTTTGGTGGAAGGTAGAAAAATAATTGGTAGCGCGCAAAGAGTAAAAAATATCCGCAGCTCTTCTTCTTCTTCTTCTTCTTCTTCTTCTTCTTCTTCAAGAGTTTTTTTGCAACATGGTACGATTCCTCTCAAAGATTCAGTTCCCCTTATAGTTGAAATATTTCCCTATGTCAGTGAAGAAAAACTAAGGCAGGAGATGCATTCTCTTGAATCTGTAGGTATTTTTCCCGCACATTCCAGACAGGATTTATTTAGACTGCTGCTGCACACACTACAGAAAACGTTTAAGATGAAGTGGGAAAAACGTGGCTGGAGTGAAGATGAACTGAGTCTGATTGCAGAGCGTGAATGTGCTTTTCAAGAAATAAAAATGAAACATGCCTGAATAAAATTCCCTTTTTAAATGATACAGCACTGTCTTTGAGTGATTAAATAATTCAATTTTGAGAAGACAGATTTAACTTAGAGTTCGATTTTTAGCTGCTTATACCTGAGAAGTAATATAATACTATTAATATTTTATTAAATGAAGAGATTAAAAGCACGCAAGAGCATTCCTGCAGCCAGTAAAATCAGCAGTATCCCCATACCTATATCAATACGCTTTGCATTACGTTTCAGGCTTTCTACAAGTCCTCCTGAAGAAGCAAGCAAGGCCACGAAGCAATACCACGACGCGTCTATGCCTCCCACAGTTGAAACGAGTACTATTTGTTCAGTAATTGTCGCATTATCTTCTACAAATTGACTGAACAGCGCAAATAACCATGCTGCTATTTTGGGATTCAGGAAAGCAATCAAAAAACCTTCGATAAATCCTTGTTTACCTGTGACTCGAGTGTGCTCTATTTCTTCTTCATTTAGCTTCTGAGAAAGAGCAGATATGATCATTTTTAAACCAATCCAGATTAAAAAAAACGAACCTGTAATTTGCGCGATCGTGAAAAAATGAGGAATGTTTTTGAACATTGCCACCAGACCGGCAATCGCAATTACGGCATAAAACGTGATACCCAGACCGTGGCCAATTCCGGACATTATTCCTTGCGTCCTACCCCCTGAGAATGAGTTCCTTAGAATAACCGCAAGGCTTGGTCCTGGTGACATAGCACCCAAGACACAGATCAGAGCCAGTTGAGTCCATTGTGTAAAATCCATTAAATTTATCCTGATACAAAATTATTAATTTTAAAAAAATATTCTCATTAAATTACCTAAACAATTTTTCAAAACATAACTTATTTTCATATCATCAAAGCAAATGATGTGGATCTACGTCTATCTGCACCAACTCATCACGTTTGAGTGAAAGTGAAGACTCAAAAACATGTTTCAACAAATGCAAAAGCCGCTGTACATTATCTGATTTCAGTAATAGCTGCCAGCGAAAACGGTTACGTAATTTTTTCATTGGTGCTTCTATCGGACCTATTACTTTGACTGCATCAGTGGTTTCATGCTTTTCAATAGTTTCGGGTATTTTAGTCTTTGGTGTATTAAAGATAATAGTTCTTATTCTGTTGAAAATTTCCTGGGCCATTTTTTCTGCGCGTCCTTCATGGGGACTGCTACAGACAATCAAAGTAAGTGAATTAAAAG
>MDSW01052969.1_pt1 | contig 10121 bp, 7 predicted proteins | sample 811171 | NCBI WGS metagenome assembly MDSW01 (sample SAMN05326641, study PRJNA326480) | marine metagenome | isolation source: seawater | place: Atlantic Ocean: North West | collected 2012 | reverse complement strand
TGCTCTCTCTGCTGCAAAAAACGGTTGGCAAGTGAATGAACATGCAATGCAAGACCTCACAGCTTCAAGAATGATTACTATCTCAGAGGAAATCAGTGATACATACCCAATGAATGATCTTCGTTGGACGCTTGGTCATGTTGATTTGATAAGTAAGGAAAGTTTGGAGCGTGCTAAGCGCTTAGGTTGGCATATCACTATTGCAAATCACACTGTTAAGCCAAGGATGGAGGGTGTTGCGTCTCCACCAATACGTATGATTCAGGATAGCGGTATTTTATGGGGTATGGGTTCGGATGGTACGATCGTAGCTACTTACAACCCATTTCACACAATCTGGGAATACACAGCAGGGAAGATTTTTCCGAATATTGTGAAATATCAAGGTAATGAAGTGATTACACGTGAAGAAGCATTAATTGCCCATACCCGTTCAAATGCTTACCTAATGTTTATGGAAGACAGTCTCGGTACGTTAGAAGCTGGAAAATATGCAGATCTTGTTGTGCTGGACAGAGATTATTTGGAAATAGAAGTTGATGATGTTCGTAATATAGAGGCCGTGATGACGATGGTAAGTGGTGAGATTGTTTATCAGGAGACTAACCAGTGACTCTTTATCCTAAGTAGACCTTGATGAAGGAACCTCAAGAACCTAGATTTTGGCATTCCCTACTCTGTTTCGGCGGAGTCATCGTGATCGTGATTGTCGGACTGTTATGGCTGAACGTTAGTCTACATAGCTTATTGTTGGTCGCTATAGTTTGGGTAGCAGGACATGCTGCATTTCTAGGTTTTCAATTTCAGCAAATCAAGTCTGCAATGATTTCAGGAATAGAGAAAGGTCTAGGCGCGATTTTTATTTTTTTTCTGATTGGCGTTCTCATTGCGGTGTTGATTGAGAGTGGGACGATCGGTAGTTTAATTTTTTATGGGGTAGATATACTGCACCCTTCTATTTTTCTACCAGCTGGTTTGGTGCTATGTAGTTTGATGTCACTCGCTACAGGTACTGCATGGGGAACAATAGGTACGATTGGCGTTGTTCTTATGGGGCTTGGTTCTGCATTAGGTGTTCCGTTGCCACTTGTAGCTGGAATGGTTGTTTCCGGCGCAAGTTTTGGTGACAAGATGTCACCCGTTTCAGATACAACTAATCTCGCAGCCATGAGTGCAGATACGGATCTTTATTCTCATATTAAATCTATGATGTACACGACTGTACCAACGTATGTTATTTGTCTTTTCCTTTTTGGTGTCGTTGGGCTTTACTATAGCGGTCAGACGTTATCTGTTTCGGAGTTGATTGAATTAAAGCAACACCTTGCAGTTGAGTTCTCGATCAACTCCTTGACTCTCTTACCGTTGATTGTTCTTTTTGCGCTCAGTATCAAACGAACGCCTGCTGAAGTCAGTATGTTAGCTAGCGTTGCTACTGCCGCAATACTAGCTGTAGTAATGCAAGATAGAACTGTTATGGAGGTGCTAAATAGTTTACACGTCGGTTATATTGCAGATACAGGTCATGAACGACTGGATATACTTCTTAGCCGCGGTGGCATAGAAAGCATGATGTGGACTATGTCACTTGCATTACTTGCATTGTCCCTCGGTGGCCTCCTAGATCGTTCAGGTTTTGTAAGGGTGCTGCTGCGTGGTTTGCTGAGGCGTATTAAACGTTCTGCAAGCCTGATTGCAACAACGATTGGTGCAGGTGTTGCAGCTAACATGAGTATGGGCGAAGGTTATCTGTCTATTATCTTTGGTGGACAAATATTTAAAGACTCCTACGAGAAGGATAATCTTGAGAAGCACATGCTTTCACGATGTTTAGAGGAGGGTGCGACGCTTAGTACATCGTTGATCCCATGGACAACTTCTGGTGCATTTATTACAGGAGCGCTCGGTATGTCACCATTAGAATATGCTCCATGGACATTTTTCAATTTCATCAATCCGTTATTATCAATTCTTCTAGCTTATATGGGATTTGGAATATTCCGTAAGGGAAGGGTAGAGGTTCATAATTAAGATCAAATGGGCGCAGCGCGCTAATTATTTAGATAAGGCCCTGAAGGCATGATTGATCAAGAGTCCGTAGCATTCTAAATGGCAGTCAAAAAGTTAGTGCTTTAATTATGATATTGAAGTTAAGTTGCGGAATTCTTTTTGTACCCACTATTTAATGTGAGTCGGGCTTGGTTAATAAATTCGCTAAGCATATACATGAGTACATCGCTTAATCGCGTAGCTGCTTTTTTGTCGTAGCGTAGTGTTTTTTCATTCATATACAAATGCTGAGCTAGTTCCAGTTGAACAGCATGAATATTATTACTTGGGTTCCCGTAATTTCTCGTAATATAACCACCCTTAAAGCGATCATTAATAACAACCGAGTAGTCTGACTTTTGCGCTATTTTGTAGACAGCACACTGCAAAAACGCATCGCAACTTTTTCCGTTATTAGAGCCTATATTAATGTCCGGTAATGTGCCGCTAAATAGATTTGGCACCTTAGAACGTATGGAATGAGCATCCCATAATAAAGCGTAGCCGTACTGTTGGACGATCTTTTTAAGTTCAGCGTCTAGTGCATCATGGTATGGTTGCCAATAGAGTTTGATTCGCTGTAACTGTTCAGGTTTTTCACAGGTGTCACCATAGGTGTAAATATCCTCACCATCGAAGGTTTTTAATGGGCACAACCCAGTTGTTAATTGTTTTTCATATAGAGGGACATCCGATGAGGAACGATTTAAATCAACGACGTAGCGAGAAAATCGAGCTGCTAGAATGCTCGCACTGAGTTGATCAGAGAATTCATACAGTTTGCGCACGTGCCAGTCTGTATCAGGAAGCGAACGTCCTGCCTTTGACATTCTTGTTTCCATACCTGGCGCCAAGTCATAACCATCGTGCGGGATACTGATAAGCAGAGGCGAGCTTCCTTGCTTAAAATAAAATCTATCCATCAATAGGTCATGCTTGGCAGTATAGTCTTGGCATAGTCACAGAATTTCCCCTTTTCTATTTCTTGCGCGAGTGCTTCTATCTCGTTAGCTAGTGATCGGTCATTTTTGTAGGCTTTGGATAACTTTCTAACCTGCATTAATGCCTTCTTAATTGACCTCGATGACTTTAAGGGATAGTGAAACTCGACACCCTGTGCTGCAGTTAGTAGTTCTATCGCTACGATATGAGTGACATTCTCAAGCATGTTATGTAGGCGTCGTGCAGCAAAAGTTGCCATGCTTACGTGATCTTCCTGGTTTGCAGATGTCGGAATGCTGTCGACGCTGGCAGGGTGTGCAAACGATTTGTTTTCTGATGCAAGCGCCGCGGCTGTAACCTGCGCCATCATAAAGCCTGAATTTAGCCCACTATTTTCTACTAAAAAAGCTGGTAGGCCGCTCAATTTTGAGTCGATAAGTAATGCAATACGTCGTTCAGAAAGAGATCCGATTTCAGCAATAGATAAGGCGAGGTAGTCAGAAACTAACGCGACTGGTTCTGCGTGGAAATTGCCTCCAGATAAAATAGCATCTGTGTTTGCGAATACGAGTGGGTTATCAGTTACTGCATTCGCTTCAATTTCCAGTACTTCAGCCGTATGTCGAATTACACCCAGGCACGCGCCGATAACCTGAGGTTGGCAACGAATTGAATAAGGGTCTTGCACACGTGTGCAAGATAGATGTGAATCACGTATTTCACTGCCCTTCATTAATGTCTTTAGTAAGTCGCCAATTTCTAACTGGCCGCGATGCCCTCTAGTTTCATGTATTCGCTCATCAAACGGCATGTCGCTTCCCTTTATAGCATCGGTTGACATTGCACCCGCGATAACCGAAGCAGATAACATGTGTTCTGTTCGAAATAAAGCTGCTAAGGCTAATGCGGTAGAAACCTGAGTTCCATTCAGAAGAGCTAACCCTTCTTTTGGGGCGAGCTCTAACGGTTTGAGCATTGCTCGATCCAAAGCTTCAGAGCCTGAAATAATTTCCCCATTGCAAGAAGCATTACCACGGCCAATCAAAATCCCAGAAATATGAGCTAGTGGCGAAAGATCGCCAGATGCTCCAACGGAACCTTTGGAAGGAGTAATTGGATAGATGTTGTTGTTAATCAGAGTGCATAGAGCATCAATTAATTCTGGCCGAACACCTGAATAACCTCTCGCAAGCGCAACAACTTTCATAACCATAGAAAGGCGTACTACTGCATTTGGAAGTGGTTCGCCAACACCAACAGCATGAGAATGAAGGAGATTTTCTTGTAACGTTTTTAGTTCGTTATGCTTGATTCCTATTTTGGCAAGTTCTCCGAAACCAGTATTGATTCCATACGCGGTTTTACCATTGGCTAGGAAGGTATCAATATATGCTTGAGACTGTTCAACAATTTTTCGAGATTTGCTCCCTAGTCGAATCTTTATTGGTGATTCCCATATCTGCCTGAGTTCCCCTAGAGAAATAGACTGACCATTAATTTCAAGATTCATTGGTTTTCTCTACAAATCCATCATTACTTAATCATCGGGATGTCAAGATTGTTATCTTTAGCGCAATCTATAGCGACTTTGTAACCGGCATCTGCATGGCGTATGACGCCGCTTGCAGGGTCATTCCACAATACCCGAGCGATACGACGATCAGCTTCAAAACTGCCGTCACATACAATCACCAGACCGGCGTGTTGCGAATAGCCCATGCCAACTCCGCCGCCATGATGAAATGAGACCCAAGTTGCACCACTTGCCGTGCTAAGCATTGCATTAAGTAATGGCCAGTCAGATACGGCATCAGAACCATCACGCATGGCTTCTGTTTCTCGGTTTGGGCTTGCAACTGAACCGCTATCAAGATGATCCCTGCCAATTGCAACAGGAGCTTTTAATTCGCCGTTTCTAACCATTTCGTTAAAGGCAAGACCGAGCTTGTCGCGTTTGCCAAGTCCAACCCAGCAGATACGAGCCGGCAATCCTTGAAATTGAATGCGTGACTGTGCAGCATCTAGCCAAGTATGCAAATGCGGATCATTCGGTATTAGTTCCTTTACCTTTTTATCAGTTTTGTAAATGTCTTTTGGGTCACCAGATAATGCAACCCAACGAAATGGTCCAATTCCACGGCAAAATAGTGGCCGTACATAAGCAGGGACGAAACCTGGAAAATCGAAGGCATTTTGAACACCTTGATCTTTGGCCACCTGTCGAATGTTATTTCCATAATCAAATGTTGGAATACCAGCATTATGGAATTCGAGCATCGCGCGTACATGGATCGCCATTGATTTTGAGGCTGCTTCGACAACGGCGTCAGGATCTGACTGCCTCTTTTCAAGCCATTCTTCAACGCTCCATCCTGCTGGTAGGTAACCATTTGCTGGATCGTGCGCTGATGTCTGGTCTGTCACTGCATCTGGTCGGATGCCGAGTTCAATGATTTTTGGATACAGTTCTGCTGCATTTCCCAACAGACCTACTGATACCGATTTTTTATTTTTTATTGAGTCTTCAATTATAGTCATCGCTTCGTCAAGCGTTTCAGCTCGCGTATCTAAATATCCGGTTTCGAGGCGTTTGGTAATACAGTCTGATTGGCATTCGATTGCTAGCATTGAAGCGCCGGCTATTGTTGCTGCAAGTGGTTGGGCTCCACCCATACCGCCAAGACCTGAAGTCAGAATCCACTTTCCATCGAGGTCGCCATTGTAATGTTGACGACCCATCTCAACAAAAGTTTCATAAGTACCCTGTACGATGCCTTGGCTACCTATATATATCCATGATCCAGCCGTCATTTGGCCGAACATCATCAGACTTTTTTTATCGAGTTCTCGAAAATGTTTCCAGTTTGCCCATGCTGGCACTAAATTTGAATTTGCAATCAGTACTCTTGGTGCGTCTTTGTGGGTTCTAAGCGTTCCAACTGGTTTGCCCGATTGAATGAGTAAGGTCTCGTCTTCTTCGAGTGATTTAAGTTTTTCAACAATCACATCAAAACACTCCCAGTTTCGAGCTGCTTTACCAATTCCGCCATAGACGATGAGATTTTCTGGTTGTTCAGCTACTCTTGGGTCGAGATTGTTCATGAGCAAGCGTAACGGCGCTTCCGTTAACCAGCTTTTCGCTTGTAGTTTTGTGCCGGTAGGTGATTTAGTGGTTCGGTTATCAATAGTACCCATTAATCAATTGTCCTTAGTTCCTGAATATTGGTCTTTTTAGGATGGGTTTTTTCTGATCCTGGTGGTACATAGTGCCCAGTTAACTCAAAGCGATTGCCTGGATGGTAAAGACGAGCAAAGCTAACAGGTTTAGCTTGAACCCAGGTTCTGCGCATCACTAATAGACAGGGTTCATCATCTTCCATTTCGAGATTTTTTCGAATCAGTGTGCATGGCATCTTAGCTCGGACGACATGCTCTGATTCCTGTAATGGGGAAATGCTGCTTAGGTAGGTGCTTGGTGTAACAGTTTGAAAATCCTGATCGAGAAAATCTGGCGCGAAAGATACAGTAGCGTATCGATCTTCAATCTGTATCGGAATGTCATTTTCAAAATGCACTAGGAGTACGTGATTAAGGACTGATTCAGCAGAAAGATGAAAAGCTTTGGCAATAGCTGGTGTTGCTCGATATGACTCTAGTGTTAGTACATTTGACCTGTGCTTATGTCCACGTGAATAAACTTCGTCAGCAATGTTCCGTACTTCAAGTGCGTGAGATGTTGTTTTTAGATCTGCTACAAAGGTGCCAACACCAGTAATTCGCTCAACATAACCTTCGTAATGTAATTCACGTAATACGCGATTAGCTGTCATACGTGAAACACCTTTAGAGGTAACTAATTGATTTTCTGATGGGACAGGATCTAGCGGTTTTAACTCTCCGCTCGCAATACGTGCAATGATCATCTCCTTAAGTTCTTGGTAACGTGGTTTTGTTGGTGAAATCATATAGGTGCCTTGGATGTGAGCCATAAATTGTCAACGACAGTTTTAAAGTCGTTTTTGATTTTAGAGGTATTAATGTGAGCGCCATTTATAACGCACCATTTGCCAGCAACCATTACACGGTTGATTGGTAAATTGATTCCTGAAAATATGAGCGCATCTAGAATTGATTCTGTATTGTGACCAGCTATTATCGGGCTATCATCATCTAGTACTATCAAATCAGCGTGACTGCCTTTTTGAATATTTCTGGTTCCTTTGCCACAGGCTAGTGAACCTCCCTCAATAGCTTTTTCAAATAGACTATTACCAGTATGACTATTATGGACTGCAGCAATATTACGTGAGCGACTGGTAAGCCTCTGCCCGTATTCTAGCCAACGTAGTTCTTCAAAAGGGTTGATCGTGATTTGACTGTCCGACCCAATTGCAAATCGCCCCCCTTTATCTAGCAGTGCTTTTAAAGGAAATAATCCATCACCTAGATTTGCTTCTGTGCTGGGACATAAGCAAATGACCGTGCCCGATTCACAGATTGAATTCATTTCTTTCTCAGAAATATGCGTTGCGTGAACGAGACACCAATGAGGATTTACGGAAAACTCTTTCAATAACCATTCAATAGGCCGAGCATTGTAATGAGTAAGACATTGATCAATTTCGGTAGTTTGTTCTGCTATATGAATATGCATAGGACACTCATCACGTTTTGCGAGATCTGACAATTTGCTTAATGATGATTTAGAAACGGCTCGTAGGCTGTGAGCACCAATTCCAATTGTGGTATTAGAGTCAGCTGTTTCACGCGCATAGTCATAGTGGTCTATGAATTGATCTAGTGTCATTACGAATTGACGTTGTTCTGATGTGGGTTTGGGTTGATCAAAGCTGGCACGTTCGTAAAGAACAGGGATGTAAGTTAGTCGTATTCCAGTATCTGCTGCGGCTTTCATAATTGCCTGTAACATTGCACCTTTCTTGCTTCTGCCTTCCTTTTCTTTGTGCAAATAATGAAACTCTGCTACAGAGGTATAACCAGCAGTCATCATTTCAGAATAGGTTTGACGTGCAATAATTCTCAGTGCCTTGGCATCTATTGATCCCGCAAGACTGTACATCTGGGTGCGCCAACTCCAAAAAGTATCTCTATCAGTTGACTCTCGTTTCTCAGTATGGCCAACAAGTGCTCTTTGGAATGCGTGGCTATGAGCGTTCGTAACTCCCGGTATGACAATACTTGCAGAGTAATCATCCTTATCAACGGAGCACCCTATTTCAATTGACGTAATAACGCTATTTGATATGCGTAGCCTAACGTTGTCGGCCCAGCCAGTATTTAAGAGTGCTTTTTTTGCAAAAATATTAGTCAAATTGCTATCTAGGCTAAGTTGTATATACAACTTAGGGTATGTTAACGTATTTTGCAATTCTTACGTGGCTACAACACTTGCCTAACTGGGACCTTTTACTTACAGACGCAAACATTGCGACGATGCGTATAGGCGGTAAAGCTTATGGCGTTGTTGAAAATGCAGCTCTTGCTATAACCGCCGGGCGCATTTCTTGGGTAGGCCCGATGTCTGAACTTCCACCTGTTAATGCTAATGAAAGTCGAAGTATCCAAGGTAGATGGCTAACGCCCGCACTTATTGATTGCCATACTCATCTGATGTTTGCTGGGGATCGTGCAGTGGAATATGAGGAACGATTAGATGGTGTAAGTTACGAAGAAATTTCACGCCGTGGTGGTGGGATATCCTCAACAGTCAGAGCAACTCGACTGGCTGATAAGGAAATGCTAATCAACAGCGCACGGTTACGTCTAAACGCCTTGGTACAGGAAGGTGTAGCCACAATTGAAATCAAGTCGGGATATGGTTTAAATCTCGAGGCAGAGTTAGCTATGTTAGAAGCAGCACGAACTCTCGGCGAGGATCATGATGTGGAAATCATAACGACATTTCTAGGTGCTCATTCAGTTCCAACAGAATTCGATGGAAGATCGGATGACTATATAGATTATTTGATTTCTGAGGTACTACCTATAGTGCATCACAAAAAACTTGCAGATGCTGTAGATGCTTATTGTGAAAAGATTGCCTTCTCAACGAAGCAAATAGCAAAGTTTTTTGAGAACGCAGTTTCTCTTGGAATCCCTGTCAAACTACATGCTGACCAATTCAGTGATAGCGGTGGTGCAAAACTTGCGGCTGCATTTCATGCGCTTTCGGCTGATCATCTTGAGTACACATCAGAAAATGGAGTTAGGGCGCTCGCTGATTCCAGTACAGTAGCTGTTTTACTTCCGGGTGCTTTTTTGACTCTTAGTGAAACCCAGAAGCCACCTGTCAGGGAGTTAAGGGACTATGGTGTGCCGATTGCTATAGCAACTGACTGTAATCCAGGCACCTCACCTTTGTGCTCATTACGATTCGCAATGAATCTCGCGACTATACTATTTCGCCTTACTCCTGAGGAGTGTCTTGCTGGTGTCACAAGAAACGCTGCTCAAGCATTAGGTTTAAAGGATGATCGTGGAACGATTGATGAAGGAATGCGCGCTGATATAGCTGAGTGGGATATTAATCATCCACGTGAACTTACTTATTGGATTGGGCTAAATCAGTTAAACAAGTTGTTTATTAATGGCAAGGAGATCAGTACTTTAAGATTTGCTAATTAAATTGTGTCTTGGGGGTTTGAATGTGTGGCCAAGGCGGCCGGAATAGAACCTGTAACTATAAAACCCAAATCAAAAGATAAGGTTAAGGTTTTCAGTTGCGATACTGTTTTTTATGAATTCCGAGCCTTTCTCTGTAATCATTACTGTCGGTGCATTGGTATTGCCAGAGGTAATTGTCGGCATGATGGACGCATCCACGACGCGTAAATGATCATCTACTACAGCCATCGAGTCTTTGCCCATCTTATAAGTGCCCACAGGGTGAAAGATTATAGTGACCAAATTACCAGCGGCGTGGATCAACTCCTCATCACTGGTCAAATGCTTATTTGATGTTTATGGAAGACAATCTCGGTACGTTAGAATCTGGAAAATATGCAGATCTTGTTGTGTTAGATAGAGATTATTTGGAAATACCAGTTGATGATGTTCGCAATATAGAGACCGTGATGACGATGGTAAGTGGCGAGATTGTTTATCATGCG
>MDSW01028048.1_pt1 | contig 10121 bp, 2 predicted proteins | sample 811171 | NCBI WGS metagenome assembly MDSW01 (sample SAMN05326641, study PRJNA326480) | marine metagenome | isolation source: seawater | place: Atlantic Ocean: North West | collected 2012 | reverse complement strand
TATAGCATACTCCGAATCGACCCCCGGGGGTATTCTGAAGCTCAGTTTCAGGTCTGTGTTCGTTCGGAGGACGTTTCCCGCGTCCTGCACCGAAGGAATACCGTCTGCTCCGATAATGGACAGGGTGGGCTCCCAGTTCATGGCCACTATCATGTCCTCCGTAGTTTCGGAGACCCGTCTGAGGGTGTCCACCGTTGGGAACTGCTCCCATATGCTGTCACCTAATATCTCTCTGAGTGCGATTGCATTCTCCCTGACTTTTTCGGGGATATCAACATGCATCTCGGGAATTAGAACCTGACCAGATACAGAGTCCTCGACCCTATCCAGTAGAATCCGCTGGATTCTGAAAGAAGAGGGAATCGAGCCCCCTGAGTTCCCCGAGTGTATTCCCTCGTGAGATACCTTCACTGATAGGGTTCCGGAGACAAGGCCCCTAAGGGCCTCTGTCATCCAAACATGTTCATAATCAGGTCCACCACTATCCAAAACAACCACCATGTCTGGATTACCCAGTTGCTCCGTCAGAGCCTCTAGATACGGAGGGAGGTCAAATGACCCAGATTCCTCGCATGTCTCTATGATCATGGTACAACGTGGATGGGGCACGTCTGCCTCTTGCAGTAGTCTGACAGATGTGGCGCAAAGATAGCCGCCGTACCCATCGTCAACAGACCCACGTCCGTAGAGCCATGGATCCCTCCTAACCGCTTTGAGTGGGTGAAGACCCTCTGACCACAATCCTGGCTTAGATGGCTGCTTGTCCAAGTGGGAGTAGAATATCACCTCGCCCGGACCGGTCCCTTCGATAGTTACTAAAAGTACAGGAGAAAGGCCATCTATCCTTTGAGTCTCATATGAAATCCCTGAAATTCCTTGTTTATCGAGCCAACCACAAAAGAGCTCTATCGTGGCATCTAACTCTCCCAAATTCTCCCAATCTGGCTCAAACATAGGAGAGAGGGCCTTTATTTGTATTAATTCGGATAGACTAGGAAGAATTGACTCCTCCCAAATCTGATCACTCCTATTCATCAATCTCTCAAGGTCAATTGCCATACCTCGTTGGTGGAGAGATTGCTCAAGGAACCTTCTACTAACTAGTCTGAATTCGGTCCGCAGAAAGGCATATCCCCTCTGTTAAATGGACAACTTTCGCATATTTTCGATTCTTTTTGCGTCAATCGAGGGAAATCAGATATTGACAATTCCTCCTTAGTAGCCATAATTACCGATCTTTCAAGTAATTCGTCTAATTCGGTTAGAGATTTTTCCATCATCTCTTTAGGAAATTCAACAATCCTACCAGTGACCCCTATCAATATTGCAGGGGGTAGAACTTTTCTGTAAGGTAGTCCCAGATTCTTCTTACTTTGTTCGGTTTCCTTCAATGCCTTGTGATACAATGCCAATTGCATTCTGTGTTTATTCAGTATTTCCTCCTCAGAGTAGCATACTGGTGAAAGCGTTTGACTACCAATTGACTCCAGTAGACCCGTGTATTTCTGATCCTCAATTCTTTGGGCTTCTTCGGTTTTCAGATCGACGGCTCTAATTGTCGATTCGCCTTCAACTGTCTTAGTGCAAAGAATCAGATCAATAATGCCACTTGTCTCAACTATTGGAGTTTCACTTATCGAAAGTTGTTGGTTGCCATCTGGGGTCCAACGAGTTTGTACTATTCCCTCCGTATCCAAAGGAAGAGAGATGTTGAATGGATATTCTGTCCTGAGACCCTCGAGTGTATGACCATCGATCGTATGTCCAGAGATCATTTGGCCCAGAACGCCAGAGTTTATTCTACTAGCCATTATTTTGGCAAGTCTCGCTATTTTTTCTTTATTTGAACCAGGAGGGAGATACTCCTGGAAGACAATGTCGTGTATCTCCTCTTCATGAATTAGATTAGGGCGACGAGTAGTCCACGAGTTTAGCAGGGGCGTGCTTGGACCATCTTTTCCTGCACCTGGGTTTCCGATTCCAATCTCTAAAATCCTGTGGAAGATTGTACCGAAGACGGCTTTGTTGAATTTGTTTTGTTCTCCATCAATTTTGATTACTTCAGTACTTTCCGATATTGCTTGAGGTTTCATTCCTCCTCTTGTCTCCAACCAGTGACGACGAGAGCAATCTTGGAAATCGGTTAGGTTGCTAGGGCTGACTCGTACCCTCACCGAGGCGTCTTTCCGGATGTTTGATCTTTGGGATTCATTTGAACCTGAACTTGAGATAGCAGCTATATTTTTGATTTTATTCTTGATAGTGGTTACTTGTTTTTCCCATTCGGTGTCGGGAAAACAGTTTGGGTGGTGGAAAATTGCCATCCCTAATTCGTTCGATGACCCTAAGAAAGCATTCTCGATAAGATTGCCGGGTTCAAGTAAGACTTCATTAGATTCTTCATGAGGAGGGATCCATGGGGAGTTTTCTTCCGATCTCCTGACAGAACCCATGGCTAGCGACCTGAGCCACATCTGTCCAAGTTGAGGCTTGTCTTCGTAATAGTTGTCTTTACCGGTGATCCATGGAATTCTAGTCGAGAGGACGTTTGATACTGACTCAGTGTGTGTAGCCCCGGAAGACCCTACTAGGATTAGCTTCTCCTCTGCCCTGGTTGCCCCGACATAGAGCAATCTCCTTGCTTCTGCGATCTTTCTAGATTTGTGAAGCATTGCTGCATGGGACCATATGGCTGAATAGGGGCTCCCTTGTGAAGGCCATGGATTGGGTTTTCCTGCAAATATCTCCGGAGTTACAATTAGTCTGTTCAAATGGTCGTTTGACATGTTGGTTTGTCTTTTCGAGAATAAATCTGCGATTATTACTACCTTGGCCTCAAGTCCCTTCGCACTATGAATTGTCATCATCCTAACTGAGTTTCCTGCTGGGATATTTTTGCTTTCCATTTTTTCTGGATTGCTTTCCATTATTTCCCTGATACTATCTGCAATGACGATCGGATCTCCTCCAGCCTCTGATGATATCTCACGGACAACTTCTACAAACTGGTCTGCCTCCTGTCTTGATGAGTCTTCGTGATATGAGGTAAGAAGATCTGAGAACTCCAGGGTTTCCTCCAATATATCGATGATTCGAGATTGTTCAGATAAACTGCACCATCTTTCGATTAATGATTTCTGACGTGAGTTGGTGGAAAATTTGGCTAGCTTTTGGAGTAGATCTTCACCCTCTTCGGCCTCTCTTGAGAAATTCTGAATGTTTTCGTCATTCATACCGATTATCGGGGAACGAGAGACCCAGGTTGCATAGTGGATTGAGGTTGGATTGGCTACCAATTGTAGGAGACCGTTCAGTGAATGAACTATTGGGCGCTCAAGTAATCCACCTTCTTGATCTAATTGCACGGGAATTTCGAGATTTCGCAATTGTCTAACTATGGCCTCCCTGATTCTAGGCCTTGTAGGAAGTAGTATCATGATGTCATTAGGCTCAATTGGGTCTTCTGAGTCTAAATTTTTCCATCCTCTTTCGGAGATTACCCGCGATGGTGAACCATCAATTAGGCTTTTAATTCGGAGAGCGATTAACAACGCCTGCCTCTCCAACTGATCTCTCTTAGAAGAGCCGAAGGGGTCTATCGGTTCATCGAGATCGGTGCTGGGGTTGCCCTCTATTTCGGAATTAACGGGACATATCCATTCAATTGATCCTCTTGAATGGAACTTTTCATCACATGGAGATAAAGCCTGACTACTTGCATAGTAGTCTGCTCCAGGAATGTCATTATACTTGCTCGAGAAGATATCTTCCCACCACTCATTCATCGCTCTAATCATTCCACCACTAGTACGATAATTTACACTAAGCGTAATCAGACCCCTCTTCCTATTTTTCACTTCATTAGCGTGAACTGGTGTAGATATATTACCAATCTCTGGAGCATCGAATGGAATCCATTTCGCCAAATGCCGACCTGCGTCTTTAGAATATTCGGTTCCTTTGGTAATAGTTAATGCGGAGGAGTTCCGAGGATTCCTACTTTCCGATTCTCTCCTCAAAGCTGGTTTGCGTGTCAATTCCCTCACTGTCGTGAACTCGTGATCATTGATCGACATCAAAGTATTTGCAAATTTTCTGAATCCGGATACCTCTGCCTGACGAAATGCATAGATGCTCTGTTTTACATCACCAACATAGCAAATGGTGGGTTGCCATGGGGTTTCTGGTGGTGGTTTCTCACCATCATCAATCTCTCTTTCCCCCCATAGTCTGGATAGGATTCTCCACTGGAGTGGGGAGTTGTCCTGCGCCTCATCTACAATGAAAGCCCGGTACCTTCTACGAATGCTTTTCAAAATCGAGAGACGCTCTTCCAGATCCCTTCTGACTGCTGTTATTCCTGTATAATATTCATGTGTCTTCTCTTGACTGGACTCTATTTCTGAAATGATTCTTAAGGCAGAATGTATGTGGTCATCCCTCCACTCTTGATCCTTATCTAGCGAGTCTAGTGCTTTCTGTACAGAATCTGGATAGAAGGACCTGCATGCTTCTGGACAATTCGCCAACAACAGATCTCCAGCAAACCTCTGGATATCGTCAAAATCATGTGACTCCTCGGTCTCCTTAATTTTGTCAATTATGCCCTTAAATCCTAGTTTCAACAGGTATAAGTCCTGTAGATTGGATACTTCGGCATCCATGGAATAATGGAATCCTGATGGATCGGAGTCTAGTCTTACTGGAATGGGCACTGGCAATGGTTCTGAAGAGCGAATCCAGTCTTCTGGAGCCTGATGCGGCCTACTATCGCTAAGGAAGATTGATGTTCTCACAAAATGAAGGAGGAATGAGTTTTGAGGTCCGTTCCACAGCTGTATTAGTCCGTCTTTGATTTCTCGAAATTTATCCTGATATTCTTTCTTCAAAGATTTATCTGAAATCTGAGAGGGTCTATTTACTCCTGCTTCCCATGAGTCGACTGGAAAGTGATCATGAGGAAAAAATGTCATTCCTTTTTTTTCAAAAAGTGATGCTTGGGTGACTATGCAGTTAAATATTTGAGAAAGCCAGACTAGGGCCTTCCAAGTGTCCTTTGGTGGACCGCTCTCATTCAGGGAGTTCAAGCAAGCTACCCTAGTGTCGGCACCCCATCCCCTGCCCTTCTTTATCTCCAGATGATTTAGATTTTCTTTGATTAGTTCACATATCATTCCAATCAGATGATGAGTGTTCCTTGCGTGCTCATGGATTATCTCTTCTTCTATTTCTTCTAGCAACATTGTACGGATTAAGGCCGGATCAACCATTCCATTTTCATCCATGATCTTCCTAGAAGCTTCGTCCAAGAAGACTGAGTTTGCGACAAGTGAGGATAGTACTTTTTTGGCATACCAATGATTTGGGTATAGTACAGACAGTCTATCTCTAGCCTCTATTACCTGAGTTGCTATATTTCCTGGTATTCCCGCATCTACTGCGTCCCCAATTCTAGAGGGGGCGCTCGAAAGCCTCCAAATGGTCTTCATCGCTTGTTCAGTAATTAATATCCGTCCTGTATCCGAAATATTTCCTCTACTCAGTGAGTTATCGAGTTTCCATTTGTAAGGGGAGGTCAATCTGTTCAAAAAAGAGTCTATGGTACCTATCGGGGCGTCGTCGAGAAGGGTTAGGAGTTGCTCTACGAAGCCCGGATCCCTAATCCTTGGATCGGTCTGGATTTCATCTCCTATCCCCATTGATCCGTATCTCAAGGACAAAATTTTCTTTCTGAGTCGATCCTTTATTTCATCTGATGCTCTGTTCGTGAAGGTGATAAGGACAACCTCACCGGGGAGGAGGCCCCCCCAATCCCGTAAATCTACTCTTTCTGAAGGAGTAGCGGAGAGCATCCCCCCAGACAGGTCGGCAGGCCTCTCTGGAACTGGCAGGATTCTTGTAGCTCTTTGATCCTCTGTTAGGTAGTGTTCAATCACTCTTTCGATTATTGTACTGGTTTTGCCCGTTCCTGCTCCAGCATCAATAACTATGTGTGAATCAAGATTGAGCGCTAGAGTTTGGGAGGTGTTCAGTCTCATATTCTATTCACCTCAACTCTCGCATCGCAAGCGTTTCTAACCTTACAGAATCTGCAAGAGGACTCTGAAGGCGTTGGAACAACATGACCCGAATAGGCCATTTCGGCAGCCCTGGAAGCTGTAAGAAGGCGTTGAGAAAGCCATGCCCTGAAGGGATCGCTCTTGGGTGCCGCGTCCTCATTTGGGAACCTATACATCTTGGAGGAAAGGTTTGTTATTTTCCCGATTTTTATCTGTGAATTTTGTGTATAATTTTTAGATTTCTCGATAAAATGTTCCGTATTGTGGCCAATAACGGAAATTCCTGCTGCAACCACCAAATCTCCGGGGTGACTCAATTCCCAGGAACGAGCGTAAATTGCAAGTTGGATTTCCTCAAGGAGTGCGATATCGTGCCTCTCCTGTGGTTTCTTAGTATCTGAGCTCTTTAGATCGCGAATCGCGACTATCCTCTTAGGTTTCCAATTTGATCCATGTATCATTAGGGGCGCGACAGAATCGTTACCTCTGGGGTCATACCACTTTTCGGAATCTTTGTCAAATGGTAGCAAATCAACACGATCAATAAACCCGTGGGCTTTGAATGGTGGTGTATTGTCACCATTTTGAAATCTGTCTGGGATTGATATTTCCACGCCTCCTTGATTATTATCCCCAATACTCCATTCCAAACATATTGGTGCTGAGTCGCCAATTGACCTTTCTGATCTTACTAAAGCTCCCACCCTCCCTGAAGTGGGGACGGGGGCCGGATCAGCCAGCCAACTATTCCACTCATTCCGACCCATGCCGGTAAATGAGCGGAGTCTTTGGTTTGACACGGCATCAGTTCTTTCGAGCCATGGTGCTCTAGAGTCTAGGGAAGAGAGTGCAATTTCCATCATATCTGAATCGCTTATATCTGACTCCGAGATTGTCATTGGAGAGTCGTAATCTATTACCTTCTCCTTTCCTATCTCCAAGCCAAGTACCTTGGAAATGATGTCATAATGGACATTATGTAATAGGGTTCCTTGAGTCCTGTTGTCTAAATCCTCAGTAATGATATCATCTTCACTAGCTCCGATCCCTCTTGTTAGCCACCCCATCCTAGGACATCTTATCCAATCTTGTAGTCTGGACGGGGACCATACACTAACTGATTGCTCTACTCCTGTCCCATGACCATTGCGAGAGTCAAATCCTATTTCTCCAATTCGTCGACCTTTCAGTGGTCTCGGATCGATGGTGGGGGTCTTACTTCGGTTGTATAGGCCCCCAACAACAGGCCATCTTTCGTTATATCTTGGATGTTCAAATTCTGGGAGGATCGGAAACTCTTCATGTTCAAATTCTGGGAGGATCGGAAACTCTTCTGAAGTGGCTCCAATCCCTTTCCTCTTCGGCACCCTAAGCTTCAACAAATCTTTCCTTTCTATAGAAACAAGATTAGGGAGAAGTTCCTCATCAAGGTAGCCATCAACAGGACTTGCACGGAAAGGCTGTCTTCTCGATAGTTCTTGATGCATCAGTGAATCGAATGATATGGAGATTGAGCTCGGTTTGATCGGTGTTCTGTATGGGTTCCGTCCATTGAATATTTCTTGTCCGTCTCTTTGTCTGAAATCCTTCGGACTTACGGGACGTATGCTTTTTTTCTCCAGAAAATTAGTCTCTAGTTCATTTTCGGCATCTGATGTATACTCTCTGAGAGGGGCTGCTGGAGGTGAAGAGTCGTCTTCTTGAGAATCAAGAATTATCGTTTCGCTTGCAGAATATATGAGATTTAGCAAGTGATGCCTAGCATCCCTAATTGGTCCGTCTGGCCTGAGAATATTCATTCTGTGCCTTTCTTGTTCTCCCAGGAAAGCTACACGTTTGACCTTGAGTGGCCATGAATTGCTGGACAAATGTGTCAGAATTGTCAAGTCTGAATTACAGCCCATCGAATCTGATGGAGTGTGTAGCAAAATTCTCTGTTTCGGGTTATTTCCTATGGATGTTATTTTAGCAGAGTCCAGAACTGATCTCATTTCATCGACCCAGTCAATTCCGTTTAATGGTGGAGTGTGGGACATTACAGACTGCATTTCTCTTAGGCTAGTATGATTATCGAGGATTGTTTGCTGAACACTGGCTATGGAGGGGGAGTTTCCCTGACTAAGTTCCATCAATGACTCTGTTTCTAAACTCCCAAGAATATGAAATAGCCATTCGTCACCTGTAGATCGTACATCTACCAATGGGAGCTTCGCTCCAGAATGACATCCAATTCTAATTTCGCTTTCCAGAAGTGCTTTCTTGTCTGCGTCGCAGAGTAGAGGAGTTAGTGAATTAGCCAAACATAGAACCCACCATTGAGCGGATTCTCTGGCACTCTGCTCGTTTTCTTCGGTGTAAACTCTGGAAAGGGATTGGAGCCACTTCAGAAGAGTTCCCGGCCCTCCCAGGATGTGATTATCTCTGGCGATTCTCGATAGTACGTCCAAGTCAAACACTGGCTCTATTGAGGGGTCTGTTGGATGAGATGCGGGAGTCTCGAAGGTTTTGACGACTGATTGGCTTGCGATGGATTTCATAGTTTCGAAGGAAAATGCATCGGCTCCATGAGGGAGGGAAATGAGGAGCTTGAGCCAATTTCCTAGTGGATGCATGGTTGAAGTGATTTCTTTTGGGTTGAGTTGGATTCCTATGTTTCGAAATGCGCGATGCCAGCGATGCCTATTCTCTTCCAAAGAAGGATCTACAATCAAAATAACATCATCTTTACTGTCTTGTAGTCTACTTTGAGCGATGTCTATCGATGCATCGATCGAGTGAGCCTCTCTTTGTATTAGAGTTCGGGAGACCTTGTTGACTGGTGTCTCGGAATCAATTTTATGTGAGGGGACCCAATTTGGTAGTTCTCTAGGATTTGTTATCGGGAATTCATCTAGTAGAAGTTTACCATGAGTTCCAAGTCTAAAGTTTCCAGGGTATACTAACTGATGGATTGGAAGGATATGTGAGATTTCTAACATTAGATCCAAGTGAGACTGCGGGAATGACGGCTGCTGATTTAGCATAATTATTCCATCTAAGTCCAAGAAAGAAAACGGTTCAGAGCGGGCTCTAAGCGCCTCGATTACCCTAAGCACACCCATATCTGGATGGGTTCCTCCAAGCTTTTTCTCCACTCTGGCAATTAATTTTGGAAAGGTTCCGGCCCCAGGTCCATCCCAATTGGAAATCGAGTTTTCTTTTGAGAGAGTAGCGAATAGATCGGTAAGTGATCTAGTCTTTCCCCTGCCCCAATCCATAGAGGGTATGGGATTAATCAGTGGAAATCCTAGTTTCTTTGATTCAAGCCTGCATTCTTCGTGAATAATTAGTTCTAGAGGTCCCCTGTTTGATATTATTCTAGGTAGGCGAAAGTCTGCTATCAGAGTTCGAACAAGGGAGTTGATGGTATGATGGAGATTACTTTCAATTGCAAGATTTTCATTGAATCTAGAAATTACCTGTCTTCGTGAGTTTTCATTTGGGTAGATGACCATTATTCTTGAAGGTCCGCCAGAAACGAATGGAGTTGAGTCTGTTGATTGGCGGATTAAATGGTCTAAAAGCCATGAAGGAATTGGGCCTCTTGAAATATATTCGCTAGTTACAGATTTCTCTCTTGCCCGCAACATGTCACCCCTGAGCATTGACCATGGTCGGGGGTAGTTATTCAACCCAACTGTTAGAGCTCACTACAATTACTCTGAAAATTTATTTCGCCGAGGTGTCAGAGCTGCTAGCATACACAAGAGAGTGGTCACTCCCGGCGCCGGGATGGAGTTCGAACTATTGGCAGCATCTCGAAATTCCCAGTCTACAATCAGGACAACGGACATATCGTCCCCATCCCATGGTTCGGGGGGCTCTAATGCGAAGGACCCTGCAAGGCTTGTGCCCACGTTGACAGCCTCGTGAAGGACATTAGTGTAGTTCGCCTTCCCGTTGCTTCCCTCCGGATAGTATGCGACATCCTCCACGAACATCAGCCAGGTGTTCAGCTCCCATGGGGAGTCTTCCTCCGACCAGAGGCTTATGTCCCACTGGAAGTTGAAGTCCAGAATCTCT
>MDSW01080250.1_pt1 | contig 10122 bp, 8 predicted proteins | sample 811171 | NCBI WGS metagenome assembly MDSW01 (sample SAMN05326641, study PRJNA326480) | marine metagenome | isolation source: seawater | place: Atlantic Ocean: North West | collected 2012 | reverse complement strand
TTTTGGCTACTAATTTTTATTCAATCAAAATCGATAAAACAGGTTTAAATGAAAAATCAACAAACGAAGGTATTATAGCGCCAGCAGTTTTCTTAATCCTAACAGCAATTCTTTGTTACGGATTATCAGATAAAATTTATATTACCTAAACCTTTATTTTTTGAAAAAACAAATTTTGCTGTAACTAATAGAAAAAATTATTTCCAATTAATAATTACCCCTCTTGCGCTAATAATAATGATAAAGAACAAGCATTATAATAATCATTAATTACTACAAATTCTCCTGTTGTATGACAAAAATTATGCCCCGCTCCATATGTAATTGTGGGAATATCTTTTTTAATTAGCCAATTAGCATCAAAACCTCCTGAAATATTTACAAGTTTTGGTTTTAATCCTAATTTATTAACTTTTTCTTTAGCAATCACTACAGCTTTTTCTTCGTCTTTTAATTTAAAAGAATAATAATCTGTGTGCCTTGTAAAATTTAATTTTGACCTTTCTCCTTCATCATTTTGATATTGATCACAAATTTTTTTAAAAGAGTTTTCATAAGCATCAGTAATTTCTGAAACAAAACTTTGATCATAACTTCTAGACTCGCCTTTAATGTATGTATATTCAGTAACTGTATTAGGAGACTGACCAGCCGAAGTTCCATTTTTACCACCAAAGATGCCAATATTTGATGTACCTTCTTTATTGTTCTTTTTAATTTTTCCGAACCATCCAGAGTTTTTTACATCAGCTAAAGCTAATGAGGCAATCATTGAAGCTGATAATCCTTTTTCTGGCGCTAATCCTGCATGTTCTGCTTTACCGAATATTTCTACTTCCCATCTATCACATCCTACTGCTCCTGTTACTATTTCTTCAGCAGGACCTCCATCAATATTGTAACCTCGAATTGGATTGCCTAAATCTTCTTTGTTTACTTTTCTTGCTCCCCAAAGACCACTTTCCTCCCTGACTGTAAATAAAACAGTGATTGGTCCATGTGGAATATTTTCTTTAAACAATGTTTTTAACATTGTTACTAGTGCTGATACACCAGTCCTATCATCTCCACCTAAAGCAGTATTTTCTTTTGGCAATATTTTATCATCTTTTATAACTGGAATTGCTCCTCGACACAAAGGAACTGTATCTAAATGGCTGCTAAACATTATTCTTTCAGCATTAATAGTCCCTGGAAGTTTTATTATTAAATTTCCAACTTGAGTTGGTAAAGGTATTTTTTCATTAGCATTATCAAAAGTTATATATTCAGAAGGTATGCCATAACTTATCAAATCATTTTTAATAGTCATTGCAATATCGCGTTCTTCACCTGTTACACCTTCTATTGATAAAAACTTCATTAAATCATCTAAGGATTGTTTTTTATCAAAATTATTAATCATATTTTTCCTTTCATTTCTAATTGGGTATTTCCAATGTTGCTGATATTAATTTTTTTGTATAATCATGTTGTGGAGAACTAAAAATTTCCTTTTTATCTCCAATTTCAACAATTTTTCCTAGATGCATAATTGCAATTCTATTACACATATTTTTTAAAACAGATAGATCGTGTGAAATCATAATCATACTTACTTTGGTCTCTGCATTAATTTTTTTTAATAGCTTCAATATTTCTGATCTAATTGACATATCAAGAGATGCTACCGCCTCGTCAGAAATTATTAGTTTGGGTTCAGTTGAAATAGCTCTAGCTATGGCTACTCTTTGCTGTTGACCTCCGCTTAGTTCATGAGGGTGTCTATCATAAAAAACTTCTGGTGGTGTTAGCTCGACTTTTTCTAAAAGTTCAAATACTTTATTTTTAATATCATTTTCTTCTAAATTAAAATGTATTTTAATAGCTAAAGATAAAGTTTTTCCTATTGTTTTTCTAGGATTAAGTGAACCATAAGGATCTTGAAAAACCATTTGAATATTTTTTCTAAAATTTTTTCTTTCATTTTTTAAATAAGAGTTAATTTCTTTATCTATAAAAGTTATTTTGCCAGAATTTAATTCTAAAAGTCCCATTAATAAATTAGCAACTGTAGTTTTGCCTGATCCACTTTCTCCAGCAATACCAAAAATTTCACCTTCTTTAAGACTAAAACTTAGATCATTAACTGCTTTTAGAGGTTTTTTTGTACCAGGTAATTTAAAATTTTTACTTAGATTTTCTATGTTTAGAATTTTATTAACATCGTGATTTGAGTAAAAATCACTATTTTCAATCTGTTTTGAAGAATTTAATAATTTTTTTGTATAATCATGTTGAGGATTGCTAAATAGATTTTTGCTTATGGAACTTTCGATGGTTTTACCTTCAAACATTACATAAACTCTAGAGCAAATGTAAGAAACTACTGCTAAATTGTGTGTGATTACAATAATTGATATTTTTTTGGTTTTGGAAATACTTTTAAGTAAATCTAATATTTGTAATTGAGTTGTAACATCAAGTGCTGTTGTACATTCATCTGCAATTATCAAATCTGGTTTGCATGAAATTGCCATAGCAATCATAACTCTTTGCTGCATACCGCCACTTAATTGATGAGGAAAACAATTCATTATCTTGTCAGGGTTTCTTAAACCCACATCGCTTAAAGCACTTATAATAATATCATCAACTTCTTTTGTATCTACTTTCTGATGTAAAATAATATTTTCAGCAATTTGGTCTCCAATTTTTAAGACAGGGTTTAAAAAAGTAGATGGATTTTGAAAAATAAATGAAATTTTTGAACCTCTAACATTTCTTAGTTCGTTTTCATTTAAGTTTAAAAGATTTTTATTATGAAATAAAATTTTACCACTTATAATTTTTCCACCCTCTGGTAATAACTTTAAAATTGTTCTTGATGTCAAAGATTTACCAGATCCAGATTCTCCAACAATTCCAACGATTTCTCCACTATCAACATCTAAATCTACACCATCAACAGCTTTTACAACTCCTTCGTAAGTTTCAATATGCATTTTTAAATTTTCTATCTTAAGTAATTTATTATCCATTCTATTTTTTCCTTCGTGGATTAAAAACGTCATTTAAACCCTCGCCAAATAAATTCAATGACAAAACAACCATAAAAATTGCAATTCCAGGAAAAAAAACCATATACCATGATTGTCTAAAAAATTCTTGGGCATTGTTTAACATCAATCCCCAACTAACCATTGAAGAGTCTCCAAAACCTAAAAAACTTAATGCTGACTCTATCAAAATTGCTGTGGCTTGGGTTAAAGACATGTTTACAATTATTGTTGTCATCGTATTTGGAACTAATTCTGAAAAAATAATTTTAAAATCAGAAGCACCAGATGCAATTGCAGCTTTACAATATGGTCTTTCTTTTAAACTTAGAATTTCTGCCCTAACAAGTCTTGAAGTTTGTGGCCAAGATAATATTGAAATAACAATAATTATGTTAATAATATTTGCACCAAATATTGCAACTAATACCAATGCTAAGAAAATAGGAGGTATTACCAAAAACATTTCGGTAATTCTCATAAGAATAGAGTCAACTATTCCTCCATAATAGCCTGCTATTGCTCCTAAAAATACACCTACCACAGTAGATGTAATTACTGCAATAAATGATACTATAAGTGTAATTCTAGCTCCGTATAATAATTCACTATATAAATCTCTTCCAAGGTTATCGGTACCAAGAAAATGTTTAAAACTTGGATTCAAAAAAGCTTCACCTGCTCCTGTAGTTAATGGAGGATATGTTGCAAAAAATGGAGCAAAAATTGCAAGAACTATAAATATCAAAAGAATAATTAATCCAGCTACGCCGATTTTATTTTGTTTAAAAATTCTCCAAAAACTTTTTAATTTTTTTATAATGGTATAAATTTTTTTCATTTAAGCCTTATCCTCGGATCTAAATAAGTGTACAAAACATCTACAATGAAAGTAATTATTGTTACAGACAAGGATATAACAATAAACAAACCCATAATTAATGGATAATCTCTTTCAAACAGGGCATCTAACATTAATAAGCCTAAGCCTGGCCAACCAAATACAGATTCGATAACAACTGCTCCAGAAAGCATATAACCTAGTCTCAAACCAATATAAGTTACTACAGGTAACAAAGCATTCTTAAGTGCGTGTTTAAAAAAAATTCTATTATCTGATAAACCTTTTGATTTAGCTGTCAAAATATAATCTTGGCCAAGCGCTTCTATCATGCTAGCTCTAACAAATCGCATTACAAAAGCTCCTAATGTTGATCCTAATGTAATTGTAGGTAATAATAAATGAGTTAATCTATCTAATATAAAACTTTTATCCCCCAATATCATAGACTCCATACCTGATACTGGCAAAATTCCCCAATTAACTGAAAAAACAATTATTAACATTTGACCCAACCAAAAATTAGGAAGAGAATATAAAAATAATGCTATCACCATTGATACATTATCTCTTAATGAATATGGTTTTGTTGCAGCATAAACACCAATTAAAATCCCAAAAATTGCTCCAAAACCAATACTCGATGTCATTAAAATTATGGTTGGAAGAGCTCTTTCCCAAATAATTTTTGATACGTTTTCATTCATTACAAAAGATTTACCAAGATCTCCGCTCAAAATTCCTTTTAAATATAAAATTAATTGTTCAAAAACTGACTTGTCTAATCCTAATCTCTTTCTAATTTGTGCTTCAAATTCAGGATCAGCTCCACTTTCTCCTATAAACATAAATACTGCATCACCAGGAGCCAATTGGATCATCAAAAAACTTAGAACTAATATTCCAAAAACTACTGGAATTATTTGCAAGGTTCTTTTGATTAAATAGTTATAATTCATGTTTAATTTTTAATTAAATAATACCATTAAAAAAAAACCCACCAAATCATATGATTGGTGGGTTTTATATATTTCAGTAACTATTTTCTGTTACTTGGTATTTTCCCATTCCAATTTACAGTTTCTAAACCATCTCTAAAAGTATAACCTATAGGGAAACCATCAAGTTTCTCATTATAAGTCCATAACCATTTAGTTCCGTAAAGTGCCAACATTGGTAGGTCATCTGCCAATATTTGATGGGCTTCAACATACATTTTTTTTCTTTTAACAGGATCTAACTCACCTCTTCCTTTATCTAACAAGTCGTCAATCTTTTTATTATTGTATCCAGATGAATTAGCATTCCATCCTTTACCAATATTTTTTGAGTGCCAACTTTTTGTTAATAAGTCAGGATCGGGGCCTGTAGCAATAGTAGTAATGTACATATCATAATCCATTTTTTTATGAACTTTTTCAGTTATCGCTGAAGCATCCATTTTTGTAACATCTAATTCTATACCAGCTGCTTTAAGATTGGATCTCATAATATCTAAAACTTTTGGGTGATTAGAGTTTTTCTGTTCATGAATTATAGATATTTTAAATCTATTACCACTACCATCTTTTTTAAATCCCGCAGAGTCTAAGAGAGCTTCTGCTTTACCTACATCATAAGGAAAATATTGAGAAGGAGCTTCGCCCGTGTACCATGATAAAAATCCTTGTTTATCATTTCTAACATTGTCAGCAACACCAGCAAAAACTTTATCAATTATTTCATCTGTATTTATTAGATGAGCTAAAGCTTGTCTTACTTTTTTATTACCAGTATATTTTCCTTTAGTGTTCATATAAATGAAGTCAAAAGCCATATTTGCATACGCGAAAGAATGAACTTTTATTCCATTATCGGCATCGTTTACTCTTGATATTTCTTTTCCTGCCAAATAACCAGGATAAGAATGAATGAAGTCAATTTCTCCAGCTTCTAAAGAAGAGACTAAGGAAGTTTTATTTGGTAAAATTTTAAAATATAATTTATCCAAATAAGGTAACTGATCTCCATTTGATGCTTTTGCCCAATAATTCTCATTTCTTTCAAAAACTATTCGATCACCTTTTTTCCACTCAACAAATTTAAAAGGACCTGTTCCAATTGGAGCATTGTTGTAATTACTGTTAGGTATATCTTGTCCTTCCAATATATGTTTTGGAGCCATAGAGCACCATTTTGAGTCTAACTTTGTTAGAAAAGTAGCATCGCTTTTACTCAGTTTAATTACTGCCTTATATGGATCAGGCGTATCTATACTTTCTACAATGCTATAATTGTTTTTTCCTTGTGGATGATGTGGTCTACAAATATTTAGTATTCCAAATTTAACATCTTCTGATGTAAATTTTTTTCCATCATGCCAATTAACATCATTTCTCAAATTTAATGTTATAGTTTTTCCATCTGAACTGACATTCCAAGATTTTGCAAGCATAGGAGTTAATTTACCATCTCCCATTTTGCTAACTCTTAGCAAACCATCAAAAAGATTTATTGAAATCAATTGACCTGAAAAAGTTTTTGGATATATAGCAGAATTCAAGTTTTTTTGACTTCCCGGAACTCCTATAATTAATGCACCACCATGTTTTGACGATGCAACTACTTTTCCAGTAGTTAAGATAGAAATAACAAAAAACATTATTAATACTGGCAAAAATAACTTTTTGACAGAATATAAATTATTATTTTTCATATTTCTCCTTTTTCGTTTTTACATTATTTTAAAACAAACCTTTCGTTTAGATTTGTTTTAAAATTCAATAGATCAATAATTAATTTGATCATAATTTTACAATTCCAATATCATTTTCTATTATTATTTTAGTTCCTAACTCCTTAGACATTTCAACTTGTCTTGTAAGTATTTCTTGAGCTATCTTTCCTTTTGCAATTCTTGGCAATCCTCTTTCCCAAATAGGTTTGTCTCTCCCCATATGCATAGGATGTAATTTGATCTCAATTACTTTTCCTTCTTTCATTTTAAAATCATATAAAAAACCTTGATTCCATAAAGGTGACACTCCGAATTGACCGGCTGGTCTTGCATTAGTAATATCTATTGGTAAAGAATTATAAGGATCAAGTTCCCAGTTATCATACAAGTCATATGGAAATCTTGGCAAAGTTTCTACCATCCATGAAAACCAACCAAGATCATAAAAAATTGGTTTATCTTTATATATTTCTATACCCTTACCATGCATTCCATGAAATAAACAAATATCAGCACCTGCATCTATAGCATCATGAGCAAACTTTTTAACAAAATCAGCAGGAACTTCAGCATAAGGGCCGGTTTTTTTATTTCCATTTGCATGAGTATGATGACTCACAATTACATAATCAGCCATTTGTTTGGCATTCTTTATCCATTTTATATTAGCATCAACATCTTTTTGATATGAAACTGTTGTAAACCCAGGCTCTTTACTTTCTCTAAAAGTTAAACCTGGGTTGCCGCCGTTAGGGAAGAATAATTGTTTATCTTTGTCTTTCTCACGACCTCTAAATTTGTCTAATTTTAAATCTTTTCTAATTTTTTTTAATTGATCAATAGTTTCTTTTTTTGCATCAATTATTACATCATAACGAATTGTATTATTTCCAGGTCTACCTTTGAACTTTCCTTTTGGATCACTCGCCATTGGTGGTTGAACAAATTCTCCTTGTTCATGAGAAGAGTCTATGGAAATAAGAGCCACTCTTCCATTGGGTGTATCAAGATATCCTGGTTCTCTAGCAGCTGTTAAATTCATTCCAGCTCCAGCATAAACAATTCCTGCTTCGTCTAATTGTTTCATTGACTCCTCTATTGCGTGATGAGACCAATCATTCATATGATTGTTGGCAAGAGAGGTTAAATTAAATCCTGTCCATGCATATTCTTTCGCAATCCATTTCTCTCCAAAAAAATATGATGCAAAAGAATAAGGTTTAATTGGATAAGCATCAGGATGTCCTATTTGTCCCTCAAAGTTCATAAATGACACATCGGCACTTCTTAACTTATCAACAACTTTTAAAAAATCAGGATCATTAGATACAGATACTTTTCTTGTATACATAGCGCTACCACTCGCTACCAAAGACAGTATTCTAGAACTATCAGACATAATTGAATAAATTAAACCAGACTATTAAAGTAATGTAAAATATGTTATATATAATAAATTGATATAAAAATCATATCAGCAACTTTTTTAAAATGATTACTTTTAAAGAAATAAAATACTTTATTGCTGTAAGTGAAGAGCTTAACTTTAGGAAAGCAGCAAGAAAGCTTAATATTTCTCAACCACCTTTGAGCCAACAAATTAAAATATTAGAGGAAAAAATAGGTTTTAAGCTGTTTGATAGAAATAGAGGATTTGTAAGATTAACTTTGGCAGGAAAAAAATTTTTAAAGGATAGTTATGACATATCCTTAAAAATTAAAAGATCTATAATTTATGGAAAAAAGATTGATGTAGGAGAAATTGGAACTTTAAGAATTGGATTTTCAACATTAGCTAGCTTTTATACTTTGCCAGCATTTATATCTAAGTTTCATAAAAAATATAAAGGTGTTGAACTGCAGTTAAAAGAAATGAGAACTGAAAATATAATTAAAAATTTATTAAGCAAAAATATCGATATAGGTTTTGCGGGGAAAAAAATTATAAATAAAGATATAAAGTCAGTTAGTTTAAATTCCGAAGAAATTGTTTTAGCTATAAATAAAAATAATATTCTTTCAAAAAAAAATAAAATTTCTATATCAGAGATTAAAAATGAAAATTTTATTTTATTTCCAAAAAGTCAAGGATCGTTTGGACTTTATGATAAAATAATTGAGTTTTGTAAAAAAGGAAATTTTGAACCAAATGTAATACAAGAAGCTTATGAAATAGAAGTAATACTAGGCCTAGTATCAGGAGGAATGGGTGTTGCGCTTATACCTGAAAATTCCAGTAAACTATATTTGGATAATATAGTTTTTAAAAAATTCAAAGAAAGATCTCCAGTATCTGAAATTTATTTACTAATTAGAAACAATGAAGAAGATCCCTTAATAAATAATTTTTATAATATTAATAAATTAAATTAATGGTATTAAGTAATAATCAATTAGGTGCACTGTATTTCTTAATAAGTGTTTTTTTATTTTCTACTATGGAAATATTTGTTAAGCTTTTATCTTATGATTATCCAACAGGTGAGATTGTTTTTGCCAGAGGTCTATTCGGAATAATACCTATCTTATTTATTATACCAAAAAAAAATTTTTTTGAAAATTTTAAAACAAAAAATATTAAATTACACCTGTTTAGAACTTTAACGGGATGTTTTGCTTTAGTTTCAATCTTTATTGGTATCAAATATCTACCTTTGGCTGATGCTATAGCAATAACTTTTGCCGCTCCTCTTTTTGCTACTTTTTTTTCAATTTTATTTCTCAATGAAATTGTAGGAAAAAAAAGATGGTTTGCAATTCTTATTGGTTTTGTCGGTATATTAATTGTTTTAAAACCTGGCACATCTTTATTCTCAATTTATTCGATATTTCCAATATTTTTTTGTGTTGGTTTTGCCGCAAGTGCTACAGCAATAAAAATTTTATCAAGAACAGACAAAAATTATTTAATAGCATTTTATTATACGATTGGTCTTACTATTGTTAGTTTTTTTTTAAACCCATTTGATTGGAAAATTCCCAATATACGAGATTTCATTATATTTTTTTTGATAGGGATAACTGGTTCACTTGGCAACATAATAATTACAGAAGCTTATAGAAAAGCTGAGGTTTCTTTAATTACTCCAATTAAATATTTAAATCTTATATTTGCTATAATTTTTGGATTTATTTTATTTAGCGAAATACCAAGTATTTTAACAATTGTTGGATCATTATTTATTGTAATAAGTACTATAATAATATTTTCTAGAGAAAAAAAATTAAGAAAAAAATCTATAATCTCAAAAGAATTGTAGTTATTTAAATAAAATCTATTATTAACTTTGTGCTACTCAAAAGAATTAACGCATAAATAATATTATAAAATAAATTTTCATCTATAATTTTTAATATTTTATATCCAATAAATATTCCAGCAATTGCCAATGGCAAAAGAAATATTGATTGATACAAAGTATCAAGATTCATCATGGAAAGATATATATACAAAGGAAGTTTTATTAAATTTACAAAAGTAAAAAAAATAATTCTTGTGCCTACATAAATTTCTTTTTTTAATCTTA
>MDSW01218810.1_pt1 | contig 10124 bp, 10 predicted proteins | sample 811171 | NCBI WGS metagenome assembly MDSW01 (sample SAMN05326641, study PRJNA326480) | marine metagenome | isolation source: seawater | place: Atlantic Ocean: North West | collected 2012 | reverse complement strand
TTAATATGCATATTATTATTAGTATCAATAGTAAGATAATTAGGTATTAATGGTTGAATTTTGATAATATTTTTTTCATATAACATTTCTTGATGCCATAATGGTACATAAACTATTTCATTATCAATTTCTAATTTAAAAATTTCAGAATTTAAAACACTTTCTAATGATGGATTAATAATATATATATTGTATAATTTCAATTTTTCATTTATAACATCTTTAATCATTTCAATAGTTTCTTCTGATAAATTTAACGTATTAATAACTATAAATTTATATATATCTTCCAAAACATTAATATTAATTTTATCAAATAATTGAGATAATAATTTACTACTATATTCAAAACATTTTTTTTGAAATTTATGAACTTCTCCTTTATCAGGTTGATTTAATAATATATTTAATAAACTAATCATCAAATCAGTATATGGTGTATTATATATTTCTTCTTCTGTATTGTTTTCGTATATATTATATATATTAGAATTAATAATATTATATAAGAAAGAATATGCATCACCTATTTCTTGAAATAATTCTTTTGCATCAGGTTCATTATTTTTATCAGGATGATAATTTAAAGCCATAATATGATATGTTTTTTTTAATTCACTATTAGTTAATTCTGTAATATTATTAGAATTATATTTATGATGTAAATTTAATTTATTTAATGCTATTGTTAGATTCATTTTCATTAACTAGCTTTATTAAATATAATACAAATGCCTCTAAATGATAAATAGGTCTATAATTATTATTATAATATTTAAATAAGACACAGGTTTTAATAATAATTTTACTAATAAAATCATTAGATATATTATTTTTTGATAATTCTATTTTTTTTCTAATTACAGAACTAATAATATAATAAACGCAATCATAAATATTTAAATTATATATTAATATATCATATAAAATATTTCGTATATTATTATAATTAATATTATTAGAAAATATAATATTTATAATGTTATTACATATAGATTTTTTTAAATCAACAACATTTTCATTACTATCATTAATATCTATATATTTTAAACTATTTATTGAAGAAATATTAGATATAAATTCATTATATTCATTATCATCATTATTATCAATATTTAAATTTTCTTTTTGTTTTTGTAATAAAAATTTTTTATTATTATTATTAGATAATTTAATATAACTAGAATAACTTAACTTAGAATAATATAATATTTTGCATACATCTTGAATATTATTTGGTATAAAACTTAAATGTTCTGTTAGTAATATAAATTTTAATACAATATTATTAATTAATTTTTTTTGCATATAACTATAAAATATTTCTAATATTTCATTATTTATTTCATGAAAATTTTTACATAATATTATTCCTTTTTTTCCTTTAGAACTTTCTATTACATCTATTATATTATTATAAATATCATTAAATAATATTTTTGAATTACAAGTTAAATTTTGTAGTTCTATTTCATAATGAATATCACTAATTTTTAATATATGTTCATTTTTTAATGAATTTATAATTATTTTTTTCTCATATTTTAAATCACTAGGACTATATTTTTTTATTATTTTTAATGCTTCACTATATTTTGCCGTTGCAGATGGTCCATATAAAATAAAATTTGGTATATTATTTAAATTATTTGATAAACTATCTATATAATTCGCATATTTATTGTTAATGTTATTTAATTTAGATTTTTCTAATAAGGTTGATAAATTATCTTTTAAAATCATTATACTATTTAATTTTAATTTTAATTTTATTTTTAAATATAAAAAAAATGTTTAAAGTTAATTTAATAATTAATTTAACTTTAAATGATTGCTGAAAATATAGACAATATAAATACTAATAATATTATTATTTGTGATCCTATTAAAAATAGCATTATGCAATATAGTAATTTTTATAAAATAGTTTATTCTAATGAATTATTATCTTTAAATGGACTTTATATTTTATTTGATTTAAATAAAATTAATATTAATAAAGATAAATTGAACTTTAATTATAGTGATAACAAAGATACAATTGATAAAATAGCTATTATTGAAAATTACATTTTAAATTTAATATGTTCAAATAAAAATAAAATATTTAAAATTACTGAATTACTTAGTAATGGATTTATCAAATATTGTAGTAATGAAATTAATAATATTGTATATTTTAATAATATGCATAATAATAAATCTTTAATTCTTAAAATATCTGGATTATGGGAAACCAAAGAAAATATAGGAGTTACTTTTAAAATTATTTTAATTGAAGATATTATTTCTTTTAATTAACCATCTGTTGAAAAAAATGCTAACAATATATGTAAAATTAATGCAAAAAGAAAATTAAAAGTTATTATAATCATTACTAAACCTTTTAACAATCCTGTTTCATTTTTAATTTTAATATCATCACTATTTGTATTTATACTTTTTAAAGTACTAAACATATATTTTATTATTATACCTATTTGAATAACTATTAATAATGAAGAGAAAAATGAATATGTTGAATAACTTGAACTCACTTTATTTGAATTTATTCTATTAAAATAAATATAATTTAATATTATTAAATACATTACTATACAAAACGTTAAAAATACTGGAAAAGCTGCTTGAGATAATACTTTTAAATAATATGATAATAAACTTCCTGATTTACCTCCCCTTTCTAAAATACGAAAATTATCTTGTTCATTTTTTTTAGTACTCATATATATAGCCATAAATATCATTAAAAATAAAGCTATTGCTGTTAAACCATAACCCCATATTGTTGTTGATGCTGGACCACTATTTCCTAATTTTGTAAAATTTTCTTCAAAAAATAATTTTATAATTATACCCGAAATCGCTAAAACAACTAAATTCATTAAATCCAAATTATTATTATTACTAAAACCAAAACCAAATACACCTTCTCTATTTATAAGTGCGGTTGCTTTTTCATTTGTTGATACTTCATTCATTATATGTCTAATATATATAAATATATTTTGAGATAAAAATATTTATTTTATTTTATTATTATAATTATAATAATGGAAGAGTTTTTAATAGAAAGACTTCAAAATTTTACTTTAGATAGAAAAGTTTTATCAATTGATACTAATGATCGTGATAAATCAAGATGGCCTAATTCTAATGAATTTGAAGTTAGTACACCCCAAACATATACTAATGTTGAGTCTATTAGATTATTAAGTATTCAAATGCCTAATAAATTATATAATATTAGCGAACATTTACAAAATAATAAAATGATCGTCCAAAATGGTTCTGATAAACTTCTAATTACTTTAGATGATGGTTATTATAGTAATTCTCATATATGTGAAACTATAAAAAATAAAGTTGAATTAGGATATGGTTGGACTACTGGTACCTTTCGTGTTGATTTTAATAATGTTAGTCAAAAAATACATTTTACAAGTCCAAGTAAAGATTTTTCATTTGTATTTTTAGATCCAGATATTACTTATAATACTTCTTCTATTACTACATGTAATAATAATGTATTAGACCAACATTCTAATTGGGGATTAGGATATATGTTAGGTTTTGATAATAAAAATTGGGTTGAATCACATGCTGTATCTGATACTAGTAATTCTGATATATTTTTTCATTATAATTCTACCCTAATTGTACCTAATGGTATTGGAGTTATTATACCGCCTAAACGAACTGAACTAAATCAAAATCAATATATATATTTGGAACTTGATAAATATAATAGTTCTGATGAAATTAAACCATATATTAATGATAGACTTAATAATACTAATACTGGTTTAGTTAATTCTTATTTTGCCAAAATTCCTATTAAATATAATGTTTATAATGGAAATTCTATCAATCAATCTTTAACTTTTAAAGATGATATGGACTCTTTAAGTTTTTATCAACCACCAATAGAAAAAATATCTAAATTAAAAATAAAATTCCGTTATCATAATGGTATACCTGTTGATTTAGACAATTTTAATATTTCCTTCAATTTAGAAATTAATCAAATACGAAATGCAATGAAAAATTATGAAGTTAGAAAACCTATTAAATATTAAAAAAAACTATTTAAAAACATAATAACAAACTATATTTGGAAACTATATTTAAATATAATTTATTTTATTATTCAATACATCCCAACAATCTTCACATACTGGAATATATTCACTTGAACCTATCAATACTTGATTATCATTATCTACCAATCTATGAGTAAATAATGATTGATTTTCACATTTATCACATTTACCTTTCATATGATACACTCGTGATGCTCTACTTTTTAAATTCATTAATTCACCAAATTTCTCTCGTTTATAATCCAAATCTAAACCACACAATATTACATTCATTTTTAATCCATAACACATAAATAAAACTGCGTGCTCTAAATTCTCAAAAAATTGTGCTTCATTTATAAATATATAATCATAACTATTACCTATATTATTCATTAAATCACCCAAATCATCTACTAATACACAATCTAGTTCCTTTTTATCATGCGATACTATCTTATTACCATCTGTATATCTATTATCTAAATTATAATTTATTGCTAAACACTTGTAATCATCTTTCAATTCATTATATCTTTCTATTAATTTACTTGTTTTACCCGAAAACATACAACCATAAATTAACTCTATTGATCCCATAACTATATCTACTTTTTATTAATTTTTATCAATTTTTTATTATTTATTATTTATTATAATTATAATTTAAAAACTACATTACATATTTATAATAATATGTATCTTTGGATTGTTGTTCTCGGTGGTGCAAGTGCCTTTATAGCATCTATGGGTATTGGTTGTAATGATGCCGCCAATGCATTTGCAACTTCTGTTGGTTCTAAAACCTTAACTATTAAACAAGCTTGCGGATTAGCCGCTATATTTGAAACTGGTGGGGCTATTCTTATGGGTAGTCATGTTACTAGCACTATTAGAAAAGGTATTTCCGATTATCAGTGTTTTGAAGATGACCCCGAATTACTTGCTTATGGTTGTATGTGGGTTATTATTGCTGTTGCTACTTGGTTATTTACTGCTACTTATTTAGAAATGCCTGTCTCTACTACACATTCTTGCGTTGGTGGTATGATTGGTATGACTATTGCATTAAAAGGTTCGGAATGTGTTATTTGGTCTAAACAAGTTGATACTTTCCCCTATGTTGGTGGTGTAGGTGGTATCGTTCTATCTTGGTTCATTTCTCCTATATTCTCCGCACTATTTGCATCTTCTATTTATCTTATTAACAGAACTTTCGTATTAAGAAGAAACTTCCAATCTAAAATGCTAATTATTGTATATCCTTCTTTAGTTGGTTTCACATTAGTTATTAATAGTTTCTTTATTATTTATAAAGGTGCAAAAGGTCTCGGTCTTAATAAAATTGATGTAGGACAAGCATTCGCATATTCATTTGGTATTGGAACTATCGGTGCATTAATTAGTGTGCCTGTTATTCCTAAAATTAAAAAATATGTTGATGCTAAATTTTCTAATAATCAACCTCAAGAAATAGAAATGATTGATAATATTGAAAATAATCTTAAAGAATATAATATTAAATCTCAAAATGAATTAAATACTATTATTAAAATACATAATAACGCCGAAAAATTTGACCCCAAAATTGAAGAAACTTATAAATATTTACAAATATTTTCTGCTATTTGTGATTCTTTCAGTCACGGAGCTAATGATGTCGCTAATGCTATTGGACCATTTGTTGCTATATATGTAGTTTATAGAGAAAATGGTAAAATTTCTAAAAAAAATGACCTGGGCGATGATGCTTATTGGATTTTATCTATGGGTGGTTTTGGTATTGCTCTTGGATTATTAATATATGGTAAAAAAATTATTCGTGCATTAGGTTCTAAATTATGTAAAATTACACCTTCTAGAGGAACTTGTGTTGAATTAGGTTCAGCTTTAGTTATTATTACTGGTAGCAGATTAAAAATACCTTTATCTACTACTCATTGTCAAGTCGGCGCTGAATGTGGTGTTGCTCTTTGTGAAAAAAATTGGAAAACTTCCATTAATAAAAAAATTCTTTTAAAAACTTTCTTTGGTTGGGTTATTACTTGTGTATTTGTTGGTATATTATCAGGTTTATTGACCGCACAAGGAGTATATAGTAATGAACCTAAAATAGTATTTATTAATAATACTTGTTGAAAATTATATTAAAATATAAATAATATAATTTTCATTAAATCGTGTATTTTTCTTTTATCCAAGAACGCAAATATTCTATTTTACAAGTTTTAAAATTATCATCAAAACCAGCCAATTTCATAAATTGTGGCTTTTTCATTCGTGGTGTTTTATAGAAAATATAAGGTCCATATTTTCCATTCCTAATACATAAATTATCATCTATTTTTCTCAAAATTGAAGTATCTATTTGACTTGCATCATCTAATATACTTATTGCATCTTCTAATTGAATATTTTTAAATGGAACATTTATCTTTACTGATTTTAATGATTTTCTTAATTCACCACATTCTAAATAATACCCAAATTTACCTACTTTTAAATATACAGGTAATCCATTATGCATTCCTAAATTCTTATTATTATCTTCTTTTAATACTATTATTTCCTCCAATTTATATTCACCATTTTTTAATTTCTCTAAATCTATATCTGGCTTAACACCATAAAATCCCGTTGAACCATCGTCTTTTAAAAATTTAATTGTTGGTCCATTTTTACCAATTAAATATGTATGCTTACTATCAATCTTTATATTTAATTTTTGAACCGAACTTCCTACACTTTTTTCTAATAATGAATTTTCATTTACTAAATTTTCAATTAACTTATTACAATCATCACATAATAAATAATATTCTTTTGAACCACGAGCAATTAAATCTAAATCATCTTCCATCTTTTTTGTATAATCATATTCAAACAAATTATTAAAATATTTTAATAAAAATTCTATTACTAAAATTCCTATTTGTGTTATTACTAATTTATTTTTTTCATTTCCAAATTCTTTACTCCCACGTTCTTCATTTATATTTCCATTTTCTAATGTATAATCTATTATTTCCAATTTTTTACCCTCTACATTCTCTTTTTTAACATATTCTCGTTCTTGAATTTTATCTATTAATGATGAAAATGTTGAAGGTCGGCCTATTCCTTTTTGTTCTAATAGTTGAACTAAACGCGCTTCTGTATAATGCGACTTCAAATCTTTTAATGTTTGTTTTGATAATATTTTTTTCGCTACTATCTCTCCTTCTTTTAAATTTTTCAAATAATTATAATATTTGTCTTCTTCTACACCTTGAACTGCTTTCCACCCCGGAAATATATTTATTTCTGCAACATATTTATAATAATGATTTTCTGGTGCACTTATTTTCACTACTAATTGATTATAAATTGCTGGAGCCATCATACTTTCTAATGTATTATTCCAAATTAATTTATATAATTTTCTATGTCTCGCACTAAATATATCTTCATCTTCAGGTATTGATTTCACTTCTATATTTGTTGGTCTTATTGCTTCGTGTGCTTCTTGAGCGTTATTATTTTCTTCTTTCTTTTTCTTACTTTTCTTTTTATTATCTACTTTTTCTTCTTTATTTAAACTTTGTGTTATTAAACTCATATTTGGATTTAAATAACTTTTATCATAATTTTCTTTTATATATGTTATTCCTTTTTCTATAAATTCTTCACTATAAACTTTACTATCTGTTCTCATATATGTAATATAACCACCTTCATATAATTTTTGAGCCAACGCCATAGTATCTTTTGGTGAAATATGCATATTATTATTTGCTGCTTGTTGTAATCCACTTGTTGTAAATGGACTAGGTTGATTCTTTTTAGTTTCTCTTTCTGTCTCTTTTGATAATATATGTTTATGTGTTTTAGATAATTCTAAAAACTTTTTTATTTCATCGTGTGAGAGATGATTATGATTTAATGCAAAAATTATATTCTTTCCACTAAATATTCCTGTAGTATTAAAACTTAATTTACCTGGACTTTCTTGAATTTCTTTATAATTATCATAAACTAAACGCAACGCAGGTGTTTGACATCTACCCGCACTCAAAGAATTCTTTGTATTTGATACTATATGGGCCCATAAAACAGGAGAGATTTTAAATCCTACTATTAAATCTAATATTTGCCTTCCTTGTTGTGCATATACTAAATTCATATTTATTACACCTGGATTAGCCAAAGCATTTTTTATTGCTTTTTCTGTTATTTCGTGAAATATTATTCTTTTTGTTGTATCTGGATTTAAATTAAATACTTGAGATATATGCCAAGCTATCGCCTCCCCCTCTCTATCGTCGTCTGTAGCCAATATCACTTCTTGAGCTTTTGATATTGCTTGTTTCAATTTACTTACTTGAGATTTTTTTGAATCTGCTATTTCAAAATTTGGTTTATAATTATTTTCAAACTCTATTTGTTTTAAGTTTGAGAGATGTGTTATATGACCGAAAGAACCCAATACTTTATATCCTGGACCCAAATATTTTTCTATTTTTCCACATTTTGCCGGAGATTCCACTATTAAAAGTGTATAACTCATATAAATCTTATAAATAAATATATACCATTTATAGTTTTAAACCATTTAAATTTCAATTTTATTTTTATTTGAGTTTATATTTTTTTAATTTATTATTTCTATATTTATTATGGATACAAAAGGATATATTATCATTAGAGATGCAATAAAATATCCTTATCTTAAATTACGACGTTTAAAAAAAGATGACCGAGTTCATTCCAAAACTATGTGGAAATTACGTTTTGAAGTTAAAAAACACTTTGAAAAAATATGGAATACTAAAGATTTAGTATCTTGTTTCGGTGGTAATGTTATTGATTCTGGCAGATGGACTATTCCTTGGCACGTGGACCAAAATCAAACTCACGGAAATACTATTAGGTCAGTACAAGGAATATTAGCACTATCAAAATCAAATGCTACACAATTACTTTCTGGTTCTCATAAATATTTTCAGTCTATGTCTTGTAGATGCACTTCAAAAAATCCATATGAATGGGAATATTATGAAATACCAAAAAAAGATTATATTTGGAAAAAAGGTTTAGAAATAGACACACCACATTTAAATCCAGGTGATTTATTAATATTTGATTCTAGAGTTATACATAGAGTTATTCCTCAAAATAAAAGGTCAGTTGCATATATTTCTATGGTTCCTCGTAAATTTTTATCCAATTTAATTGAAAGACAAAGAAAAAAAGCATTTAAAAAAAATATGACTACTACTCATTGGTGTGAAAAATTAATAATTCAAGGACAAGATCAACCCATACAAACTGATTTACAATTTAACGAATTAGTTTAAGTTCAAAATTAATATATATTATTTTTAAACTTAAAGAAAAAATTAATTTATTGAAGAATAAATTTTACTATTTCATTTTCTAATTGTATCTTTTCTTTTTGTCTTTTTAACCAATAAATTTTTAAGTGAATATCAAAATATATATCATCATCATATTTTCCATATTTATATTGTCTGCATAAAGGGCATTTCCATACATCTTTATTATAATTATTTAACATTTTCATTTCACAATTATAACAAATTAAACATTCACAATTTTTTGTTTTACAATCAATAGATAATCTTATATCACTTTCTACTTCTGCTTTATTATCTTTCTCATAATCTGTAAAGTCTTCAAAACATAAAGTGCAAGATTTATTCATATATTGATTATATAATTATTATTAAAATTATATAAAATATTTTTATTATTATTTTATATAATGTTTTACAGAATAGTTAATAGATTATTAACTAACAAAGCAGCTAGATTTAAAAAAAATGACTTTATCAAATCTACATTTAGTATTATCCCATATAATCCTCCAAAAGATAATAAATTAATTAAAGTTCAAATGTCAGAAAGTCATAAATACGAACATTTTGTTAAAAAATTAATTCAAAAAATTAAAAAATAAAAAATAAAAAATATTATAATTTTTCTTTAAGTTCAAAATTATAATATATAAAAAAACCCGTTTTTTGACTATTTTTAATTTTA
>MDSW01172731.1_pt1 | contig 10124 bp, 7 predicted proteins | sample 811171 | NCBI WGS metagenome assembly MDSW01 (sample SAMN05326641, study PRJNA326480) | marine metagenome | isolation source: seawater | place: Atlantic Ocean: North West | collected 2012 | reverse complement strand
CCACCAGTTAATTGATATTCATTTCGAAACCACATTTTCGGCAACTACCATGAGTCCCCATACCAAATTGTTTGACTAACAAACTAATACTTCCACAGCCAGGGCATTCTTCTTTCCACGCATTCATGCTGTTAAGATATCTATCTATATTTAAATAAAGAAAATTATCTATAATTATAATTCAATGGTCGTAACCAATCTTCTTCATCAGGATAGTGATTTTCAACCCACTCTCTAGTTGATTTAGAAGTCCTTTCATGATTAATAACATATCCCAAGTATTGTATAAAATTGTCTCCCTGGCCTACATATTTTTCAAGTTGGTTTCCATGATTATGCGCCAAGTCAATGAGTTCACATGCCAAAATAACTCCCTTCGCATTATACCATTTTTCTTCTATCCTTTCAATTTCCTTGATATTTAGTAAAAATTCAGCACAAACATCTACTTTTATTTTATTTTGCTCATTGTTACCATCGGGAAATATGTTAAAGAAGGCTTTGATAAACCAGTAGGCAACCCTTTGATTTGGATGGAACTTACTAAGAAATAGTGGGCAGTTTGTAACAAAATCTTGAGCAAATTCACGGAACTTAGAATCTGAATTGTTTAAATCACTCAATGCGATACATTTCAAACAAGCTGCAACAAAATATGCACTGTCCAAATTCCAATGTATTTTCGAGTTATGGAGAATATTATACAAATCTTCAATTTTTTCTCCAGAATTTCCAGATATAATTTCCAATTTATTGGTGTATCTTCTCAATTTTCCCACTTCATCCGAGTATTCTAATAAAAAATCTTCAATTTCTTTATTCGGCTCACCTCTAAGGGCTAGACTTAAATTCATTGTTCCTAAGTGATTTAAACCACTTCTACTAGGATGTTCGTCTAAATTTTCCTTTAATTCATTAACGAATGCCAAAGATATTTGAGAGAAATCAAAGCAATTCTGCCGTTTTAATAAGAATAAAATTTCCATTGTGTCAATCCTATCTTTACTAATTTTATTATATCCTTCTTCTTGCTTCAAATTTTCTAACATATTCTCATAGTTCTCCATTTCATCAATGTTATCTTTCTTAATTGCTAAGTCAAGTCTATTCATGAACCATTCAAATTGGAATTGGATATTATTCGAGATACGTTCCATACCTTCTTCTAATTCTCGTAAATGGGAAAAAATTGCTTGAATAACATGTTGTGAAGTAGACTTTTCACTATTGTCTCTTATTATATCGAAAAGTTGCATTTGCGTTTTATCATCTGATAGTATATTTTCTAAAGCTTCAATAATTAATTTAGAGAGAACGTCATTCAACCGACAAAACTCAACAAAACCAGGATAAGGGCATTCAATAATATATTTCAAGAACTCCAAATGATCCGATTTTTCAATAGATTCATTTAGATATTTTAACAACTTAAATTCTCCTTCATATCTTTTTATAGAGGTAATATATTTTGTAGAAATTTTATCCATTTGCTCTAGTTTTATCGCCCTCCCTATGATATCAGGATAACCCTGAAATGGATGTTGATTCGGTTTACTTTTCAACGGGCACCATTCTCCAACTTTTTCGAAACTTCCAAATCCCTTTTCCCTATACAATTCTTTTGCATCATATTCTAACTTCTCAAAACTATAATTTCCATCTGCTAAAATTTTCGAGTTAGCTTGATCACAAATTAATTGTACCGCCAACTTCTCCTTATCGTTGTATTTTCGGATTATTTCTAGTATAATTGGAAATGTGATAAATATTCCTTCAGATGTTTTTTTAGCCGGAGAAGTACCGTATGGAGTATTTGGATATTCAAAGGAAAAATTGTAAATATTGGTCTGAGAAGAAATTAAGTCCGATATTTGTATAGTTTCTTTAGCAAATTCCTTCCTATTTGCCGAGTGAAAGAAAGCAGATGTTGGTTCTAAATCTTCTAAACAAACATCGGGAGAGATTACTGTGTAAAGAATGGCAGTTGAATCAGAAAAAAAACGTTCATCTGCAATTATTAACCAGCGTCTTTTATTGTTTAAATCGGATATTGCTTTCCTACAAGAGATATCATATAAAGCAGATTTAATTTGTTCAGAGGATTCTTCAGAAATCGACATTTCATCTCCCTCATCTTTGGTGAAAATAAGGTTAACCTCTTCTACATTTCTTTTTAGAAAACTATGACTCTCTTCCCTCCTGAATAATTTAGTCCAAATTTCATCTTTTGTCACGACTTCTGAACACAAGTTCCCATTTTGCAGAACTTTTTCTAATTGATCATTTTTTTCCAATAAACCATACTTTTCCCCTTCTATTTCTTCAACGAATTTATCTATTTTCGTCAAATTACCTTCAGATGAAGGAATCTTAGTTTGAAGGATATCTTCTTTATGACTCTTCCATTTTTTTGCTATGATTATATCATCATTATGTCCTTTATCAGCTTCGAAAGTTACAATATCTCCTTTCTTAAATGTGTAATTTTTTCCATCATCATCTCTTTTGTCCCATAATATCTCAATCTTCTTAGATGGGAATTCCATACTCCATCCATAACATTTCGTACCAGGGCTTCTCTCATCTATTATTACACAATCAAACTGTCTTCCTGAGAAATCATTTTTTCCAACTCCCAACTCTTGGTTTTCGATTTCATTGAATTTTCCTGAGAGAATATTATTTAGAATAATCTCATTACTTACACTTATTTTCGTCTCTGAATCAATGTATTTATACACCGACCTTCTATTCTTGTAAATATCTTTAATTAACTTCTGTAAGTGCTTATCTAAGGATTTATTTGACATTACATACATGTAACCTGCATCTAAGTACAATAGCCCAAACTCTTTTCGTATAGAGGGATCATTGATGTTCTCTTTAATCATACTTTTAATTATTTGTTGAGATTGAATAGTGCCCGAATGAGCCAATAAAAAATCAACCTTAATCGATTTATCAACCTCCATGATATATTGAGAATGATTAATTATAATTAAAATAACCGCTTTTCTTTGTTTATATATTGTTAAGTTATATCTAAGCCATGTATAGTAAAAATATCAGCAGCCAGCAGCCAGCATTATTCTTGTTCTTAGTCGACTCTTCAGGATCAATGAGCGATACTTGGAGCAATTCAAAAATAGGTACCAGTTTAGCAGAAGGGGCAGCAACTTCAATAAATCAGATAATGTATGACCTATCTCTAAATGCTTGTATTAAGGATAGTAAAATAATAGATAGGATTCATATTGCTGTGTATAATTACAATTCGCAAGCTGTTAAATGGGCTTTACCATTTAATCCGACATCAGGAGGATGGGCTAATGCTGATGATTGGGTTACTGGCTTTACTCATAGAGAAGAAGTTGCAATATCAGAAGATGGCGATAGAACAATTACTCAAGAAATTCCAATTTGGATAACACCTTCAGCCAACGGAGGGACGCCTATGTGCGCGGCACTAAATAAAGCGTCAGAAATTGTTCAGGAACACGCCAAAACATATCCTGATAGTTTTCCTCCAACGGTAATTAATATCACAGATGGTTGGCCTACAGATGGCGATTGGAGTAAACTAAAAAATAATGCACAAAAAATAACTTCAGTAAGTACTAATGACGGCCCCTGCTTATTATTCAACATCCATTTAACTAGAGATCAGGGCGGTGAACAGATAGAATTAAAATTCCCTTCCGATATTCCCGAATATCATGAAGAGAATGTAAAAAACATGGCAGAAATTAGCAGTATTCTTCCAGCAAATATGGTACTTGAAGGTAAACAGAGAGGACATGTATTGAAGGAAAACGCAAGAGGCTTTATCTTGAATGCGGATCAAACTATGCTGTCAGAATTCCTAAAAATCGGAACAACTCAAACTCCGATCAATAGTCCTATGAAACTTATTGAGAATTAGAAGTAGGTGATATAATGAATAAACTCCAATCTAAGCAAGTGTCTACCGAGAAGCCCTGGCTTCTGGTATTAATGATTGACTCTTCACATTCAATGCAAGCAGATTGGGGTGCTTCAAGAAAATCCATGTCGATTATTGTCGAAGAAGCAATCAATCAATTATTATATGATATGGCACTGAATTATATTGTCGACGATTCTACAAAAGAAAACCAATCAACCAAGGACAGAATTCATCTGAAAATAATCATTTATTCAGGAGAGGATACTCATGATCCGTTGATTTCCGAAAGCAATCAAGCTTATTCTCTTGCATCGGGGCCAGGGGGTTGGGTGGGAAATTATGAAACACTGCATAAATACTCAGATGAAAATAATGCTTTAGAAGTACCTAGATGGATAAAACTTGAACCCTCTGGAAAGACTCCAATGTTGTTAGCATTCCAGACTGCTAAAAATTCTGTCAAAAAACACATAGAAGATTTTCCAAATTCTTTCCCCCCCGTAGTTCTAAATATTTCAGATGGTGAACCTACAGATTGTGGTGATCCAGCTAATTGGGAAATTTTGAAGAATGAAGCTGAGGAAATCAAAAGTCTTGGAGAAGAAGGGGGAAGTCCTTTAATTTGCAATATACACCTCGATCCTCTTGGGCGCTCTCCTCCTTCGACATATCCTCACAAACCTCCAGTGTTAGGAAACGTTGAAGCCGGCCTTTGGCATCTATCTAGCATCGTTCCCGATTATATGATTGATCAAATCCCTATTCTAAAAGACAACAATAGAAAGGGTGGTGAACGATTATTTGTATTCAATTCAAATATTGTACATTTTCACGAATTCTTAGATTTTGCCACTAGAAGAAATACTTTGAACATTTCAAAGAAACCAATTTGCACCGTTGATATAGAAAAGAGTAGTGAATATATTGAAGTTGAGTTTTCAGAAGAGGAATAATTATGCTTGTACGAACTGTAAGAATTAGTGAAATCATTTCTTCTCTTAAGAATGATAATTACAATGTACGAAGGCTTGGAAACTACTCTGGAATAAAGCAAGGCGGGCCTTTTAATGAACCATTGGGCAATCCCGGTGCTACTTCAGTAACATTCCGTCATGACTCTAAAAAAAATATAACTAGAGCGATAAGAGTTCCTTACGGAGTAATTCCTACCGAAGAAACTATCCAAAGGATGAACAAAATGTCTAAGTTACTACGAAGAAGAGAGAACGGTACTAACAATTTTTCTCTGGTTCCCTTTGATGTAATAAAAAGCGCTGTATATATTCAAGATTTTGAAGTACCTGCTATTGTAATGCCTTGGATAGAAGGAAAAACCTTACATGAATTAGCAAGAAATTTTGCTAGAGCAAATAATCAGAAAGGTTTGAATTTATTAATGAAAGGTATAGAAAAACTAGGCAAACAATTCCAACTTTCCGCATTCGATCATGGAGATATTTCAGGTGGAAATATCATGATAGGTGAAAAGGGTCTATTGCACATAATTGACCCCGATACGCTGCTTCATGAAAGCATTACAAATCCTCCATTAACTGAATTTGGACATGTATCCTATGCTCATCCGAATAGAAATCACATACAATGGGAATCAGATTTGTACAGATTCCCTTTGGAAGTAATAGTTGTTAGCTTAATGGCTCTTTCAATTAAACCATCGTTAGTAAAAATATTCGGCGATGATGATAATAGCATACTATTCGTACAAGATGATTTATTAAAACCTCAAGAATCAAAACTTTTCAACTATCTCTGCAATCATAATGATGACAAATTAAGAGAAAGGGCCATTCGCCTTAAGTCTGCAACTATTGCACAGACTCTAAATGATGCAAATAAGACTATAGGGCCGATATATAAGGGGAAAAATCTACCTCTAAGTAACATTCAAACGAACTTAATATTAGCCCATAAGACAACTAATCTTTCAAATTTCACTCCCCCCAATTCACAAATATCATCTAGGAGAAAAAGTCACAAAATAAAACCAAATAAAATACCTGCAGCAATGTATGGGGGGAATAATAATGAATAAAAATAATTTTAATACGTCACAATCATCAAGAAAAAATGAATCACCAACCAATGGATGGTCTTTCTGGAGTTATGAAGACATCATCCCCCGTCTTTTTAGAATTTTTACAGGATCCAGATCTAAACCAAAGAACGCCACTTCTAAATGCGGTATGGAAATTAAAAAATTGAGTATAAACTATCCCGAACATAAAGCGCATTTACAGTTGATTGGTAAGATTATTGAATTGACTGATTCCTCAAGTACATTAGATTCTATCGCCAATGAAAAAATGAGGAAATTAGAGTTTCTCATTGAGCGGGAAAAAGATATGAAAAAATATATCTCGGAAATCGAGAAAAAATTAGACAAAGAGATAGAAAACAAAAACCACTTAGAAAATAAATTCCGTGAAGCTTGCGAAGAGAACAACAATGTCCAACAAGCAAATATCGCATATATGGATAAAAAAATTAAGAAAAATAACCCTATATTGTGGGGGCAATCTTTAGATAAAGTCTGGGAGTATAATCCTTCATTGGTCGAAAGACTGGAAAGAAATAGCAAATTATTTCCAAAAGAATATGATGGTGCTGAAAACATAAAATTAGAAGGCGAAGTAAAATATCTTGCAATGCCGAAAAATGAAAGAAACAACTCGCGATATTCTGAAGACAGGGTTGGTTATTCGCTTACTGAAAAGGGATTCAGAGCCATTGCAATCGACGGCGTGGGAGGTAGTTCGCATCCGCGTGTTTTAGCTAGAGAGATCGGTACGGAGATTCTTTCCAAATCAGCAATTAAAAAACAAGAAGAAATTGCTAAAATCATTTCGCGTACAATGGAGAGGGTGGGGAAATCAATGAGCGACGATGACGTTCAGTTTTCTAATAATCCTAATCTTGCTTTTTTTCAAAAGCAAAAACTAGCGCAAGGGGCTGCATGTGTTTTGGCCTATGCAGAATATGACGGCAAAGAAAATATGAAAATTAGCCAGATAGGCGACACGGTAGCATTTGTAGAAAGAAATGACGACACCTGGGACATAATTCCTGAAAATTTCTCGAAAGGAGGCGACTTTAATTCGATGCCAATCCAACTTAATTGCTTAGACCCTAAATCCATCGACGGATTACAAGAAACGAAAATAGATAATTCGACCGGGCGAGTCCTTTTGGCTACAGATGGAATTGCAGAGTATATCCTTGATAACGGAGGAATTATTTCATTCTTAGAACTATTAAAGAGTTGTAATAACTCAGAAGAAACTCTGTTAAAACGGTTAAATGATGGAAACATTGCAGATGACGATTTGAGCTTCATTCTGATCGAATCACAAAACAAGAGGATTCATAAGTGATGCACTGCTAGACATTAATGGTAAAGCCTATCGTCTATGGACGATAATAAATGCCAACACGAGCCTGTAGATAGGGCAATATACCAGCGAAAGCCAGATAAAACGCATTACTGCGAAGAATGTGGTTGTAAAGAAGACCCCATAAGAGACGAACAACGAGGAGAAATTTCTTGCGTGGACTGTGGCCTTGTTAGTGTGGAGAAACTTTACGACTCTCTAAATCCTAAAACACATGCAAATACTTCTGAAAATAATTCAGGTAGAGACACTCTTGATACTTCTAGAATGACTTTTGAAAATAGAGATCATGCGGGAATCCCTCTTCGTTCGGAAGCCAAGAGTAAGTTTAGAAAATTAAATAATTATCAAAAAGTCATCGATAGAACGAAATATGCAGAGGATAATAATAGAGTAGTTGAAAAAACTCTACAAGAATTAAAACGTATTAATCCTACATTAACAAAAGTAAAAGAGGATATATTCAGAAAATCATTGAATAAATTTCTATCGGTTCCGGAAGGAACTAAGTTGTATAAGTCCGGCTCGAAATTTAATGCTATTGCATGTGCATTGGTTCTCGATTCAGAGTGTGACCTAGTGTCATTTTATGACAAGTTAAAAATTCATGTTAAATCAGGTAAAATCTCTATGAAGGATAGAACCTCAATAATAAAAAGGAGTAAAGAGATAAGAAAATTATTGGTGAAACACACTTCACTCGCAGGTAAAGAGCAAATACCAGCTCCCGTTTACCCACATCTAGGAGAGATTAGTGTTAGAGTCAGCACTAAGCATGAGGATTTTATTTCACATTGGTGGGCTAGAAAAGTCTCTATTGTCAGGACATATGCAAATCCCCCTGGCCATACAGATATACAGAAATTATGTGAAAAAGTACTAGATAATCCAGATATTTTGAAATTGAAGGGTGGAGAAATGATAGAAGCAATTTTAGATGCATGTTTACTTATATCTATAGTTACCAGTGGCTCTTCAAGTAATTTTAGCGATATTACAGATAAACTCTCATTGAGGCCCACCAGTAGGAAATATCATCGTCCACTGAAGAAATATCTTAGTCAAAGATTTTGAGTCTTTTATATACAGTTGAGTTAATGTAAACATATGTCAGATAGAAATGATAACCCAGTAATGCCAGAAGATGCCGTAACTTGCCCAGATTGTGGGGCAGAATTCGATATAGCAGATCGTTTACGATCACATATCGAGTCCAACGTTAGAACAGAAATAAAACAACATTATGAAGATAAATACATTAGTGATTTAGCTGTACATACTGCAGAACTTGAAAATCAACGTAATCAAATTAATGATCTTCGTCAGACCAAGATTGATTATAATAATCTGAAATCAGAACAAGAAGTTGCAATTAAAGAGGCTAAGGCCCAAGGCGCCAGAGATAAACAAAAAGAGATGGCTTCAGAGCTTTCGGACCTTCGACGAATTAAAATAGATCATGATAACTTAGTATTAGCACAAGAAATTGCTATTCAAGAGGCTAAGGCTCAAGGTGCTAGAGAAGCTACAAAATTGGCTAATCAGGAATTAGAAGAAAAAATTTCTGTAAGAGTAAAAGAGGAGAATGCATCAAAAGATCTAGAGATAGGTAGACTTGAACTTGAAAAAGAGAGACAAAATGAGATCATAAAAAGACTACAAGACAAGTCAAAGTCTGGCGAGCTAGAAGGAGAAGTTCTTGAGTTAGCGGTTGAGAATCAATTGCGAAACTTACATCCAAGAGACAATATCAAGGAAGTTAAGCGTGGAAATTATGGCGCCGATGTAGAACAATCTGTGCTGACGAACACTGGTAGTGTTGCAGGAAAGATACTCTGGGAATGCAAGAAACATAAGAAATGGCAAAACTCCTGGCTCAATACAATTAGAAAAAACGCATTAGAATTCAATGCAGATACAATGGTTATAGTCACCACAACTATGCCAAAAGGAATGGAAACATTCGGTAAAATCGATGATGTATTTATCTGTAAATATTCGGAAGTTCCAGTAGTTTCTCAGCTATTGAATCATGCTGTATTGAAAGCCCATAGAGAGAATCAAAGAGGAGAGCACATGATGTCAATTCATGAGAGAGTATCAGAATATATTAGCGGCCCAGAATTCGCTATGGTGATGCGTGTTGTGATTAAGGCATACGAGGACTTTGAGGACGATCTAAGAAAAGAAGAGCAGTATATGAAGACTAGATGGAAAGCTCGTCGTGGTTACCTAAGCGAAGTGATAGACTCAATTACTTCATTAGCGGGAAAATTAGAGTATCTTGGTGCAGGCCATTTTGAAGTAATGCAAGAAATAGGAAGTCAAGTACCTCCTGCATTGCCTGAACCTGTGATAATAGAAGAGATCGAAATAGAGGAGGAAGAGGAATGAGAATTGCTAAGGCAGACTCACCTCCTCCTTCAGAACAGATTTCTCAGGTAAATATCCTGAAGAATTAAACTCATATCTTGAAGACAGAAGGTTTGGCAATATACCGATTTAATATTTAATTTAGGAACAAAACACTCATTTGTAATATCCATATCGGGAACTATGGAGAAAGTCCCTTTGCTAGAGGGTGAAGAAATAGTTTCTTCAGTTTGGTGTGAACCAGCCCCCTTATTTCTAACAAAAAAAGGTTGGTTGGCAGTTGCTAATAATCACAACATCCCTACTCTGTCTAGATTGCATCGTGTACTTCATGTAAACAGAATTAAATCATTACAATTATTAGTTAAAACAAAAAATAAATTGGCAAATATATTATTTCTAACAATGATCCTTTG
>MDSW01041206.1_pt1 | contig 10124 bp, 7 predicted proteins | sample 811171 | NCBI WGS metagenome assembly MDSW01 (sample SAMN05326641, study PRJNA326480) | marine metagenome | isolation source: seawater | place: Atlantic Ocean: North West | collected 2012 | reverse complement strand
GTCAAATGGTCCAAAAGAGTGTTTAGAATTTGCTGATTATTCATTTGATGAACATTTTGGAAATCCTATTCCTTCATTTCCACCAAGAGAAGTTTTATATGATTATATAATTGGTAGAGTAACAAAAGGTAATTTAAAAAGCAAAGTAAGATTTAACACGACTGTTTCTAGTGTTGTCTTTAATGGAAATGATTTTGAGATTACATCTCACGATAAAATAAATAACCATTTTACAAAAGATAATTTTGATTATGTGGTTGTATCAACTGGTCATTTTTCAGTTCCATTTATTCCTGAATATCCTGGGATGGAATCTTTTCCTGGAAGAATTATGCATTCTCACGATTTTAGAGACGCAGAGGAATTCAGAGGAAAAAATATTATTGTTTTAGGAAGTAGTTATTCTGCTGAAGATGTAGCACTTCAATGTCATAAGTATGGGGCAAAAAGTGTAACGATAGGTTATAGAAATAACCCGATGGGATTTAAATGGCCAAAAGGAGTTAAAGAAGTTCATTATTTAGACAGATTAGAAGGAAGAAAAGCAATTTTTAAAGATGGCCACGAACAAGATGCTGATGCAATAATTTTATGTTCTGGTTATCTTCATCATTTCCCCTTTTTAACTGAAGACCTTAAACTAAAAACTAGAAATAGATTATACCCACCAAAACTATATAAAGGCGTTGTATGGAAGGATAACCACAAATTGCTTTACTTAGGAATGCAAGATCAATTTCATACATTTAATATGTTTGACTGTCAGGCTTGGTATGCAAGAGATGTAATAATGAGCAAAATTGATCTTCCAAATAAATTAGAAATTGAAAAAGATATTAATAAATGGGTCTCCTTGGAAGAAAAATTAGAAAATCCAGATCAAATGATAGACTTTCAGACCGAATACACAAAAGAACTTCATAAATTATCTGATTATCCAAAAATTGATTTTGAATTAATTAGAAAGCATTTTAAGGAATGGGAACATCATAAAGTAGAAGATATTATGACTTATAGAAATAAATCTTTTTCTTCACCAGTAACTGGTTCTATTGCACCTATTCATCATACCCCATGGGCATTAGCAATGGATGATTCTTCAAAAAAATTTTTAAACCAAACAAAAATTGATGATTAACAATTTAATTTTTTTCTAAAATTAAATCTATATAGAGAGCTGCACTCCAGGAAAAATTATATGCACCCATAGCTTTTCCATTTTTACAACTATAATACTCATGAAATCCTTTTTTATTTATTAATTCGATAGTTTTTTTTTTTTACATATTTGGAAAAAAATTTATCTTTATTTTTTAATCCCTGATAAATGATCCAATTACAATTAATCCAAATTGGTCCACGCCAATATCTTTTTTCCTCAAAACTTTTATGATCAGGTTTTATTGACGAGAAAATATATTTGTTTCCTTTATTATATTTTTTTAAACTTTTTATTACATTTTTGTTAAATAATTCATCTTTTAAATCTGCATATAAAATAAAAAAGTTTGTTATAGAAGGAACATTAATTTTTTTTTTGTTTCTTACATCGTAATTTTGAAAAGTATCTTTTTTACTGTTATATAATTTTATAAGCTTTTTTTCAGATTTCTTTATATATGTTGTTAAATTTGAGAAATTTTGTTCAAAATTTTTCAATAAAATTACAAGATCTTTTAATGCTCTTAAAAAAATCGAATTAAATCCTATATCAACCACATTAAACTGTGAAATTTTATAAATTTTTTTAGGATTATAGTTATTCCTTTTAAAATGATTTTTAATTGTTACATAACGATCATAGTCCTCATCTAGTGGTCTTTGTTCTGCATTTACAACCTTTATATCACCTCTTTTATATTTTAGATTTTTTTCTACTTGAATTTTACTCATTGGCTCGTCCCAAATTGCTGAATTGTCATATCCACTTTCCCACGGATGTAAAATAGAAACTAGACCAGTATTTTTAGGATCTCTAAATTTAATAAACCATTCAAGATATTTTTTTATTTTTTTTATTAATTTCTTTACTTTATTTTTTTGCTCTTTATTGATTTTATTATTATCTAATATTTGTTTTAAAACACTTACAAGAATTGGTGGTTGAGTTATACCTGATGATGCAATTTTATTTCCACAGTTCCAAACTGTATGATTAGGAAAATATTTAGTATTTTTATCATGAAATAATATATGTGGAACCATTCCATCTTTCCATTGACCATCAATTAAAGTCTCTAATTCTTGGATAGCAAGTTCAATGTTAAAGTATGAATAACCTAGTGAAATAAATGCTGAATCCCAATTCCATTGGGCTGGATATAGCTTGTTATTTGTAGGAAGTGTATAATTTTCTCTTCTGTTTCCTAAAAGAATTTTTTTTGCCCTTTTAATTAATTTTTTCATTATCCTTTGACACTTCCAGCAGTCAATCCGCTCACTAAGTATTTTTCAAAATAAACAAATATTAACAAAACAGGTAAAGTTACAATTACTGACCCAGCCATTAAATATTGTCTCGGGGTTTCAGCGTCGCCACTAAGGTATTGAATAGCTCTTGATAATGTAAATGAACTAGGATTGTCTAAAAACATTAAAGAAAATAAAAATTCGTTCCATGCAATCATAAACACATAAAGTGCTACAGAGGATATTGCCGGAACACTTAATGGAAGTATAATTTTAAATATTATCCCAAACCAATTTTGTCTATCAATTATCGCTGCTTCTTCCAACTCTTTAGGTATACTTTTAAAATAACCTTGAAGCATGTAAATAGCTACAGGCAAGGTTGTAGCTGTATATACAATCAATAAACCTAAAACAGAGTTCCTTAAACCTAATTGACTAAAAACAGTATATAAAGGTATTACAAGCACAATTGCTGGGAACATATAAATTATGAGTATAGATGTTGACAAAAAAGTTTTTCCAAAAAAATTTAATCTTGCAACTGCATAAGCTGCAGGAATAGCAAAAATTAATGTTATTATTACGGTTCCAAAAGATACTAAAGAACTAATTAATATATATCTTCCAAAGTTATAAGTCTTGAATATTACAAAATATGATTTGAAAAGCTCCTTTAAATCTTGATTAAAATTAATGCTGAAATCTAGAGGATTAACAAGTAAAGCTGCTTGTGTTTTAAAACTAGTAACTAACATCATATAAAATGGAAATAATATAACAAATGAAAATAATACTATTCCAAATAATGTAGCAAAATCAAAAAATATTTTTTGAGATGAATACTCTTCAAATAAATATTTTTTATCATATTTTTTTAATTTAACTGAAAAAAAATAAAAAATTAAAAAAATTCCTATATCATACCATATGGGTGCATCTTGATTTATATAGATATATATAAGAGAAAAAAGTGAGGATAAAATTAATGATTTAATTGTTGAATTAATTTTATTGTCTATAATCAAATAAATTCCTGAGAACACTATTCCAATAATAAAATTATTATTAAAATTAAAATCTTTTAAATCTATTCCTTGAAGAGTTGCTAATATCTGCCAAATAGACAATATGCAAAATAAAAATAGTGATGAAATTATACAAAATACTGTTATTGATTTAATTTTCATTAGCTCTTTTTCCAATCAATTTAAAATAAAAATACATGAATAATAATAGCAATATGACAATAACTATAGATACTGCAGAACCCATTCCTATATCAGATATTGCAAATCCTTGTTCATAGACATTTATAGGCAAGGTTCTAGTTCCAGATGCTCCACCAGTAAGTAAAAATATGTCCTCAAATTTATTGAAATTCCAAATAAATCTAATCATGAATAAAATCGAAATTACTGCAGTAATTTGTGGCAAAGTTATATTGATAAATTTTTGGAAGGGTCCAGCTCCATCTACATCAGCTGCTTCGTAAAGTTCTTTCGGAACAGCTTGAAGTCGAGCAAGAATGAATAAGAACGCTAAAGGAAAATATCTCCATATTTCAAATATTATTACTGTTGTTAAAGCTAATCTTAATTTTAAATCAAAACCAAAAAAGTTAAAATTTATATATTTTTGTCCTAAAAGATTAATTGGTGTCTCAATAATATGAAAGTTTAATAACAGGCTGTTTAAAGTGCCGCTATGAGGATCAAGTAACAACTCCCAAGTATATGCCAAAGCAACTACTGGACCGACATATGGAAAAAGTAAAATACTTCTCATAAAAGTTCTACCAAAAAATTTTTGATTTACTAGTTGTGCAGTTAAAATTCCAAAAAAGATTGCACCTAAAGTCCCAAAAAAAGTATAATAAAATGTAGTTAATAATAAATCTAAAAATTCATTTTCAAATAAAACTTTTTTAAAATTTTTCAATGTAAAATTTGAACTTAATAAAACATTGTCTGATTTACCCTTTAAAGTAGGTTTTAAAGATTTAAGCTTTTGTTTATTTACTTCTTTTCCATCTGTACTTTGAAAAATTACTTTAAAATTTTCTCTAAACTTAGCTTCCCAAGTTCCAAAATTACACTTTAATTTATTTGTTTTAAAACTACATCTATTGTCTAAATAGACTGGTACAATTTTGTTGGGATATTTATCCTCAAATTTAATATTTCTTATCTCTTGAATTAAAGAGCTATTTCTTAACTTATATAAAACTATTACTTTGGAAGCATCATCAGGTATTGATTTAATTATTTTTTTTGCTCTTGGTTCTGGAATTCTGATATCCTTTAGTTCGACTTCTTTAAAACTAATCCAAACATTTGCAAATATAGGAAATAATACAATTGCAAATACTAAAAATACTGCTGGTAGCGTTAGTATATAAGCAGTTCTTTTTTCAATTTTTGAAAGTTGATCACTCATAAAAAAAAAGCGGATAATATTATATTATCCGCTTTTTAATAAATTTAAATTATTAGAATTTAGCTAATTCAGCATTAATCTTATCAACTGCCTCATCAACAGAGATTTGATCGTCTATATACTCTCTAGCGATTCTATTTAAAAATTGAGCGTTAATAATTTTAGATGCTCTTGATAGCTCTCCTTCTTTAACACCCCATCTGCTTGCAGTATCTAGTCCTGCAACAATGTTATTAATTACATCAGCAGAATAAAGGTCTGTTAAAGGCGCTTTTCTATCTACTCCAACTGGAAGTTTGCTCCAAGCTTTAGTAAATGCATTTGGATCGCTTGAATTTCCTCTTCTTACTGGAAATTTTCCCTCAGGTGCTATAGATAAAGTGCTTGCGTAACCCTCATCCATTGAATACATAATGAATTTTTTTGCTTCATCTGTATCTGCATCAGCAGTTATTCCAAAATACCTAATGTCAGCCCAAGCAGCTCCTTTTTTATTATTTGGTCCACTAAAATTAGTAATAAAACCAGTTTTTTGAGCCAGTTCATTAGAAGTTGGGTCAACATTAAAAGTTGGTGGTGCAGAATCTCTTAATCCTGCTAATTCATCCATTATAAATGGAGACCAGATTATCATTGGCGTTCTACCTGCAAAATATAATGCTCTAGATTGTTTCCAATAAAGTTCACCTGGAGGACTAGCTTTGGCTAAAACTTTATAAAATTCTAATGAATTTTTTAAAGCTTTTCCTTGTTTTTTTGTTCCACCCTTTTTAACAAAATTTACACCGTTTGCTAAAAGCACATGTTCTAAAACCTGACTCATAAAGTTTTCATCAGTTTTTGTTGCTGCAACAAATCCATACATATTATCCCCTGATAAAGCTTTAATAGCTTTAGTTATATTTGCGTAATTTGTTGGTGGTTCAAGACCAGCTTTTTTAAATAGATCTTTTCTGTATACTACCATCTGTGTCCATCCATCTACAGGAACAGCAGCGATTTTAGATCCAGATTTTGCCATGTTAAGAGCTCCTGGTGCGAAAGTTTTTTTCCCCAATGCCTTCACAACATCATTATTAGCATCAACATCCAATATTCCTGCCTCTGCCCATGGTAAAACATATTGCAATGTATGGTAAATTACATCTGGCAGATCTCCAGCTGCAGCTGCAGCAGTTGCTCTTGTTCCCAGATCTTTTTCTTCAACAGGTATAACTTCAACCTTAATGCCAGTTTTAGCTTCAAAGGCCTTGGCCATCTCCTCCTGTTTTGCCATTCTTGCTGGCTGGACTTCTGTAGTCCAGAATTTAATATCAGCGAAACTAGTATTTGTGATTAAAAATACCAGAATGGATATATTAAGTATTATTTTTTTAAACATTTTTCCCCTCTTTCATTGTTTAAGTCCTCTCTCCCCATTTTTTCGTTGCCATAAATCTATCAGTGTAATAAATTTTTAACAACACTTAATGATTAATTAGAATCGTTTTAAACTTTGCAAATGTCAGAAATTATTATTAAAAAACTTAATAAATCTTTTGGAGATAATAAGGTTATAAAAGACTTTAATATAAGCATAAATAATGGTGAATTTATTGTATTAGTGGGTCCTTCAGGTTGTGGAAAATCGACATTATTAAGAATGATTTCTGGACTAGAGACAATTGACGAAGGAGAAATTTTTTTAGATAAAAAATTAATTAATAATTTAATCCCTTCAAAAAGAAGCATAGCTATGGTTTTTCAATCTTATGCTTTATATCCACATATGAATGTTTTTGAAAACATGGCATTTGGTTTAAAAATGGAGCAAAAAAAAAAAAAGTGAAATTCAAACAAAAGTAAAAGATGCAGCAAAAATGCTCCAAATTGAAAATTTGTTAAATAGAAAGCCTAAAGAATTATCAGGCGGTCAAAGACAGAGAGTTGCAATAGGAAGAGCAATAACAAGAAACCCTAAAATATTTTTATTTGACGAACCATTGTCAAATTTAGATGCTGCTTTACGTGCTGAGATGAGGGTAGAAATATCTAAACTTCATAAAAAGATTAATACAAATATGATTTATGTTACTCACGATCAAGTTGAAGCGATGACACTTGCAGATAGAATAGTCATATTAAATGAAGGAAATACAGAACAATTCTCAACTCCAAGTCAAATATATAATGACCCAAATAATATTTTTGTAGCTGAATTCATTGGGAATCCAAAAATGAATATTATTAAAATAAACAAAAAAGATATACTTAGTAAAAATAGTGTGAATTTTTTTAATAATAAAATAATTTTTGAAGACTATAATTTTGATGATGAAATATTTTTTGGAATACGCCCAGAACATATTGTCTTAAATGACAAAGATGAAATCAAATTAGAAATTAAAGTAGATCTAGTTGAAAATTTAGGTTTTGAAAAAATAATATATGGATCTGTTCAAAACCAAGAATTAAGAGTTAAAACCTCTGAAAATTCTATCAAAGATATAAATAAAATATCTTTTTCTAATAAAAATATTTATTTATTTGATAAATCAGGTGTAAGAATAAGAAAAAAAATATAATTTACCAATTAATTTTCAGTTTTTTATTTTTATAAATTGCATTTATAAGGCTAAACATTATTGGAAAATCTTTTTTTTTTAATTTTTTTAATAATTTTGGTCCTATCTCTATCGCTAAATCAGCACCTTCTACAGTTATGTTTTTCATATCTTTTTTTTTAACATCCAAATAAAGTCTTCCTTTTCCTAAGTACATGCCCATTAAACTATTTCTTCCACCTACAACACTAACATACAAGTCTCCAAGTCCTGCTAATCCATATGCGGTATTTTCTTTTCCTCCCATAATTTTTACAAATTTTTTAATCTCTGTAAGTGAATTTTTAAATAATACTGATGCAGTATTATGATAAAATTTTTCTCTAACATAATTATTCAATTTTTCACCACTTAATCCTATTGATGCTCCAATAACCATGGAATATATATTTTTTATTGCACCTGCTGCTTCAACTCCATTTATATCGTCTGAAATTTCAGTCCTATAATAATCTGTAGAAATAATTTTACTTATTGCTTTTGCTTTAGAAATATCTTTATTAGCAATTACTGTTCCAGTTCTAATTTTATTAATTAAACCGGTTGCTAAACATGGACCTTTGATTGATGTAATATCTTGTTTAGGGAGACCATTTTTTGTGAAAATTGAATTAATTTTTTTAGAAATTGTTGAAATTTCATTATTTAATATTGTCAAACCTTTAGTGAGAAGGATTATTGAAAGCTTATTTTTATAATTTTTTATTAATTCATTACATGCCCACTCAATTCCATTGGAACTTACTGCCAATACTATGTAATCTGGATTAGATTTAAGCTCATATTGAAAAGCCTCAAATTTTGATATTTTTAGGTTTTTTGGAAGATTTGCATTCAATGCAGGATGAAAACTATTTTTATTTAAATTTTTTACTAATTCGTTTTCCAAATGAGTTCCAACTAAAATTACTTTATTTTTATTTTCAATACATGGAAGGGTAAATGCAGACCCCATAGCACCAGCGCCTAAAACTAATATTTTTTTCATTTAATTAAGGTTTTTCTAATTGCTTGCTCCCAGCCTTGCAATAGCTTTGAACGGTATGAATTACTTATATTTGGAGTAAAATTCTTATCTATTTTCCAATTTTTTGTTATATCGGAAAGAGACTTGTATATGCCTATTTTTAAACCTGCCATAATAACAGCTCCTAATGCTGTAGTTTCCTGAACTTTTGGTCTTAAAACTTTTATGTTTATTAAATCAGACAAAAATTGAGAAAACCAATTATTTTTTACCATTCCACCATCAATCTTGATCAAATTTGGTTTCAGTCCATCATTTTTCATCGCATTAAATAGATCGTTAGTTTGATAAGCAACTGACTCGAGTGTTGCTCTAATAATTTCATTTTGAGTTGTATCTCTTGTTAATCCACAAATTATACCTCTTGCATTTGGATTCCAGTAAGGGGCTCCTAAACCAGTAAATGCTGGTACAAGATAAACTCTATTATTGCTTTTTAATTTTTTTGCTATTTTTTCTGTTTCCGAAGCTCTAGTTATAATCTTTAATTTATCTCTTAACCATTGAACGCCTGCACCAGCAATGAATATTGAACCTTCAAGCGCATATGTTGTCTTTCCTTTTAGTCTATAACAAATTGTAGTAAGTAATTTATTTTTTGAATATATTTTTTTATTTCCAGTATTCATAATAATAAATGCTCCCGTGCCATATGTACTTTTTACTGATCCAGGAGTAAAACACGACTGTCCTATTGCAGCCGCCTGTTGATCTCCAACAACTCCATTAATTGGATAAGGCTTACCTGTTATTGAATTACATGTATACCCAAAATCATCTGAAGAATCTTTAATCTCTGGGAGAATATTTTTTGGAATTTTTAAACTCTTCAAAATATCTTTATCCCATTTATTTTGAGAAATATTAAATAACATTGTTCTAGATGCATTTGTTGAATCTGTAGCATGTACTTTACCATTGGTAAGTTTCCAAATTAAAAAAGTGTCTACTGTTCCAAAAAGAAGTTGGTTTTTTTTTGCTAATATTTTTGCTTTTGGTATGTTTTCAAGTATCCATTTGATTTTTGTTCCTGAAAAATATGGATCAATTATTAATCCAGTTTTACTCTTTATTAATTGATGTCTTTTTTTTGTTTTAAAATTTTTACAAAATTCTGCTGTTCTTCTATCTTGCCATACAATTGCATTGTAAATATGCTTGCCAGTTTTTTTATCCCAAAGAATTGTTGTTTCTCTTTGATTTGTTATACCAATTGTTAAAATTTGACCTTTTAGTTTTTTACTTTTTAAAATTACATCCTTTAATGTTTTTCTTGTAGTATCCCAAATCTCACTTGGACTATGTTCTACCCAACCATCTTTTGGAAAATATTGTGTAAATTCTTTTTGAGAAATGTAAACAGGCACACCTGATAAACTAAACAGAATAGTTCTGCTAGATGTAGTACCTTGGTCAATAGCAATAAGAAATTTTTTCACAATTTAAGCTATTCCAAGATGCTTTTTTCTCTTCTCAACCCAAGTTCTAATTAAATTATCAAATATTAAACCTATGAAAGCAACGCAAATTCCAAGTGTAAATCCTATGCCCGCCCCTTTTTTATCTGATAATGCTTTTAAAATATATTGCCCTAAATCTTCAGTTCCAATAAATGCTCCAATGATCACCATAAACAATGCAAATAC
>MDSW01223815.1_pt1 | contig 10126 bp, 2 predicted proteins | sample 811171 | NCBI WGS metagenome assembly MDSW01 (sample SAMN05326641, study PRJNA326480) | marine metagenome | isolation source: seawater | place: Atlantic Ocean: North West | collected 2012 | reverse complement strand
TGATCATTTAGATTATTATTATCAAAATTTATTAAAGCTATATCAATATAGTAATTATTACCTTTTATTTTTTGTTTAAATAATACATTTAATGAAACATTTAATTGTATTAAATAATTGCTATCTGTTTCTAAAACTTTTATCGTATTATTGTGTATTTCATAAAAAAGTTCACTTCCATCATTGTATATAATTGAAAAATCACTACTAGAAAGATCAAACTGGTTATAATATGATAAATGTTTACGATCATTTGATAATAGTTTAATATCATCATAAGACTGATTAGTAAAAAAGATATTGTATCCATTATAATTACTATAATCATCAGTAAACCCGCATGATATATCATTTAGTGATTTATATGCATTAAAACTTACATCATTTGATGAATTAATATCTAGTGTTACGTCTAATTGTGATAACCCATCATATAATGTATAAAAATTTGTTTTGTTTAATATTCTGTCATTATTAACCCGTATTGAACTAGTTTGTCCTTGTATTAATTGTATTAAATAATCATTATCTATTTCACCAGTTACCAGTAATTTACCATTTATTTTAACTTGTTGGTTTTCTTGTAAATTGATTAGAATTATATTTGGATTAGTTTTATCAATTAATATTAAATCATTAGCATTATCTTTAACAGATACTTTGCCTAAAAATTGACTATCACCATTTACAACTAGATTTTTTGAAATATCAATATTAGTCGGAAATGCAATAGTATCACTATCACTCACGTTTTCACTATTAAAAGTTAATCCAGATGGGTTTCTAATATGTATATTATCTAAATCTATATCTTGCGCGTAAATATCACTCTTTAATTCTACCTTATTTTCAGTTTCATTATACCCTAATGCCGGTACTATATTACCTGCATCGTTTCGTATATTTATAGTATTCCCGCCTATAGTCATAGTATCTACAGTGTGTTGTTGAGATACTATATTATTAACATAAATATTTTTCCATCTATTATTTTGACTACCAAGATTATAACATATATCTATATCTGGTATTAAATCGCTTATTACTGTACTAGTTTGTATATGATCACCATATATAATACCAGATATATCTGGGTTGTCCCTAACATCAATACTATATTGTGGGTTAATAGTATTAATACCTAATCTATTGTCACTAGTATCAATAACAATAACATTATGTCGGTCTGGAATAATAGATATATTTTGTGTAACAGAATTAACTGTTGTTATAATTTTACTATAATCTTGTTGGGTCGAAGTCATTATTTCTTATATATTCAATATTTTAATATAAATATAAAAATATTGAATATTGATTTTATAGTTTTATATTTTAATTTTATTAATTTAGAAGATTTAAATTTACTGCTGAATTGTACAAGTTAGTTATTTCAGTTGCATTTAAAGTATGATCATATATATTAACATATTTGATGTATTCTGACCCTTTATCATCACCTAGTCTACCCATACCAAATAATATATTATTATATGTATATACGTAATTATCAGGCATAGAATTAGTCCATCCGTCACCTTGTTCAATAGTATTACGATATTGGTCAGCAAGCATGTTATTAATATAACATTTTTTCCTGGATATATAATCACCTTCATTACTAAATGTAACAACAAGATGAATAAACTGTGACATGGGACGACTTCTTAAGTTAATACCAGTTGGGTTATTAAATTCTACTACATTACCTTTTGATCTGTCGTATGATATATCATTAGAACGTACCGATTCAAACATTATCCCATCCATACCCCCACCGCCAGCGCCCCCCAAATAACGTTGTTCTACTCTAATATAACTACCATGATTTCGATATAGAGTAAATAGAGAATTATGATTATCATTCTGGTCTGAATCATCTATAAATTTAAAAATAATTTCTATACTATAATTAGTTTGTAAAGTAAATTCACCACCATCAAGATAAGCTGTAGTATCTGTAAATAAACCACTGCTATCTAAAATAATATTTGTATTATCAGTTACCTTTTCACTATTACTACTATATCTAGCTGTTGCTGTTCTACCGTCATAAAATGTAAGCGTATGAGGATCACTGAAACTTGCTGACATAAAATCATACATAGCGTGAACTGTAAAATTTGTAGTAGCAGTTCTACCTTCACGATCGGTAGCTGAATAAAGCGTATATTCACCTGGACCATAAGGATAAACACTAGATAATTCAGCGCTTATCAAAAAACCCCTGTAATCTATAGCAGTAGCACTAGGTATAGAATACTCTCCTGATAGATTTAATACTGCAGAAACATCTCCTCCTATTAAAGTGATAGTTGGCACTCTAGGTGGTGGGTTATATTTTAATTTATAATCACTATTATAATATATATCACCTACAGATGGAGTAGATGTTTCAATAACGTTATTTTCTACATAATTTACTAAATTTTCACCTCTGGTTTTCCATAATACTTTACTACCATCATAGACAATAGTTTGATCTTGTTTTGGTGATATACCATTAAATAATATATTTTCTTTTATATTAATATTACTGACATCTACATCGTAAGCTAATATCTTTTTATCTGTTTCAAAATCATCATATTGATATTGTAATTCAGTTTCTTGACCTTGAATTAATGTCACTAAATATGTACTATTTACTGTTCCAGTTACAGTAAGATTACCATTTATACTAATATCAAGTGGAAATGTTATACCACTTTCATTTGTTGCTTCTCCTATACTAAATTTATTAGCATCATTAATTGTAATACCATCAACTGTAATATTATTACAACACATATCACCATTTATACTTATATCAGTCGGAAATACAATACCAGCGCCACCTGAACCTTCACCAATAGTAAATTGGTTAGCATCTTTAATAGTTACACCACTAATTTCTATATAACTTGCATCAATACGATTCCACGATTTATTAATAGAGCCTAAATTATGAGACATATCTGGATTGTCTGTGTGTGGAATTAGACTGCTAATTATATTACCTGTTTTTAAATAATTAGTATATATAGTTCCTGATACATCTTGTCTGCTTCTAACATCAATACTGTAACTAGGGTCAATAGTATTAACACCAATTCTATTTTTACAAGTATCAATGATTACAACATCTTGATTATCTTCAACAGTGACTATAAAATTGTCTAAATCTGTGTTACTATTAGTGGTGATACTACTGTTTTGTTGTGTAGTCATTAATATATATATAGATATCTAAAATTTATATATATATTTCTACATAATCTATTTTATATTGGGTTTTAAGTTTTTATATTTATGGTTGAATTTTTAATATTATGGCATAAGTCTTAATACATAATCAGAAGTGTTGTAATATAACTCACCAGAATTTATGCTTTCACTTTTTAAATCATAATTATATACTAATCCTTTATTACTTTCTCCTTTTGGTGCACCAACGACCATATATTTTCCATTATCTGATATTGCAAGTCCACTTCCAAATTCAGAGCTATCTGGTCCATACAATATTTTAACAAATTCATAGTTTGTACCAGTCCAATTAAATATTTGAACAGCACCATTACTAGTACCACCATCATAATCCCAATATCTCGATCCAACTGCTAATTTGTCTCCATTATATGATAATGATATGCCTAACTCTCCAAATTGAGAATTTTCTTGTTGTAATCCATCTGCTTGATTAGGAGAGAAATATGACCATATAACTGACGTATCATAACTTGTATTACGATTATTTGCTCCTGTCGTTGTATCATAATCTCGCAGCCATGCCGTTCCATCCCATTCTAATATTCTTAGACCACCCCAATTGAGGCTAGCTGGCCAACCGCCTTGTCCTATAGCAATGACTTCTCCATTGCCTGATATTGCTACTGTATTACCTAGTCTATCATTTTCACGTCCTTCTTCATGTCTTTGTTCATTCCAGACACTATACAAATTAGCACCTATTGGTCTATTATAAATATATGCAGCACCAGCAGCCCCAAATGAGTCTCGATTATAAGCTGGTGCGCCAATTACTAATACATTACCTGCATTATCAAGTGCAACTGATGCACCAAACTTATCATTTGCATTTCCGGTTAATGTTTTTGTATTTACGTATTCATAATCATTTGCTAAATTGCCAGATAATTCATATATTTTTACTTGACCAGTATACGAGTTGTTATTTATAGTTATTTGTTGAGATGAAATAACAACTATAGTAGCGTCATAATTCATTGCAACTGAATGACCCCACATGTCATTAAGATTTTGGCTTGGTGTAATTTTATAACGTGATATCCAACTTGCATCAGTATTATTAATATATGATAAATCATATATTTCTGCGTATCCGGCACCTTTGCTATTGGTATTATAATCAAAATCTTGCTGCGTCGTACCAAACATAATAATATTTCCAGCTGGATTTATACGCACAGATGCACCCATTTGTCCTGCATCATTACCGCCACCAATCGGATACGGAACATCAGGTTCAAATAGAATAGTTTGACCTAATTGCACCCAATCATTATCATTTGTGCTAAATTCATATACATTTACTTGACCAAAATAAGTATTACCATATTGTGGAATAGTGCCTATAACTATTCTATTTCCATCTTCAGATATATCAACGGAACCTCCAAAATATTTATATCCCTGATCATTTTTACCAATAATTGCGCTTCCACGTTGTGTTATATCAGTATTTTTTATATATTCCCTAACATCTAAAATAGCGTTTTTCCAAGTTAATTGATTACCATCAAATACAAGATTATCACCAGCTGTAGTAGGTGTTTCCGATGCTATTGTTAGTGTATTTTGTATGTCAATATTATCCACCTCAATATCATTAGCAGTAAGTAGATTACCAACTTGAAAATCTTCATAATCTGGAGCACTAACTTCAAGATTAAAACTATTAATTGTTAAGGAAATATCAGGTTGTAACTCAGGATTAGTTAAATGCTGATCATTTGTAGTATCTAAAAATTTAAATTGTATTTCAGTGATGCCAATAGGCTGCCCGTATGTTAGTATACTATCTAATTTAAAATAACGTCCATCAACCTTATTACTCAAATCACATACATGTATTAACTTAATTCTGCCATCATCATATCCTTGACTAGTTGTAAATTCTTGTATGTCAGTAAAATTAATACTACTGTCAATACTTGATTTTAAAGTAAATCGTTCTAAGCGACCAGATGATGCTATGACCTTTAATCCAAATACTGTTTTTGTATTTTGAAGATCGAATGTTATTGATTCGCCTGTGTTTTGGTCGGCGGGGTTCACATACCAAGCAGTTGTTAAATCGTTGTCCATCGCTTTATAACCATCTCCAGCGCTCTCATCAATAACCCAGATTTCATTTTGTTGATAACGTATTTCACCAGTTATTGGGACATTTACACTACGATTTAAATTATCAAGATCTTGTATATATGTTAAAAACGCTACATTTACGGTATCATCTATTCCAAATGTTAATCTAGATAATGAATTACTAATATTTATATTAGTATTAGTAGTTTGAGCATTAACTGTAATAGTTTGTGGCGAATTATCGATAACAGCATTATTATGTAATAAGACAAAATCAATAGAAATATCATATACGCTATTATTTGTAACTGTTAAATCTAATAGTGAATTTACATCATAATATTGACCATATATAGGTATTACGACACCACACAAATCTACACTATTTGTATATCCAGATGTACTAGATCGATTAAAACTATTACTGGCTATATCGAGTTTATTGTATTCAGTTAAGTCTGTTCTTACAATACTATTTGTATCACTAATAAATTTAACGTTAATGTTCTTATAATTAGATTGATTGATAACATCAATCATTCCACCCATACCAGGATGGTTACTACAATCGTAGTAGAGTGTTGTGGTAGCGCTGTCAATAGTTAAATATAAAAAGCTACCATCAATAATGGCACCACTATAAAGATTAGCATAATCGTTATTGTCTTGGGTATAAATGTTAAAAGGATGACTGGTACTTACCCCAGTTAAATCAAACGTATAGAGCGTATCGATATTTAAGGAAAGGTCAGGATGTAACTCGTTATTAATAAAATATTTATTAATTGTACTTGTAGTATCTAAAATTTGAAATTCAACATTATTAATCTGAACAACGTTAAAGTCATTTCCAAATCCAGCGGGTGCGGTATTGAATGACCTTATATTATATAATTTAAAATATCGTCCTGTAACAGAATTAGCCAGTTCAAATACGTTTTCTTGAATATCTTGATTATAATGAACGTTATTATCTATATTCGGTGTAAACCCGGAAAAGTATTCTATATTAGTAAAATTAGTACCATCGTTACTTGATTGTAACATAAATTCTCTAAAACTTCTTATTGGTGCTCTGATTTTTAATCCAAATACCAGTTTTGTATCTTGAAGATCGTACATTAAAAAGTGAGGTTCAGTACTACCACCCTTCCAAAAAGTACCATCACGATTGCTATCCATAGTAAAGGTCGGTCGATAAGCAGTCTGACTGCTGCTAGAATATATAGCATTACTATGTTGAATCCACGTTTCATCTTTTGCGTAACGCATTTCACCGGCTAATACTGTAAAAGTCCCAACATTAGGATTAAAACCTACTAGTTGATTACTAAAATCTGTTAATACATTAGTGCCCCTATATTTACTATAAATATCCTGATTATTAATGGTAGTATTATTCTGAACTGTAATATTGAAATTGTTGGTAGGAGGAGGAGCTTTAAATTTTTCAACACTTAAATTAATTGTATTGAAATTTAGACTGATATCTATTGGTTGATAAGATGATATAGATGCGTTATTTATACTATAATCATTACCATCAAGATCTTGTATATATGTTAAAAACGCTACATTTACTGTATCATCTATTCCAAATGTTAATCTAGATAATGAATTACTAATTATATTATTATTAGTCAATCCGGCATTAACTGTTATAGTTTGTGGTGAATTATCAATAACAATATTGTTACGCAATAAGACAAAGTCAATCGAAATATCATATACGCTATTATTTGTAACTGTTAAATCTAATGTTGAATTTACATTATAATATTCAGATAAGGGTATTGCGACACCACACAAATCTACATTATTTGTATGTCCCGACGTACTAACTATATTAAAACTACTACTAGCTATGTCGAGTTTATTGTACGCAGTTAAGTCTGTTCTTACTATACTATTTGTATCAGTAATAAATTTAACGTTAATGTTTTGGTAATTAGATTGATTTATAACATTAATCGTTCCACCCATACTAATATGATTACTGCAATCGTAGTAGAGTGTAGTCGTCCCACTGTCAATAGTTAAATATAAAAAGCTACCATCAATAACAGCACCACTATAAAGATTAGCACTATTGTTACCAGGTTGCGTATAAATGTTAAAATGGTGACTGGCACTTACACTAGTTAAATCAAACGTGTAGGGCGTATCGATATTTAAGGAAATGTCAGGTTGTACCTCGTTATTTATTGAATATTTATTATTATTTGTACCTGAAGTATCAAAAATATTAAATTGTACATCAAAAATCTGTATATCATTATTTTTGAATGTAGATATATTAGCTAATTTAAAATAACGTGCTACAATATAATTAGATGAATTATCTAGGTGATTAGATAAATCAAATGTATGAGTGTAAATAATATTATCATCGTTCTCGGAAATATTTACGTTAATCCAGTTATCAGTGTTTATAGTTTGTATCCGATTAAAATTAGTTCCATCATCACTAATTTCTAACTTAAATCTCCATAACATATTCTTTTTTGTTATGATTTTTAATCCAGATACAATTGTTGGGATTAAGAAATCGTATTCTATATACACATTGTACTGATATGCTCCATTAACCACGATCTGCCGATACCACGACGTTGATTCAATGTTAACATCTATAGTATGGTCAGGAGAATAAGATTCATATGTTTGTGTACCAGATGACCCATTGATGCTTGGTGGATAGTTATAACGTATTTCACCAGTCAATACCGTAAAAGTCCTAATATCAGGATTATAACCTACTAGTTGATTACTAAAATCTGTTAATACATTAGTTCCCCTATATTTACTATAAATATCTTGATTATTAATGGCAGCATTATTCTGTACTGTAATATTAACATCACCGGATCCAGAATTTATCAAACTAGTTATATAACTGCTATTAATATTACCAGTAATAGTTAAATCACCTGTAATAGTAGTATTAGCCATAAACTCAATACCATTAGTATCACCTGAACCACCACCAATTGAAAATTTACTAGCATCTTTAATGGTAATCCCATCAACGTTTAAATTAACACAAGATATATCACCATTAACGCTAATATCAGAAGGAAATACAATAGCATCACCGCCGGTTCCGCTACCTAAAACAAATTGACTGGCATCTTTAATTTTAATACCGCTAACTTCTAAATAATTAGCGTGTATTTCATTCCATTTTTTGTCTTGACTGCCTAAATTATAGCAAACATCAGTATCGGGTGTTAAATCACTGATAATAGCACCAGTTTTCAAGTAGTCAGTATAAATAATACCAGAAACGTCAGAAAAATCTCTAACATCAATACTATAATGAGGTTCCATAATATTTACACCAATTCTATTAACACTAGTATCAATGACGATAACATCGTTTGATATATCATTCGGAAAATTTATATCAAATGCTTCGTTGCTGGTGTATATACTACTTTCCATTTTTAATATATATATATAATTAATTTCAAATTTAATAATGTATTTATTTATTAATATTTGTATTTATTTATTAATATTTGTATTTATTTATTATTTTAGACCTTCGTAATAGAAAATCTACCCGTTTCACTAAGACAATTTAACGAAGAATTGTCCATTCTTTGATAACGAAGTGTTATAAGGTCATTAGCACTACATTCAAGTAATATAGATGTACTACAATTATCATTAAATATATTATTAGCATTTCTAATATAGGAATAAGCACTTGACGTACCAATTAAATTACCGTTTTGATGTATAGCACATCTTACAGATATTCTATAATCTGATGCAGATGCAACCTGTTTTTTATGAGGCATATTAAAAAAGAATTGATAAAAACCTGCTTTTAATATTGTTATGGTATTACCAGATTTTGAATATAACCTGGTATTACTAATTGTCGTTGTTTCTAAATTAAGATTAGTAAAAGATGTACTATTTAACGATATACCAGAGCTTATAAATGTATGTAAAAAACCTGTACCACCTTCTGCATAAACTATTTCGTTTCTTGATACATCATAAAACAATTGATAACTCATGTCTGGAACATTTCTAATAGGATTAACATAAAAACCACTAGCATCACTATTAAGTTGATTTACGTCTGCATTTAATATTATACTATTATTACATAGATCGTTCTGTCCAGCCCTATTACCTATAGCAATTGAGTAATTGCCGGTGCCGCCGCCGCCCGCCCCGTTTCCAATTGCTACAGTATTATCACCGCTACTTTTACTATTACATCCAATACTAACTCCGCGTTCTCCTTGATATTGATTAGAACTGTTCCATCCTATCGCAATTGCTCCTAATCCTTGGTATCCTTGAGCAGCCAAACTACCAATAGCAACAGAGTAGGAGTCGGAACTGCCACCAGCATTATTACCAATAGCAACACATTGAGCACCTTGAGATTGACCTGCAAACGTACCTATACCTATACTCCCACTACCTTGGTTACTAGATCCTGCATTGAATCCAATTGCAATAGCCTTTGTATTCTGATTACTTTTTCCAGCATTATAACCAATCGCTATAGCTTGTTCTGCTTGACCAGAATTTCCACCAGAGCTACCTATAGCAATACAATGCTCCCCTTGACTATTATTACCTGCCTGATTACCAATAGCAAGAGAAGATTTAGATTGACTTGTTGTTCCAGATAAATAACCTATTGCTATAGATTGACGTTGTTGACTAGTCATTCCTGATTGATAACCTATTGCTATAGATTGATATTGTTGACTAGTCATTCCTGATTGATAACCTATTGCTATAGAAGAATAAGATTGACTAGTCA
>MDSW01134170.1_pt1 | contig 10126 bp, 11 predicted proteins | sample 811171 | NCBI WGS metagenome assembly MDSW01 (sample SAMN05326641, study PRJNA326480) | marine metagenome | isolation source: seawater | place: Atlantic Ocean: North West | collected 2012 | reverse complement strand
TTTTCTGCCCATTTAATTGTATCAGGATCTGCTCTTTCTCCCGCTAAAAATAAAGACTCAAATTTATTCAAATTATATTTAGAAAAAAATTTACCTTCTGGATCTTCTTTTTTAATTGCTCTAAAAGCGGTAGGGGCGGTAAAAAGAGATTTTACTTTATAATCTGAAATTATTTTCCAAAAGGCTCCAGCATCAGGAGTTCCTACTGGCTTACCTTCAAATAAAACTGTAGTACAGCCTTTAAATAAAGGGGCATAAACAATATATGAGTGACCTACAATCCAACCTATGTCGCTAGCTGACCACCAAACGTCACCAGTATCCATATTATAAATATTTTTCATCGTCCATTTAAGAGCAACTATATGACCACCTATATCTCTTACAATTCCTTTAGGAACTCCTGTTGTACCGGAGGTATATAAAATATAAGCAAAATCATTAGAGTTCATCTCTACACAATTTGTTTCTTTTGCATTAGAAAGTGCTTCTTCCCAACTAATTTCTTTGGGAGCCTCTAATTTTACTTCTTGCCCAGGTCTTTGAAACAAAATAATTTTATCTATTTTATGTGAAGCCATTTTGATTGCCTCATCAACTAAAGGTTTGTACTCAACGGTTCTTCCAGGCTCAAAACCACATGAAGCTGTGACTAATAGCTTTGCTTTACTGTCATCTATTCTACTTGCCAATTCATTCGATGCGAAACCACCAAATACTACTGAATGAATGGCGCCTATTCTTCCACAGGCTAACATAGCTATAACAGCCTCTGGTATCATGGGCATATAAATTATAACTCTATCACCTTTTTTTATTCCTTGATTTTTTATTGCTCCGGCAAATTTTGAAATTTTTTCTTTTAGGTCCTTGTATGTAAACTGTTTTTTATTTCCTGTTATTGGACTATCGTAGATTAAGGCAATTCTATCACCATTTCCCTCTTCGATATGAATATCTATAGCGTTATAACAAGTATTAGTTACACCATCTTCAAACCATTTATAAAATGGTGGATTAGAATTATTTAAAATTTTAGTTGGTTTTTTGAACCAGAAAATATCATTAGATACGTTTTGCCAAAAATCTTTTGGGTTTTTTATAGAATTTTCGTATATTTCTTTAAATCCTTTACTCATATATTTTGATTCTATTTCTAGTTATTTATTGGTTAATTAAATTAAAAATTGTATTTAAATTTAAAAAGTAAGTAAAATCAACATAAATTAGACATAAAAAAGTCTTCTATTAACTATTTTTATTTGCTATTTACACACCAACGTTGGTTCAATTTTTTGAACCTAGTTTATATAAACTTAAAAATAAAAACTAACTAAAGAGGGAGTTTTTTTATGAAAAAACTAAAATTGTTTGCTCTTGCAACTGTAGCCTTAATCGGTTTTTCAGGTGTGGCAAACGCAGAAACGGCTATGTTAGCCTCTGATGACTTTGTTGGAATTTCATTCTGGCTTGTATCAATGGGTTGTTTAGCAGCAACTGTATTCTTTTTTATTGAAAGAAGTTCAGTTCCAGCAGGATGGAGAGTTTCAATAACTGTTGCAGGACTAGTAACTGGTATTGCATTTATTCACTACATGTACATGAGAGATGTATGGGTAAGTACAGGAGACTCACCAACAGTTTACAGATATATTGATTGGTTAATTACTGTACCATTATTGATGTTAGAATTCTACTTTGTTCTATCAGCAGTTAAAAAAGTACCAGGAACGATTTTCTGGAGACTTTTATTAGGTTCATTAGTTATGTTGATCGGTGGTTATGCTGGAGAAGCAGGTTACATCAATGCTATGCTTGGATTTGTAATAGGTATGGCTGGATGGGTTTACATTCTGTATGAAGTATTCTCTGGAGACGCTGGTAAGATAGCAGCAAAAAGTGGAAACAAAGCTCTTGTTACTGCTTTTGGTGCAATGAGAATGATTGTAACAGTTGGTTGGGCAATCTATCCTTTAGGATATGTTTTCGGATATCTAACAGGTGGAGTTGACGCTAACTCACTAAACATTATTTACAATGCAGCAGATTTCCTAAATAAAATTGCATTTGGTCTAATTATTTGGGCTGCGGCAATGCAATCACCAGGAAGAGCTAAGTAAATTAATTTAATTTATTAAAATAGGGCGAGTGTGTTTTTACATACTTGCCCTATTTTTTTTCGTACTTATATAACTCTCATGCCTAAAGTTACCTATATTTCCAGTGAAGAAAAAAAAACTACCATAGAAGTAACCAATGGTTTAACGGTTATGGAGGGAGCAGTACAAAATGATATTCAAGGAATTGACGCAGATTGTGGAGGAGGAATGGCTTGTGCTACTTGCCATGTTTATGTCGAAGATGACTGGTATGATAAAATTCCAAAAAAAACAGATGGGGAGGAGGATATGTTAGATATGGCTTTTGAACCTAATAAATCTAGTAGACTAAGCTGTCAAATAACTGTTACAGATGAACTCGATGGATTAGTTGTAAAAATGCCAAGTAAGCAGGGGTAATGATAAAAACTGATACTTTAGTTGTTGGTGCAGGCCCGGTTGGAATTTTCTGTGTTCATCAATTAGGAATTATTGGCCTTAAGAGCGAAGTGGTAGACAACCTAGATAAAATTGGTGGTCAATGTATTGAACTTTATCCAGATAAACCAATCTACGATATTCCTGCAGTTCCCGAATGTACAGGAGAAGAATTAACAAATAATTTAATTGAACAAATTAAGGCATTTAAAACAAATTTTCATTTGAATGAAAGAGTAGAAGAAATTAAAAAAGTTAAAAAAAAATGGATTACAAAAACTAATAAAGGGACTGAATTTGAGTCATCAAGTATAATTATAGCAGCAGGAGTAGGTTCTTTTGAGCCGAGAAAATTTCCAACAAAAGAAATTGATAAGTTTGTAGGTAAAGAAATACTTTATTCAATTAGAGACAAATCAGTCTTTAACGATAAGACAGTTTGTATTTTTGGTGGAGGAGACTCAGCTTTAGATTGGGCAATCGAGCTATCAAATACTTCTAAAGTTATACTGGTTCATAGAAGAGATGAATTCAGAGGAATGCAAGCAAGTATTGATAAGGTTACTCAATTAAAAAAAGAAGGCAAAATAGAAGTTTATACAAAATATCAACTAGAGGCAGTTCAAGGAATTGAAAAAGTTGAAAGTATCATTATAAAGCACGATGATAAAACAATAAAAAAAATTAAAACAGATTACGTCTTAGGATTTTTTGGATTAATTATGCAACTTGGACCAATTGCAGAATGGGGTTTAAATTTAGATAAAAAAACAATTCCAGTTAACACGGAAAGTTTTGAAACTAATAAAGAAGGAATTTTTGCAATTGGAGATATTTGCTCTTATCCAGGTAAGCTCAAATTAATTCTCTCAGGATTTCATGAGGGTGCTCTTGCTGCTAGAGGATGCTTCAAATACGCAAAACCAGATGAAAAATATAGATTTGAATTCACTACATCTTCAAAAACAGTGAAAGATAGATTGGGTGTTAAGGAGTGATTGAACTTTTTACAGCTGCAACACCAAACGGCGTAAAAATTTCAATAATGCTTCAAGAAATAGATTATGAGTTTAAAGTTACTAAAATTGATTTATCTAAAGACGAGCAGTTTAAATTAGAATTTAAAACCATAAGTCCATTTAGTAAAATTCCAGTAATTACAGACCATAGCAATAATCAATCAGTATTTGAGTCTGGAGCAATTCTTATTTATCTTGCAGAAAAAAGTAATAAATTTTATGAAACTAATGAGCGTACTACTATTAATCAATGGTTGATGGGGCAAATGGGTTATGTTGGACCAATGCTGGGACAACACCATCAATTTCACCATTATAACCCAGGAAAGAGTGAATTTGGAGAAGAAAGATATTTTAGAATAGCTAAAAGAATTTATAAAGAATTGGATGAAAGATTATTAAAGTCAAAATATTTAGCAGGTAAGAATTATACTATAGCAGACATTGCTACTTGGCCATGGATAGCAAGGCATGAATGGCATGATATTGGGTTAAAAAAATACAAAAATTTAACTAGATGGTATCTAGATATTTCTAATAGAGAAGCAGTAGTTAAAGGTTATGATATTTTTAAAGAAGGTTCAGAAATACCGAAACCTTAATCATCAGCATAAACTTTTTCTTCTTTTTCGTGTTTTTCTTGAGCCGCAATACAAAGATCAGCGACAGGTCTTGCCATTAATCGTTTAAGGCCAATAGGTTCTGCAGTTTCAATACAAAATCCGTATGTTCCATCAGTTATTCTTTTTAAAGCTTGATCAATTTTGGATATAAGTTTGATCTGTCTATTAATAGCCTTCATCTCAACTGTTTTGTCAGTGTATGTGCTGGCTTGATCCACAATATCAGCAGAAACACCATTATTGTCCAAAGATCCATTATATAAAGCATCATTATTTGTTTTTACAAGTTCAACTCTCCAATCAGAAAGTTTTTTTTTGAAGAAAGCTTTATGTTTTTCACACATATACTTTTCAGTTTGTTTTGGTATATAAGTTTTCGATATTTTTACCATAATTTAAATTTAGATTGCAGGAGTATATTCAGCAATTAATAGGTGTCAAGAATGATGAATTCGTATAAATTTAGTAAAATGGTAATTAACAAAAAAAATATAAATAACTTATTTTATTTTTTCATTATAGCCCATTTAATTATTTGGACTTTTGTACCAACATTTACGAATAATAACTTACCATTAGATACCATTGAAGCATTAGCTTGGAGTAGCGATCTAAACTGGGGTTTTAACAAACATCCTCCAGGAAGCGCATTTTTTGTTGAAATAATTTATCAAATTTTTGGCAATCAAGACTGGGCATATTATTTTTTAAGTCAAATATTTGTAATTATATCTTTCTTTGTAGTATGGAAGTTTTCAGAAAATTTTTTTATAAACAAAACTTATAGTTTAATTTCAGTTCTTTTACTTGAAGGTATCTATTTTTACAATTTTACAACTCCAGAATTCAATGTAAATGTTTGCCAATTGCCTTTTTGGGCATTATGTGTTTATTATTCTTGGAAGTTATTTGATAAACAGAAAATAACCTTTAAAAATTGTTTTTGGCTAGGAGTATTTGGAGCAATAGGTTTTTTATCAAAATATTTATTTATTTATCTTTTAATATCAATTGATTTATTATTTTTTTATGCGATTTTTATTAAAAAGTATAAAAAATTTGATTTTAAATATTTAGTATCTTTAGAAGTTTTTATTGTTTTATTGATCCCACATTTAATTTGGTTAATAAATAATGATTATATAACTATCACTTATGGAATAGCTAGGTCTGGATTAGAGGACTCAAGTCTATTTGATCACATAATTCATCCATTAATATTTGTAGGCAAACAAGTAGGAATATTAATTCCATTTTTTGTTATGTCTTTTTTTCTAATAAAAAAATTTAAATTTAAGATGTCTTTAAAGGATAAAAAACTATTATTTTTGATATTTATTAATTTAACTCCAATAGTTTTAATGTTTTTAACTTCAATGTTAACTGGATCTAAATTGAGAACAATGTGGATGACACCATTTTATTTGTTCTTTGGTGTTTTAATTGTTTATATATTTCAAAAACAAATAAATATAAAAAAATTGAACGGCTTCATATCAGTTTTTTTAATTTTATTTATATGTTCACCTTTTGCTTATGCTTATATTTCAATTACAGAAATCGATAAGAGGACTGACTATCCAGGTAAAGAAATTTCAATAAAGATTCAAAATGAATGGGATAAAGATCATAAAGACCCAATCAATATTGTTTTAGGTAATGAATGGAATGCTGGTAATTTATCGTACCACCTGCAATCAAGACCTATTTGGGGAGGGTTTATTTCAGAAAAAAAACTAAATTCACTAACTAAATATATGTGTATAGATAACATATGTGTGGGATTATATGAAAAAAACTAAAATTTTAATTCCAATACATAATGATTGGCAATCTGTTTTTAAACTTTTAGAAGATATTGATAATGAGTTATTTAATTGGAATACTGATGTTTCTGTTTTGATTATAAATGATGCATCTACAGAAAAAAAACCTGAAAGTTCTTCTGTTTTTAAAAATTTGAGATCAATAAAAATTATTAACATGAAAAAGAACAAAGGGCACGCAAGGTGTATTGCTGCAGGATTAAAATATATAAACGAAAATGAGGATTTTGACTTTATTATACCTATGGATGGTGATGGTGAAGATAGACCAATTGAATTAGGGCCACTTCTTTGTAAAGCGTTCGAAAATCCTACTATAGCTATTACTGGAAATAGAGTTAAAAGATCGGAAGGAATTTTTTTTAGATTTTGTTATCAATTTCATAAATTTTTAACATTTATTTTTACTGGACATTCTATTAAATTTGGTAATTATTCTTGTATTCCAAAAAATATTGTTATGAAGATGGTTAATGAACCAGCAACTTGGAGCAGTTTTTCAGGGTCATTATCAAAAATTGCTAAAGATAGACTTTCAGTCCCATCAATACGAGGATCTCGATATTTTGGATCATCACAAATGAATTTTGTTAATTTATTGAAACACTCACTATCAATTATTGCGGTTTTTAAAACTACACTTTTAATTAGATCATCAACTTTTTTAATTGTGTATTTATTTTTAACAATAGAATATTTATCAATAATTATGTTAATCCCATTTTTTTTAGTCTTATTAATGATCTTATTGACGTTAGTAATTTCAAAAAGAGAAAACTTATCTGAATTAAATAACTCTCTACATAATATAGATAGTATTAAAGATATTAAGGTTGATTGATGCTTAAAATTGCAATTTTAGATGATTATCAAAATGTCTCACATGAGTTTGTAGATTTAAAAAAATTGTCTGGAAAATATGAGTTTAAAGTTTTTAGTGAACCATTTTTAGATGAAACTGAAGCTATAGATCAATTATCCGATTTTGAAGCATTATTGATTATGAGAGAACGGACGCCAATTACCAAGAACTTAATTAATAATTTAAATAATTTAAAATATATTATTACAAGTGGAATGAAGAATAGATCTATAGATTTAGAAGCAGCCAAGATAAAAAAAATTGTAGTTTCTGGTACAGAAATTAATGTTAATCCTACAGCCGAACTGACTTGGGCTTTAATATTAGGATTAGCTAGAAATGTTAAGGAAGAAATTGATAATATGTTTCAAGGATATTGGCAAACTACAATTGGATATGAACTTAAAGGAAAAATTTTAGGATTAGTTGGCCTTGGAAGAGTTGGCTCTCAAGTTGCCAAAATAGGTAAAGCTTTTGGTATGCAGATCACAGCATGGAGTGAAAATTTGAATTTAGATACTTGCAAAAAGTTAGATGTATTACCATGCAGTAAAGAGGATTTAATAAAAAATTCAGATTTCATTTCTATTCATGTCCAAGGTGGTGAAAGATATAAAGAATTAATAAAATTAAAAGAATTAGACATGATGAAAAAAACTGCTTTTTTGATTAATACCTCAAGAGGCTCAATTATTAATGAGGATGATTTGATTATCGCTCTATCAACTAATGTTATTGCTGGAGTAGGACTCGATGTTTATGAGAAAGAACCTTTGCCAGAAAATAATAAGCTAAGATTTTTACCAAATGCACTGTTATTACCTCACATTGGATATGTGACGGCTGAAAATTATATTACTTTTTATACTCAAATGATTGAAAATTTAGAAGCATGTGTAAATGGAAAGCCTATCAGAGTAATTGAATAAACTATGCCAAAAAAAATTAATAAAGATCTTACCGTAGAACAAAAATTAATTTTATTTGAGAATGGAACAGAAACTCCAGGTAGTAGTGAATTAAATTATGAAAAGAGAGAAGGTGTTTATCACTGTGCAAACTGTGGTGAAAAATTATTTGACTCAAATACTAAATATGAAAGTGGGTCGGGTTGGCCTTCTTTTTATCAATCATTACCTGAAGTTTTTGAAACTAAAACAGATTATTTGTTAGGTTATGCTAGAACTGAATATCATTGTAAAAAATGTGGTGGCCATCATGGCCATATTTTTGATGATGGCCCTAATCCTACTAAAAAACGATACTGTAATAACGGTATATGTTTAATTTTTAAAAAAAAATAATAGTTAAAAAAGTTAGAAAAATAAATTTTTATGTTGTAAGATAAAATTTTTAGAGTACTCACTATAGTAATGAAAAAAATTTTTAAATTAATCTTTATTTTGTTTTTATCATCATCAGCTAATGCAGACGTTAAGGGACAAACTTTATCTAAAGCTTCAGAAAAGATATCTTCAACTATAGCGAATTTAATACCAGGAGAAGGTGTAACAGAAGTTTCGGTTGAAATCAGAGAAGAAGATAATCCTGACTTTGAAATTTTAGCTGTAAGAGATATTTTATCTAAAGAGAATTCAAATTTATTTACACAATTTAGTATTCATAATAATGAAGTTAATGGAGATAATAGATATATTGGAAACCTAGGTCTTGGATACAGATTTTTAAATTCTGATAAATCTATGATGATTGGCGTTAATTCATTTTATGACAGGGATATACAAGAAGCACACTCAAGAGTAAGTTTAGGATTTGAGGCAAAAGCTTCAATTCTAGATTTTACTTTTAATCAATATCAAAAAACAACTAATCAAAAAATTATAAATGGAACCAAAGAACAAGTTCTAAGTGGAAATGAATATAATTTAAGTTCACAAGTACCTTATATGCCATGGACAACATTTAACTTTCAAGGTTATAGATGGGAAAATGAAAAAGCTACAAATGATACCAAGGGTATTATCTATTCGTTAGAAATGGCTCTTAATCCATCTTTGCAATTTGATTTATCAAGAGATGTTTCAAGTGTTGATGGTGTAGATGACGTTGATTTAGCTAAAATTAGTTTTGTATACCCTCCAAGAGAAAATAAGCCAACATTACAAGATGGTCTAGTTTCAGAAGTGGCATTTGTTAAAGAAAATATGGACGATAAATTAAAAGAAAAAGTAAGAAGAAATAATAATTTAGTAGTAGAAATTCAGGGAGCAGTAATAATAACTAGTAAATAATATGAAATATTTAAAAATAATTTTATTCTCATTTTTATTGTCTTTAATAGTAAGTAACGCATATGCAGCGAAAGGTGCTGCAACAGTTTATAAAATTACTATGACAAAATTAGAAATGTGTGACAGTACTAGTACTGACAGTGCATGTAATAATCCAGTTACGATTGGTACAGGAGAATCTAGTCCAATTGATATTGCTAGCACTAATGCAGGTGCGGCCGCAGCAAGCTATGGAAATTTAGGTTTAGGAAAATTTGGAACTACATATACTTATTTTCAAATTACTATGAAAAGAGCATTTACAGTAAAGGGATCAGCTAAAGATGGAGCTGGAACTACATGCATAACTGCGGAAGATGGAGATAGTTCGACTGCTGCAGAAGGGGCAGCTAATGGTGGTACTCCTGCAGAGGTTACACTTTACGCAGGATTTGTTGGAGACTCTGGTGATGGCCTTACTTTAAGAATGAACTCAGTTGCTGATGCAAATGGTGGAACTCCAGCTGTAGCAGGAACTATTGTAGATAATTCAGAATTTTTTCAATATAGACAAAAATTAGACACACCATTAACTTTAAAAGCAGGTGTTATTCCTACAGTTAAAATTGCATTTGGAACTGCAACAGCATTAGAGGCAGTTGGTAATATGGGAAATTGTACTCAAAATATTGCAGCACAAGTCGGTTTTATTGCAGGTGAACCAGACGTTTCTGTTACTTTCGAATAAATTATTTTAATAAATCTTTTTTTAGACCTTTAAAATCAGTCAATTTATTTTCTTTTTCTAGTAATCTTAATTCATCATATCCTCCAATATGATTATCATTTATAAATATTTGAGGAATAGTTCTTTTACCGTTTGCTTTTTTTACCATCTCGTCCATCGCAGCTTCAACGCTTGCTATATTTATTTCTTTGTATTGAATGTTATTTCTCGCTAGAAGTCTTTTTGCTGCATCACAATAATTACAAAGTGGACCCGTATATATTATAACTTTTGTTGCCAA
>MDSW01060026.1_pt1 | contig 10127 bp, 7 predicted proteins | sample 811171 | NCBI WGS metagenome assembly MDSW01 (sample SAMN05326641, study PRJNA326480) | marine metagenome | isolation source: seawater | place: Atlantic Ocean: North West | collected 2012 | reverse complement strand
GCCGTCGCCGCGAGCGTCTCGAGCGGCTCGAGCGTCGTCTTCGCCGCGTCGCCGCAGTCGTACGCCGCCCACGTCTTCGGCGCGCACACGTAATACGCCAACCCGCCCGCGTACACGATCGCGTGCATCGTCGCGTCGTCTCCGTACGTGCTCACGCGCGCGCTCTCGTACAATCTCCTCAAACAGTGCGCCTGAAACAGCGTCGCCGCGACGACCGCCGCGCGCGCGTCCGCCCGTCCCGTCGCCGCGCCTCTCGCCCACAGCCTCGCCAGCTCGCGCGCGTTCGCCGCGCACCCGACGACGTAAAAGTGTCGAAACCACGCGTGCGGCGCTCGTCCGCGCTTCAGTCCCTTCCCGTCCTTGCCTCGCGCCGCCGCGCCGCGCGCCGCCTCGACGTCCCGTCGCGCCGCGACGAGCGCGCTGCACGTCACGAGCGCGAGCCACGTCAGCGCGAGCGCGACGTTCGCCGTCGAGTCATCGTCCCAGTCCCACATCCTCCGGCGTCCCGCCCCGCGCGCCGACGTCTGCGCGCCGCGCGTTTCGCGTCGCGTCGGTCGCGTCCCGGCGGCCGACCGAAACACCCACCAGTGGCGAACGACAAAACACCCGGGAGCGCGCGCCGACGCGACGGCTCGACGATTGACCCGACGCGACGTTTCGCACACGTCGACGCCTCGACGCGCGACGCCACGCGACGCGCCGAGAACCTCGCGCGAGAACCTCTACTCAACGCTCGCCGCTTCCGAGCGCGAAACGTCGACGCGAAGACCGACCTCGAGCGATCGAAACGCAAGATGAGCGTCGTCGGGATCGACTTCGGGAACGCGAATAACGTCGTCGCGCTGGCGCGAAGGAAAGGGATCGACGTCGTGCTGAACGACGAGTCCAAGCGAGAGACGCCGAGCATGATTAATTTCGGGGACAAGCAGGCGCGTGGAGAAAAAAAACGCTCGGCGAGGCGAGCGACGGGCGCGAACGAAGAGACAGATGAAGATGAAGCTTCTTCTTTTTCATTCCTCGAGCGAACCGAGAGACGAGAGCGATGGGGCGACGGCGAACGGGAGGGGCGACGCGGTGATGAAGACTGACGATTGGTGGATGATTTTCGCGACGCGCAGCGATTCGTCGGGTGCGCGGCGGCGGATAAGATTAACATGCAACCGAAGAACACGCTGACGCAGCTCAAGCGCTTGATTGGGAAAAAGTACGACGACGTCGAGGCGCAGAGCGATTTGCAAAACTTGCCGTTCGCCGCCAAGCGCGGAGCGAACGGGGAGTTGATGTTTACCATGCAGTACATGGGGGAGACGCGAGATTTCGTGCCGGAACAGTGCGTAGCGGCGATTTTGGCTGATTTGAAGAGAATCGCGGAGAACGACAACGGCACCAAGGTGACGGATTGCGTCATCTCGGTGCCAGTCTTCGCCACGGACGCGGAGCGCCGCGCGATGCTGGATGCGGCGTCGATTTGTGGCTTGAACGTGTTGCGATTGATGCACGAAACTACGGCGACGGCGTTGGCGTATGGGATCTTCAAAACCTCAGAGTTCACCGACGAGCCGGTGAACACGGCGTTCATCGACGTCGGTCACTCTGCGATGCAAGTGTGCATCGCGCAGTTCACGAAGAAGGGGTTGAAGATTCTGTCTACCGGTTTCGACCGAAACTTGGGTGGACGCAACTTTGATGAAGTCATGTTCGATCACTTTTGCGAAGAGTTCAAGGCGTCGAAGAAGATTGACATTCGTTCCAACGCTCGCGCGTCGCTTCGTCTGAAGACGGCGATCGAGAAGATGAAGAAGATTCTTTCCTCGAACCCGGAGGCGCCGCTCAGCATCGAGTGTCTCATGGATGATGTCGACGTTCAATCGATGATGACTCGTGAGAAGATGGAAGAGCTCGCGGCGGACACGATCTCCAAGCTCATGGGCCCGGTGGAGACGGCGGTGAAGGAAGCCGGACTCACCGTGGACGACATCTCTGCCGTCGAACTCGTTGGTAACGCTTCGCGCATGCCCGCCATTTCGAGTCGACTTCAAGAGTACTTCGGCAAGGTGCCGGGGCGCACGGTGAACGCGTCAGAGTGCGTGGCGCGCGGTTGCGCGCTTCAAGGCGCCATGCTTTCGCCACTCTTCCGCGTGCGCGAGTTTGAAGTTCAAGACTCGTTCCCGTTCCCGATCTCCGTTGCGTGGGCCAGCGATGACGGCACGAACAAGACGATGGAACTTTTCGAGCGCAATAACTTAGTTCCCAGCACCAAGCTCATGACATTCTTCAAGAACGACAAATTCTCCATTCAAGCGAGTTACGCCGGAAGTGAGCTTTTGTCCGAGTCCACAGAACCCGTCGTCGGCACGTACGAAATCGGCCCGTTCGCAAAAGCCGCGGATGGTGAGAAACAAAAACTCAAGGTGAAAGTACGTTTGAACCTGAACAGTTTGGTCACTGTCGAATCCGCGCAAGTCGTGGAGGAAATCGAAGAAGAGGAAGCGCCGGCGCCAGAGGAAGAGATGAAGGACGAAGCCGCGCCGCCAGCCGACGGCGCGGAGGGCATGGAAACCGACGCCGCGAGCCAGGAACCCAAGGCGGAGGAGCCAAAGGCGGAGGAAAAGCCCCCGGCCAAGAAGAAGGTTAAAAAGACGGACGTACCGGTGACGAGCCACGTCGGCGGTTTGCCGCCAAAAATCGTCGAGCGCTTCACCAACGAAGAGTACGACATGGCACTGCAGGACAAGGTGATAGAAGAGACGAAGGAGCGCAAGAACGCCGTCGAGGAGTATGTGTATAGCATGCGCTCTAAGATTGCCGAACAACTCGCCGAGTACGTCGATGACGCCACTCGCGAGAGCTTCAACGCGCTGTTGAACGCCACGGAGGATTGGTTGTACGAGGATGGCGAGGACGAGACCAAGGGTGTGTACGTGAACAAGCTCGAAGAACTCAGAGCGATCGGAGAGCCCATCGTCGGCCGCGAGAGAGAAGAAAGCGAACGCCCCGGCGCGATCGCCGCGCTCACGGCGTTGGCCGAAAACTTCTTGTCCCTGGCTGGAGATGAGGCGCACGCCCACATCGACGCCGCAGACTTGGAAAAAGTTGCGCAAGAGTGCAACGACGCCCTGGCGTGGTTGAACGAAAAGGCTACTCTGCAAGCCGCCACGCCGAAGACGCAACCGGCTGTTTTGTTGATTTCGGACATAGACAAGAAGCGTGCCACGTTAGAGCGCGTCGCGACGCCCATTTTGAGCCGCCCCAAGCCGGCGCCAAAGGTTGAGACGCCGCCGCCCGCGGCTGAAGACGCCGAACCGATGGACGACGGCACCGCCGAAGAAGGCGCCGAAGAAGGCGAAGAGGCAAACGATGAGGCCATGGATGACGCTGCGGACTCTCTCGACTGAGCTCCTTTTGCGAATTGATTTCAATACCATTTCATTACCTTTACACTACCCGTACCGACCCGACGACGGCTAACACGACGGCTAACAACGGCTGTGTGCACAACGGCTGCGGGCGCATGTGGAGCCGCACACACGCGCACCCACCATGCACACAACATTGATCGCCATCGCCGTCGTGCACGCACTCGTCAAGCACGTTTCAGCGCAGACGTGCGCGCTCGCTAGCGAAATCGCGCGAGAAGATGTCAAGAACGCGCTGGCGTCGGCGTTTTACGTCGACGAAGGCTCCACGTGGATGTTCGATTTCGACCAACTTCCTGCCGATTGTACTGATTGCGGAAACGCAAATCCAGCTTCCACGTACGGGTGTCCACGATTCAGCGTCTCGCGCGTGAGACGCCGTAGCCGCCGCACACGTGGCGACGATGAAGATGCGCCGCGGCGCGTCGTGAGAGCGTCGGCGACCGAACCGGAATATCACACGTTGCCGGTTTTGGACAGCCCGAACATCGAGTTTGCGGAGGGATCATCTCCGGGTGCGCAACGGGATGGAGTTCTGCCACAGACGTGTGAATGGACTCTTGAACCGACGGAAGTCGTACTTATTTATGGTTGCACTCCGTCCGCGCTGGCTTACTTCGGAATCACCCCGTATTGGTATCGGTTAGGGGGAGCCACGTCAAGTCTCGTGTTTGCGAGTTTGAGTGACACGTTCAGCATGGGTGAAAACGGCGACTTCGGCGCGTTTACGCGTTTGAGCACAGAGGCAGCCACCGTGTCTCCCGGGACGTTCATTCGTGCGCCAACTGCGCCCTGGAACTCCTCGTTTTCGTTTATAATGTCGCGAAACAGAGCCGCGCTTTCCCTCGCCGCGGCGGTACTGCGTGACCGCGGTTTAGTGGTGAACGAAGTGGGCGTACCGCCACCGCCATCTGCCGATTCGACGTATACGGTGCTTTATCGCGGCGCCTTACCGGCGTCATCTGAGGCTTGGAAAAACTGGGTAAAGGCTCCACCCATCACGACGCTTCGACTAAAACCGAAGTCCGCCGCCGCGCCGGAAGCGATTTTCGAAGCCGCCGCGCCGTTGATCGCAAGGCGCACGGTCGATGAGCTCAGTCTCACGCAAGCGTACGACGCTCTCGTGAGCGCGGTCCGCGAACGCGTGGCGAGCGTTCCCGGACGAGACGCCGCGGTTGCGGCCACCGTGAGACCTCAAATCGTGATTGATTCTTCGATGACATGCGTCAACTTTCGCATCAATTGCGGCGGAGACAACCGTGACACGAACTACATTCGAGCGCCAGCGTTTACGCTCGCATCGAACGACGACTTGGTGTACGCCATCGGCGTGCGTCACGTCTGGACGCGAAACGCCTATTATCACAGCGTCGCGTTGTACAATCGCGCCCGGCGTCTCGCCGTCGTATCCATCGAAGACGCCGTCTTCAAAAACTCCGCCGCGCCGTGGTCGACATCCGACGCGTTTTACGTCGTCGCGTTCGCGCGCGATTGCTCTCGACACGACGTCCCCATCGGCGTCCCGTGCGTCGACGTGCCGCAAAACGGATTTCCGAGCGCCTCCCGCGACGAATCCATCGAGCTCTGGGAGCGTCCGTACTCCACCTATTCCACCACCATCGGTCCGTGGTGGCAATCTATGATTTTACCGACGCTAGTGCGTTCGATCCCGGCGCCGCCGCCGTCGTCGTCGAACCCGTTCTCCGCGCTCTTCGCGTCGTTTTAACAAAACTTTCACTCCGCGCGTCAACTCATGAACGCCCGCACCGCTCGCCCGCGATGGTCGTACTCGTCGAAATCGCTGACGTTCGCGTCGTACGGTTTCGCGCCGTCGTCTCGTTCGACGCGCATGGGTTTAAACGCCTCCGTCGCGCGCAACGCCGCGTAGCAGTGCAGGACCAGAGCGATGATGACGAGCGCGGCGATCGACGCTTTCGACGCCGACGCGTCGTCGCTGGCGATGACGGCCGTGCGACACGCGGCGGCGAGCGCGATGGAACCGCCCGCGGCGGCGGCGACGGCATCGCGACGCATGGCGCGTTGTGCGGCGTGAACAACTCGTAAATCAGCAATACAGGAGACTAGTGACTACAGCTAGAGGCGCTCACACCGCGGCGCCGTATTGACGGGTTAAATCATTCGCCCTCGCGGATTCTAACAGCGCGAAGCTCGAAGACCGCGGAACGTAGCCCGCTTCGGCGGCGTGAGACGTCGAAAGCGCGTGACGATCGCGCGCAGAGACGACTTCGGCGTCCCAATCGAGACGGCGCGCGATGACGAAGCCGAGCGCGCCGGTGTGGACCACCGTGGCGACTAAACCGCCGAGAACGAGACCGAGGGCGCCCATGTGCGCACCGAAGGCTAATGCGAGCGATAGTGGAATACCTATGATCCAGTACGCGACGACGACGATTTTTGCGGCGAGCGATTGCTTACCGCACGCTCGCATCACGCCCGCTTGCACGGCGCCTGCGCAATCAAACAGCGCGTACGCCGCAAGCGCAATCATGAGCTCGGACACGAGCTCGCGCACCTCTTCACGCGAGGTGAACAAGTTTGCCCAATCTTTCCTCGCGACGATGATGCCCACGCTCGCGATGACGCCAACGCAGGCGATGAGCTGGAACGAGACGGCGACGGCGCGCCGCGCCCTCTTAGCGTTGCCGGCGCCGAGCTCGTGCGTTACGCGCGTCAACGACGCCACGCCGAGCCCGATCGACGCGTCGAACACGAACGCATTCGTACTGCCGTAAATAGACAGCGCTGAGAGCGCAATCTCGGGATTCGGCAAGTATCCCGCCATTACTACCGTCATCTCGCTGGCCCACCACTCCATCTTCATAGCAACGCCCGGCAACGCGAGCGCGAAGTATTCCCGCAATCCCTCCGTCGAGATCGCGCGTCGCAGTTGCCATCCTGGCCAGCACATATCGCGCTTGAGCGCCAACGCCTCGTCGCGTTCGCGAAACATTCTTCGCCAGACCGTCGCGTACGCCACCTGCGTAGCCAAACAAACCGCCGACGACGCGCTCCACGCCAACGCCGCGCCGATGACCCCGATCTCCCATCGCCACACGAAGTAATAGCACAAAATCGGATGCGCGATCGCCGCGAGCACGCCGCCCAACGCCTGCGGCCGCGTGATTCCCTGCGAATGCAAGTACGTCATCGTGCACTGCGTCCACGCGTAGCACAACACCCCCGGCGTCGCCGCTCGCAAAAATCGTCCCGCCTCGCGACTCACGCCCGCGTCTTGCCCCGTCGCCGCTAAAAATTCCTCACCCCTCGTCGCGAACACCGCGCACGTCAACGCCGCGTACGTCGTCGTCACCAAGAGCGCGCGTTGCGTCGTCTCTCCCACGCGCTCGTACGCCCCTAATCCGTACGCCGTACCGGCCAGCGTGTTCACCGCGCTCGCCAGTCCCACCAGCACCGATTTACACGCGATGTTTATCGTCGTCATCGCGAGCGCGGCGCCCGCGAGCTCGACCGTCGCGCGCGCTCGTCCGACGAAGACGAGCGTCACTAAATCTCTCAGCGTGTTCATCGTCATCGACACGCTCACCGGGATCGCGAGCGCGATCTGCGCCGCGCGCTCGACGCTCGCGCCGTCGTCGTCGTCGTCGTCGCCCGCCGCGCCGTCGCGATCGTCCGCGCCCATGACGCGCGCGACGCGTCGGTGCGTGCGGCGGCGTCGAGCGTCGACGTCGAATCGTCACTCGACGCCGCTCGACGCGCGTCGCGCCCGCGCGTCGTCTCGATCGCGCGACATGCGCGCGTCCACGTCCGCCGCGCCGCCGCGCGCGTCGTGGGCGCGTCGCGGCGCGTCGGCGCGCGCGCGAGCGCCGCGAACGCGCTCCGCCGCCGGTCGCGACGTCACGCGTCGCGGGCTTCACCGCCAGCCCGTCGCGCTCGGCGAGACGCTGCCGATGGACGTCCAGGTGTCGTACTTCGACGACGACGGGAACCTGGTGCGGTGCGAGTTCGGGGATTTGCTGCGAGGGAAGACGGCGGTGGTGTTCGCGGTGCCCGGCGCGTTTACGCCGACGTGCTCGACGAAACATTTGCCGGGATACGTCGAACGCGCGGACGCGATGCGCGAGCGCGGCGTGGATGAGGTGATTTGCGTGTCCGTGAACGATGCCTTCGTGATGAACGCGTGGGGGAACAGCGCGGGAGCGAAGATGGCGAAAATTAAGATGGTCGCGGACGGGTCGGCGGCGTGGAGCAAGGCGTGCGGAGTGGATTTGGATCTTCACGAGCAAGGGATGGGAACGCGCAGTCGCCGCTACGCGCTCATCGCGCGCGATGGGGTGATCGAGTACTTGGCCATGGAGTCGGGGCAAAAGTACGAGACGAGTGGTGCGGCGGATATTTTGGAAAGGTTGCCGCTTCCGTGAACGAGCGCGACGGCGATTTACTCTTCGTTTTACTCTTCGCATAGATACCCTAGCGCGCGACGGATGAGCGATGAATCATTTAATCAAAGATACTTACGTCTTCTTCTACGAGTGGTTTCGAAGAGATAATTACGTCTTCTTTTACAAGTGGATTTGAACAATACTCATGTGGACGATGTATCAAGACGTTCATCGCGCCGGGGCATTTTGAGTGACGCCCTTTTTGCCCTTTCCTCTACCCGCGGCCTCGAGCGCTTCGAGGTAAGGCTCGTCGATATCGCCCGTGACGTAATCGCCATCGAAGCACGACGCATCGAAACGCGGGATTTGCGCGTTCATGCCGAGACCCGCTTGCAAGAGGTCTTCGACGGTTTGGTAAATCAAACCATCCGCGCCGAGGGTGGCGCAAATTTCATCCTCAGTCTTGTCGTCGGCGACGAATTCCTTGCGCGACGGCATGTCGACGCCGTACACGTTGGGAAAGCGAACTGGCGGCGCTGCGGAGGCGAGGTAGACCTTGACCGCACCCGCGGCGCGGCACATTTGCACGATTTGGTTCATCGTCGTCCCGCGAACGATGGAGTCGTCGATGAGCAAGACGCGCTTACCGTTGAACACCGATCGCATGGCGTTGAGCTTACGCCGCACGGACAATTCGCGGATGCGCTGATCGGGCATGATGAACGTACGACCGACGTATCGGTTCTTGACCAAACCTTCGCGGTAAGGCAAGTCGAGCGCCGACGCGACTTCGATGGCGCTCGGACGAGAGCCATCCGGCACGGGCACGATGGTATCAATCTCCCATCCGCGCTCGCTGATGCGCTTAGCCAAACGGCGGCCGAGTTCAAGTTGGAACTCGTACACGGAGATGCCGTTGATTTGAGAATCCGGGCGCGCCAAGTAAATGTACTCGAAGATGCACGGCGAGATGGAACCCTTCATGCACTGACGAGAAATCATCTTGCCCTCGGCCGTGATCAGGATCGCCTCCCCGGGATTGACATCACGCACGGTGGTGAATCCGAGCGGTCCGAACGCGGCGTCTTCACTCGCGACGCACCACTCGTCTTCGCCGTCGGCGTTTTGACGTTGCCCCAACACGAGCGGGCGAATGCCGTTCGGGTCGCGAAACGCGAACATGCCTTGGCCGTTGATGAGCGAGATGATCGAGTACGCCCCTTTCACCTTACCCATCGTCACCGTCACCGCGTCAAACAACTGCTTGTCGCTATCCTTATCGGGGTGCGCCGCGATTTCCTTGCTCAAATCTTCCGCGAAGACGTTCAACAAAACCTCCGAATCGCTCCCGGTGCGCAAGTGCCTGTTGTTCAGCTCCTTCGCCCGCAGCTCATCCGTGTTCGTGAGATTCCCGTTATGAATCAAATAAATCCCCAGCGGTTGATTCACGAAGAACGGTTGCGCCTCGGTCGCGCTCAGCCCCCCGGCCGTGGGATATCGCACGTGTCCCATGCCGATGTGTCCGTCCAAATACTTCATCGCGCTCTTATCGAACACGTCCTTCACCAGCCCGTTATCCTTCTTCTCCTTGAACCTCATCCCGTCGTACGTCACCATTCCCGCGCTGTCCTGACCTCGATGTTGCAGCATGAGCAATCCTTCGTAAATCTCCGCCGCCACGCCCTTGCCCTCGTCCCTCGTGACGACGCCGATGATCCCGCACGCGCGCGCCGCGCCGTCCCCGCGTCTCGCGCCTCGTCCTCGCGTCCCCGCGTTCGCGCGCGCGCGCGCGCCCAGCGCGTCGCCCGCGCCGCCGCGCCGCATCGCGCACGCGCGGCTCGACAGCGCCGTCGTCGCGCGTCGCGCATCCCGCGTCGCGCGCGTCGTCGTCGCCGTCGTCGTCGCCGTCGCCGCCGTCATTTTTTCAAACCCGGCGCGTCGCGCGTTCGATCGACGTCTCTTCGCGCGTTCGCGCCTCGCTCGCGGTCTCTCTCGGCGGCGAGTCGATCGTCACCGTCGTCGGGTCGCCGTCGCCGTCGGCGCGCGCGCGTCGCGGTGTGCGTCGACGCCGACGCCGCGCGCGCCGACGGGTCCACATCGCGGTCGGGCAAACGTATGCGCAAACAGTCCGACTGCGTGTATATTGATGCAGGTGCGCCATCGAGGAGGGGTGTTCATACTCGGCACCCGCGCGAGGGTCGCCGCGACGCCGCGACTCCGCGACGCCGCGACGCGGAAGCGCGCCGAAGAGCGCCGCGAGCGACGCGAACGGTCGACCGCGCGCGCGTCCGCGCGGACCGGCGACGCCGCGAACGCGCGCGCGAGCGCGAACGCGCGCGAATCTCGATCG
>MDSW01144953.1_pt1 | contig 10128 bp, 12 predicted proteins | sample 811171 | NCBI WGS metagenome assembly MDSW01 (sample SAMN05326641, study PRJNA326480) | marine metagenome | isolation source: seawater | place: Atlantic Ocean: North West | collected 2012 | reverse complement strand
CGAGGTGAACCGCCTGCGGCAGGATACCGACCGTCTGCAGGCCAGACTGCAACGGCTACAACGCCGCCTGCAACCACCCGCTGAGCAAACTGAGTCTGAATCTTGAGACGCCTGGCCCGACTGCTTACCATTTACACTGTGCTGGCCCGCTACCGGCTGGACCAGCTGCTGCCGGACCATGCCGCCGGTCGCCTGCTCAAACTGCTTATCCGCCTGCATCCCGCCGCCTGGGGCGCCAGCACCGACGCGCACCCCTGGGCCCGGGCCCGGCTGGCCATGGAGCAACTGGGGCCGGTATTTATCAAATTCGGTCAGCTGCTGTCCACCCGCCATGATCTGCTGCCGGAAACAGCCATTGAGGACCTGTCCAACCTGCAGGACAACGTGCCGCCGTTCTCTGAACAGGCCGCCTTCGACATCATCGAACGGGAACTGAAAGCTCCGGTGGCCCGCCTGTTCGGTACCCTGGAGCGCAAGCCCCTGGCCTCCGCCTCCGTGGCCCAGGTCCACGCCGGCACCCTCCCCGACGGCCGGGAAATCGTGGTGAAAGTGATTCGCCCCGGCATCGAGCGGGTGGTGGCCCGGGATCTGGACCTGCTGCTCACCGGCGCCCGCTGGCTGCAGCGGCTGGGGCCGGAAACCCGCCGCTTTCACCCGGTGCAGGTGGTCACCGATTACCGCCATATTCTGCTGGGGGAGCTGGATCTGGGGCAGGAAGCCGCCAACGGCGCCCAGTTCCGCCGTAATTTCGCCGGCTCAGGTCTGCTGTATGTCCCGGAAATCCACTGGCAGCTGAGCACCAATAAAGTGCTCACCATGGAGCGGGTGTACGGGGTGCCGGTGTCGGATATTCACAGCATGCAGGCCGCCGGGGTCAACCTGGAATACCTGTCGGAGCTGGGAGTGGAAATCTTTTTCACCCAAGTGTTCCGGGACAATTTCTTCCATGCCGATATGCATCCCGGCAATGTGATGGTGGATATCCGGGATCCCGACAACCCCCGGTATCTGTCCCTGGACTGCGCCATTGTGGGCACTCTCAGCAAAGCCGAACGCTTTCTGCTGGCGCGTCAGCTGATGGCGCTGCTGGACAAGGATTACGAGCAGATCGCCCTGCTGATGGTGGAGGCCGGCTGGGTGCCCCCCCATACCCGCATTCACGAATTCCAGAACGCCCTGCGCACGGTGCTGGAACCGGTGCTGGAGCGGCCCCTGCACGAGATCGAATTCGGCCCCATACTGATTCGCCTGTTCCAGACCGCCCGCCGCTTCGAGATGCAGGCCCTGCCCCAGTTTGTGCTGCTGGAGAAAACCCTGATCCATGTGGAGGGTCTGGGGCGGCGGCTGTATCCGGAGCTGGATATCTGGGCCATCGGCCGGCCCCTGCTGGAACAATGGCTGCGGGATCAGATCGGCCCCGGCGCCATCATGCAGACCATCAAGCGCAACGGCCCGGCCCTGATCGAACAAATTCCCCATATCCCCAAATTGGCATGGGATGCGCTGCAGGAAATGCGTACACTGAGCAAGAATCAGCAGGCTCTGCTGCAACAGGTGGAGGAACGCCAGTTGCGGCTGCGGCGGCGGGATCGCGCGCTGACCCTGCTGGGCCTTATCGGCTTAGGGCTGGGGCTGCTGTGGGCGGTGCAGCCGCAATGGGTGCCGGACTGGAGCCAGACTCCCGCCGGCGCCTGGATCGTCGGCGGCATCGGCCTGGGCCTGCTGCTCAGCCGGTTGCGCAGCCCGCGCCGGGATTGATATTAAGTCGGGCATTGATATTTTTTCATCAGATGGAGCACAGGTTGCACGTCTGTCACATAGATCTCATATAATGTTTTATGAATGACATATTAGCCGCACTGGACAAAGTGCTCTCCGAACGCAAGCAGGCCCAGCCCGACTCATCCTACGTGGCCAGCCTTTACCACAAGGGTCTCAACAAGATCCTGGAAAAAGTGGGCGAGGAAGCCACCGAAACGCTGCTGGCGGCCAAAGATGCCGAGCGCAGTCAGCAACACGCCGAGCTGATCAGTGAAACCGCGGATCTGTGGTTTCACACCCTGGTGATGCTGCACAAGCTGGATTTGTCCTCGGCTGAGGTCTTAACCGAGCTGGAACGCCGCTTTGATTTATCCGGGCTGGTGGAGAAAGCCAATCGCAACAAGTAATACGGGAGTAACCCCATGGGTTTTGGTGGTATTGGAATCTGGCAATTACTGATCGTTCTGGCCATCGTGCTGTTGATCTTCGGCGGCAAACGTCTGCGCAATCTGGGCGGTGACCTGGGCGGCGCCATCAAGGGCTTCAAGAAAGCCATGAGCGAGGAAGACAAAAAGGCCGAGCAGGCCAAGCTGAACGAGGAAAAAAAAGAGGGTGACGTGATCGACGCCACCGCCGAGAAAAAGAAAGACCAGGCCTGAGCGTTCCGGAGCTGACGGATGTTCGATATAGGCTTCTTTGAGCTGGTGGTGTTGAGCGTGGTGGGCCTGCTGGTGCTGGGCCCCGAGCGGTTGCCCCACGCCATCCGCATGACCGGGGCCTACATGGGCAGAATCCGGCGGGCGGTGGCCAGCGTGCGGGAGGAATTCGAGCGGGAAGTGAACCTGCACGAAACCCAGCAGCGCATTAAACAGCAGATGGATGACGCCGGCCTGGAGGAAACCCGGCAGGCGCTGCAGCAACTGCGGCAGGATGTGGAGGCCGACAGCCAGGGCCAGGCGTCGAAGTCCAAGGTCAAGCCCCGGCCCCAGTCCGAGTCTCAACCCCGCCCCGAATTGCAACCAGAGGAAAACCGCATCGACGGCGGCCTGACCCAGGCTGGCCCAACGCCGGACCCGGACGATGACCCCGACACCCGCCACAATCCCCCCAGCCCGGAAAACGAACCGGAACCCTTTCCGGAACCGGCCCCCGCCGCAGACGACGAATCGAAAAAAGCATGAGCAAACAGAAAAAGGCCGTAGACCCGGCCGCCAACCTGACCCTGATCGGCCATCTGGTGGAATTGCGGGATCGCATCATGAAGTCCCTGCTGGCGATCCTGGTAATCTTTCTGGGGCTGATTTACTTCGCCAACGATATCTACGAACTGGTGGCCAAACCCATCCGCGATCAACTGCCGGAAGGCACCAGCATGATCGCCACCGACGTCACCTCCACTTTCTTTGCGCCGTTCAAGCTGACCCTGGTGGTGGCCTTCTTTCTGGCCATGCCCGTGGTGCTGGGGCAACTGTGGCGCTTTATTGCCCCCGGGCTCTACGATCACGAACGCAAATACGCCCTGCCCCTGGTGATCCTTAGCGTACTGTTGTTCTATGCCGGTATCGCCTTCGCCCACTTTGTCATCTTTCCCCTGGTGATGAACTTCTTTGTCATGGCCAGTCCGGAAAACGTCACCGTCACTCCGGACATTGCCCAGTACCTGAGCATCGCCCTCAAGCTGTTTCTTGCCTTTGGCATGGCGTTCGAGATTCCCATCGCCACCCTGATCCTGATCGTGTCCGGCGTTACCACCGTCAAAGACCTGAGCGCCAAGCGTCCCTACGTGATTCTGTTCTGTTTTGTGTTCGGCATGCTGCTGACCCCCCCGGACCCTTTTTCCCAGTCCATGCTGGCCCTGCCCATGTGGCTGCTGTTTGAAATCGGCTTGCTGTTTGGGCGCCTGTTCCAGAGTAAAGCCCGCTCGCGGGAAGAGAGCGAAGGAAGCCAGGGGTAGTCTGCAGTCTTGCCTGGGGGCATGCGCAAATCCGAGAATTGAGGGGGCCCTGTCACATGGGGATTTTTGAACGTTACCTGTCGGTCTGGGTGGCACTCAGTATTGCCGCCGGCGTCGCCTTGGGGACTGTGTTTCCTGCCCAATTCGCTTTCATTGCGTCGCTGGAATGGGCCCATGTGAATCTGGTGGTGGCGGTACTGATCTGGATAATGATCTACCCCATGATGGTGCAGATTGACTTCAGCGTCATCAAAAATGTGGGTAAAAAACCCAAAGGACTGCTGCTCACCTTAGTGCTCAACTGGTTGATCAAACCCTTTACCATGGCCGCCTTGGGCTGGTTGTTCTTCAAATTCGTTTTTGCGGACATGGTGGACCCGCAAAGCGCGAACGAGTACATCGCAGGTATGATCCTGCTGGGCGTCGCGCCTTGTACCGCCATGGTGTTTGTCTGGAGCCAGCTCACCAAGGGCGATCCCAATTACACCTTAGTGCAGGTATCGGTGAACGATATCATTATGATCTTCGCCTTTGCGCCTATCGCCGCGTTTTTATTGGGTGTCACCGATATTACCGTGCCCTGGGAAACCCTGCTGCTATCGGTAATGCTTTATGTGGTGCTGCCACTGATTGCCGGCGTGGTCACCCGCCATCGCCTGGAAGCCAGCGGTAACGACGCCCGCCTGACCGCGTTTCTGCACACCCTGAAGCCATGGTCAGTGATTGGCTTGCTGGGCACCGTGGTACTGTTATTCGGCTTTCAGGCCACCACCATTTTGAATCAGCCGCAGGCGATTCTGCTGATTGCGATCCCGTTACTGATCCAGACCTATGGCATTTTCGCCTTAGGCTACGGCGCCGCCCGCTTGTTGAGGCTGCCCCACAACGTGGCCGGCCCCGCCTGCCTGATCGGTACCTCCAACTTTTTCGAGCTGGCGGTGGCGGTCGCCATCTCGCTGTTCGGCCTCCACTCCGGGGCGGCACTGGCCACCGTGGTTGGGGTACTGGTGGAGGTGCCCGTGATGCTGTCCCTGGTCTACGTGGTCAATCGTACCCGGCACTGGTTTGTAGCGGCCTGACACCTGGCGTTATTAGCTGGCAGGCGATGACTAATCAAGTTCTGCTCAGACAATTAACGAACAATAAAGTACTTGCCAGGGTGCCGGCACCCTGTGGTAACTTCAGCGACCGAATTGTCTTTATCGGTAGCGTCATGTCGGTTACCAACTCTCACAAGTTGATAGGGCTCCTGCTTCTGTGCTGGCTGGCATGCAGCCAGGTGCTGGTGCTCGCCCATGACGCCACCCACGAGTTTCACGACCACACCATTGAGTGTGACAACTTCGCCGCCGCCAGCGGTAATCACTTTGCGCTGCTCACAGACTTTCAGCTTCCCCAGTACATCCCCCCTGTAAACCTTGAAGCGGTGCCGTTGCCCTCGTGCAATGTCGCCAGATGTTTACCTCAATACCAGGCCCGGGCGCCGCCCCGATCGGTGTGATCCCAAGCAACGACAGCACCGAATCAATGTAAATCTGGATTGAGGAACAGAGTATGTTCAAACTCACACCTGCCCGCGCCTGCGCGCTGGCCGCCTGCGCTGTTGCGCCTGTGGCTGGAGCCCAAACCGGCTATATCAGCGGTAATGAATTCAACCCCGCCATCAGCCTGATCCTGGATGGCCGCTACACCGAATACAACGACGCCATGGAACTACCCGGGTTTCAGGCCGGCCCGGAGGCCGAGCTGCCCGAGAAAGGCTTCAGCCTGGGGCACAGCGAACTGACCCTCAGCGCCAACGTGGATGATCGCTTTTATGGCAGCGCCAGTCTGGCTCTCCACGAACACGAGGGCGCCACGGAAGTGGAGCTGGAGGAAGCCTATCTGGAAACCCTGGGGCTGGGCGGGGGTGCCAGCGTGCGCTTCGGCCGCTTCCTGTCCTGGATCGGTTACCTCAACCAACAGCACGAACACAGCTGGTCTTTCTACGATGCGCCGCTGGTGTATCAGGCCATGTTCGGCAAAACCCTTTACGATGACGGCCTGCAGCTGCGCTGGCTGGCCCCCACCGATCTGTATCTGGAACTGGGCGCGGAACTGACCCGGGGCGATGCCTTTCCCGGTGGCGAAAATGATGGCAACGAAGGCAAAGCCCTGTTCGTCAAGCTGGGTGGTGATCTGGGCCGTAACCAGAGCTGGCAGCTGGGGGCCTCCGCTTACCGCACTGCGTTTCATGAGCGCAGCGGCGAGAGCCACGCACACGGCCACGGCGAGGAAGAGGAACATCATGCGGAACTGGTGATGGAGGATGGCGAGGTGGACATCCTGGGGGTGGACGCGGTCTGGAAATGGGCGCCCACCGGTAACGCCCGCCAGCAGCAACTGGTGCTGCAGGCGGAATATCTGCAACGGGATGAATCCGCCAATGCGGTCTTCAGCGAAGAAGACAACAGCATCGTCAGCGCGTATGACGGCGAGCACGATGGCTACTACGTGCAGGCGCTGTATCGCTTCCATCCCCGTTGGCGGACCGGGGTTCGCTACGGCAGTGTGGAGGCGGACAACCGCTTCCGGGTACTGGAAAGCAACGGCATTGACCTGGAGGAGTTTCTGGAGGAAACCGAACTGGGCAGTAACGAGCCTATTGAACGTCGTAGTGTGATGCTGGAATACAATCATAGTGAATTTTCCCGCCTGCGCCTGCAGTACAACCACCGGGACTGGGGCGAGAACCGCGACGACCTTTGGGTACTGCAATACAACATGAGCCTGGGCAGCCACGGCGCCCATGGATTCTGAGGAGGCAGCAGTGCGCACGTTATTTTTACTGTTGTTAACAACTCTGCTACCTGCCCTGGCCCACGGCCAGGTGCAGGTATTCGCCTGCGAACCGGAATGGGGCGCTCTCACCAACGCACTGGCGGGGGATCGGGCCGAGGTTTTCGTGGCCACCACCGCCAATCAGGACCCCCACCATATTGAGGCACGCCCTTCCCTGATCGCCAAAATGCGGCGGGCCGATCTGGTGGTGTGTACCGGTGCTGAACTTGAGGTGGGCTGGCTGCCACTGCTGATCCGCCGCTCCGGCAACCCCAATGTCCAGACGGATCAGCCCGGCTACTTCGAGGCCGCCATGAGCGTGCCCCGGCTGAATATCCCCGAGACCCTGGATCGGTCTCACGGCGACGTGCATAGTGCCGGCAACCCTCATGTGCATCTGGACCCGCACCGTCTGCTCAGCATCGCCCGGGCCTTGGCCGAACGCCTGCAGCAAGTGGACCCCCCGCACCAGGCTCACTACCAGCAACGGCTGGATGACTTTGCCCAACACTGGCAGCGGCGCATCCAGCACTGGGAGCAGCAGGCACAGGCTCTGTCCGGGCTAAAGGTGGTGGTGCATCACCAGGATTGGCTGTACCTGAATCACTGGCTGGGCCTGAATCAGGTGGCCACCATCGAACCCCGACCCGGTATCCCCCCCAGCGCCGCCGACCAGAAACGCCTGCTGCGAACATTAACGGATCAACCACCGGATGCAATACTGATCGCCGGCTATCAAAATCCGCAGGCAGCCCGCTGGCTGGCGGAGCGGTTGCAAGTACCGCTGGTGACCCTGCCCTACACCGTGGGCGGGGATTCCCACAGCAACGGCTTGTCTGAGTTGTTCCAGCGCACACTGCATCTGCTGCTGCAAACCCGCAAGGTGGCGCCATGAGTCTGACAGACCTGAACCTGCTGACCCTGCCCCTGGTGGCAGGGCTGCTGGTGGTGTTGAGCCATGTTCCCCTGGGCCAGGAAGTGGTGCGCCGGGGCATTATCTTTATCGACCTGGCCATCGCCCAGATTGCCGGGGTGGGCATCATCGCCGCCGGCTTGCTGGGGCTTCACTCACCCTGGGCGGTGCAACTGTTCGCCGCCTGCTCCGCCCTGGCGGGGGCCCTGCTGTTGACCCTCACCGAACGTCACCTGGGCAACCGTCAGGAACCACTGATCGGAGTGCTGTTTGTGCTGGCGGCGAGCCTGGGATTACTGCTGCTGGCGGGCGATCCCCACGGCAGCGAATCCCTGAAAACCATGCTCTCCGGCCAGATACTCTGGGTGGGCGAGATGCACCTGCTGGTAAGCGGCTCGATATTACTGGGGGCAGCGCTGATCTGGTGGCTGCTGCAACAAAAACTGCAGGGCCGCGGGTTTTACTTTGTGTTCGCCATCGCCATTACCGCCAGCGTGCAACTGGTGGGCGTGTATCTGGTGTTCGCCTCCCTGGTGATTCCGGCACTGGCCACTGTCAATGTTCGGCGGCGCCGTACCTTGCTGGCTCTTTTATTGGGTTGGGTGGGGTACGGGGCCGGACTGCTGGCATCCCTGTACTGGGATTTACCGGCGGCGCCGTTGATTGTCTGCTGTCTGGCTGGAGCCGCTGGCCTGGTGGTATTGACGCGCAAGGTGGCGAGTCATGGGTGACCTGGAGCGGGGTGCGCCTACCCCACCTCCAACAAAAACGTCACCGGCCCCGCATTAATCAATGACACCTGCATGTCCGCCCCGAATTCACCGGTGGCCACTTCACTGACCTTGTGTCGCGCCTGCGCCACAAAATACTCATACAATGCCCGGCCCTGTTCCGGTGGCGCTGCGGAGGAGAAGCTGGGGCGCATACCCTTGGCGGTGTCCGCCGCCAGAGTGAACTGGGATACCACCAGCAGCCCGCCGCCGGTATCCAGCAGGGAACGGTTCATCTTGCCTTCGCTATCGGCAAAAATGCGGTAGTTGATCACCCGGTGCAGCAGTTTGTCCGCCTGCGCCGGGGTGTCCGCCTTTTCCACCCCCAGCAACAGCAGTATCCCACTATTGATGGCACCCAGCGTCTTGCCCGCCACTTCCACCCGGGCCTGGGTAACGCGCTGGATCAGAGCCTTCATCGGCATCCCCCATGGGGTAGCATATCGGGGGTGGCCTCAGGCGCGGTTGCTTTGCTTGCGGGCCATTTCATCGGTGGCTTTGATCAGCGCGTTAACGATGCCCGGTTCCAGACTGGAGTGGCCGGCATCGCGGATGATGTTCAGTTCGGAGCCGGGCCAGTGTTGGTGCAGGGTCAACGCCTGGTCCATGGGGCAGATCATATCGTAGCGACCGTGGACAATAATACCGGGGACTTCCTCCAGGGCAGCCATGTTGTCCAGAATCTGATTTTCCTCGATGAAGGCATTGTTGACGAAGTAGTGCACTTCGATCTTGGCCAGACTGAGGGCGGTATGACCATCGGTGAAATGGCCCATCACGCTGTGGTTGGGGCGCAGGGTGGCGCAACTGCCTTCCCAGGTGGACCAGGCTTTGGCGGCCGCCATCCGTTGCAGTTCGTTGTCGCTGTTCAACAGATGGTAAAACGCCGGCAGAATGTCGTCGGTGCCCTGGCCTTTCAGGGGCCGCAACAGTTCCTGCCACTGATCCGGAAAAATGCGATTGGCGCCTTCCCGGTAAAACCAATGGATGTCTTTCTGCCGGCACAGAAAAATGCCCCGCAGAATCATGCCCAGCACCCGTTCCGGGTAGGCCTGGGCATACAACAAGCCCAGGGTGGAACCCCAGGAACCACCAAACACCACCCATTGCTCGATACCCAGCGCGGTGCGGATGGTTTCCATATCGCGGATCAGGTCCTGGGTGCAGTTGTTTTTCAGGCTGGCGTGAGGGACGGAGCGGCCACAACCCCGTTGATCGAACAATACGATGCGGTACTTTTCCGGATCGAAAAAACGCCGGTGGAAGGCTTCGCAGCCGGCACCGGGACCACCATGCAGGAACACTACCGGTATGCCGTTGGGATTGCCGCTTTCCTCCACGTAGAGGCGGTGGGGCATATCCACAATCATGCTGTGTTCCCGATAGGGTTTGATCTCTGGATAGAGTACCTGCATTCAATTCACTCCCGTCGGTTCCCCGCTTACTGTAGCCTAAACCGCCAGTGGCTGGAAGCAAATGGGCCAGAATCAATCACTTAAGCAGGTTTTCGGCGACATTTCCCATTCCCCCGGGGCTGCGCTAGGATAGCGGGCTTTTCAGTCGGGGCGGAATCATTGATGGCGGTATCCCCATGACGGACTTTGCACTGCGACGACTGCAACTGGCGGTTTTCGGCCTGGTGACGGCCTGTTTCACCAATATTTATATCACCCAACCGGTGCTGCCGGTGTTGCAGGAGGAGTTTCAGGCCACCAGCGTCACGGTGTCCTTCACCATTTCGGCGGTGATTCTGGGTATTGCCCTGGCCAATCTGCCCTTTGGGGTGCTGGCGGACCGGCTGCCGATCCGGCCCATTATTCTGACAGGGGCCGGCGCCATTCTGACGGGGGCCATCATTTGTATCTTTACCTATCAGCTATGGCTGCTGATCGCCGCCCGCTTTCTGCAGG
>MDSW01061834.1_pt1 | contig 10128 bp, 9 predicted proteins | sample 811171 | NCBI WGS metagenome assembly MDSW01 (sample SAMN05326641, study PRJNA326480) | marine metagenome | isolation source: seawater | place: Atlantic Ocean: North West | collected 2012 | reverse complement strand
TACCTACCTGAGACTCCGCCTCTATACCCTGATATGAGTGTTTTTGATTATTTAATCTTCGCCGCACAGGTTAGAGGGCTGACAGGTAAGCATATAAAAAGTGCTGTGGAAAAAGTTATCGAAAAATGTTCTTTGAAGGATGTCAGCCATCGAATCACTGGACGACTTTCTAAAGGATATCAACAACGTGTTGGATTGGCACAAGCCATGGTACACGACCCGGACATTCTTATTCTCGATGAGCCAACCATTGGCCTTGATCCTATTCAAATTATAGAAATTCGCAAGTTGATTCAAGACTTAGCCTCAACACATACTATAATCCTCAGCTCACATATTCTTCCTGAAATCACACAAATATGTCAGAGAGTCATCATCATAAATGAAGGAGAAATTTCAGCTGTCGACTCCCTAGAAGGCTTGACCGCTTCAATGAGAAAAAGTGAGCGCCTCTCTCTAACAGTAAGAAACTCCAACGATGATATAGAGAAAAAATTAAATTCAATAAACCAGGTAATTTCTGTTGTGCCCGGGGAGGAGAACCAGTTTTTCATTGAATGCACATTGAACTCCAATCTTCAAGATGAGTTCGCGCGTCTGACTTTAGACAACCAATGGGGTCTTATCGAAATCAAACCAATTTCTATGACTCTTGAAGATGTCTTCCTCAAACTAACTATCGAAGAAAAGGATGTGGTGGCATGAGGAACGTATGGATCATTGCAAAAAGGGATTTAGGATCATTTTTCAACTCCCCAATTTTTTACGTAGTCACCACGGTATTTTTAATAATATATAGTTTTATATTTTTTAATATCCTAAACTTCTTCAGCTTCCAAAGTTTGCAAGCAGGTCAACTCCAAGCTATGGGAATGAGTCTGAACCTAAATGAAATGGTTGTTGAACCCAGCTTGCAAAACATGTCGGTGATCCTATTGATGATCATCCCCGTTATCACCATGCGTAGTTTTGCAGAGGAAAAAAAGACGAAAACATTCCGCCTCTTGCTTTCCTCTCCCGTGCCTCTTAGAGAAATAGTTTTCGGGAAGTTTATGGCATGTATGATTGTGGTGACAGTGATGATTTTGATCTCATCTTATTCTATCGGATTCCTTTTTCTACTTGGAGAGCCTGAGTTTGGCCCGATTATTACAGGTTATGCTGGAGTTGTTTTGATGGCAGGTTGTTATGTGTCAGTGGGTGTCTTCGCTTCCTCCTTAACAGATAATCAAATTGTCGCGGCTGTTTTGACATTCGGTTTTTCCTTGTTCATGTGGGTTATAGGCTGGGGCGCTCAAGCAGCAGGAGCAACTACTGGACAAGTTCTACAATTTCTTTCCATTGTTGACCATATGGAACGTTTCTTAAAGGGTATAGTGGATACCAGCGATCTGGTGTATTACCTGAGCTTTATTCTGCTTAGTCTTTTCCTCTGTAACCGCGTATTGGATTCCAATAGATGGAGATGAGGGAATGAAAAAACTAGCACCAATAGCAGGATGGCTTGCATTTATAATAGGTTTTGCCGCTCTGTTTATATATATCATCCTTCCTGAGCTCAAAAGCGTATCGAGCTCTCTAGCAATCGTATCCCTGCTTAACGGAATATTTTTCTTAGTTGTTGAGGGACCAAGATTAAAGCAGAAGCTTTCATCTCGTTCTGCTCTCTATGGCACTAACACTATTATCTTGACCTTCATCTTCTTGGGTATATTAATATTTGTCAACCTGCTTGCCTTCCGCCATAAACATCGTTTCGATTTCACAGAAGGTGGCTACTTCACCCTGGCAGCTCAAACCAAAAAAATCATTTCAAAACTTCCTCGCGAGGTGCAACTCACTGCTTTTTTTCAGACTGAGTCTTCTGAAAAAATTGCATTTTCTAACTTGATAGATGGTTATCTTGAGCAAACCGATAAAATTAAACTGAAATATATTGACCCAGACAAAAATCCCGCTATTACAAAGCAATATGGGGTTACTACCTATGGGACTATTTCCCTGGAAAGTGGTACTAAGGAAACCAAAATCCAAAAAACCACCGAGGAAAACATCACCAATGCATTACTAAAAGTAACCCGCGACCAACAGAAAGTTATATATTTTTTGGAGGGGCACAACGAAAGAAAAATAAATAGTACTGATAATGAAGGGTACGCTACCGCCAAAAAAAATCTTGAGCAAGACGGCTTTATCGTAAAAACACTGCTTCTGCTCCAGTCGGGGGAAATCCCAAAAGATGCCTCAGTACTGATCATCCCGGATCCTAAAAAAGCTCTTCAGGATGAAGAGAAAAAAATCATTGACAACTATTTGAGCAAAGGGGGTGCAGTGTTCATGCTTATCGACCCTAAATCCTCACCTAGAGTGGAAATTTTTCTTAAAAAATGGGGTATTGCGCTTGGAGATAACATCGTTATCGATCCCATGTCAAAACTTTTTGGAGGTGATTTTGCAGCCCCCGTAGTGAATCAATATACAGCTCATAAAATTACCAGCGACTTTGTTCTGGCAACTATATTCCCAACTATTAGGTCGGTCCAAGAGGTTCCTGTATCGGGAATCACTACTACGGAACTTTTGAAAACCGGGGTTAATAGTTGGGCAGAATCGGATTTTAGTTCTGGAACCGTGAAATATGATGAAGGCAAGGATACCAAGGGACCGATTTCCGTGTCAGTCATTGCTATAAAAAATCCAGATGAAAATAAACCTGCTCTAAAATCTAAGCTTCTAGTGGTGGGTGATGCGGATTTTGCCAATAATCGCTATACTAACTTTTCCGGGAATGGCGATTTCTTTCTTAATGCTGTTTCATGGCTAGCTGAAGAGGAGCAATTGATCTCGATTCGTCCAAGAGAAAGAAAGAGTACTCCTATTCAAATGACTCAGTCACTGGGGAACACAATATTTATAATGGGTATTATTATTTTTCCAGGCCTAATTGCTGCAATAGGAGTTCGCATCTGGTGGCGGAGGCGTCGACTATGAAATTTAAAGGAACGGTCTTTATGGCGGCTGTGTTCCTTACTTTGATTGTTTATTATTTTTTCGTTGACCTGCCCGCGGAACAAAAAGAAAAAATCGCAAAAGAGCATGCTGAAAAACTCATCCCGATTGAAGAGAAAAAAGTGGTTGAGTTTTCCCTGACCAGCAATGGTGAACCAATATATTTAAAACGCAAAGCTCAACATAAATGGGGTCTTATTCGTCCTTTGCCGGCACCTGGTGACTCCACTGAAGTAGAGTCCTTTATATCACAAATCAAAAGTTTAAAAAAAATTCGAGTTGTAGAAGAACAACCCAAAGACCTTTCCATTTACGGTCTGAATCCTCCATATGCCAAAATCTATTTCAAGTTTGAGAACAACAGTGAAGAAACCTTATTAGTCGGAAATGAAACTCCTCTAGGGGGCAGTCTCTATTTCAAAAGGGGAAACCGCCCCTCTGTATTGATGGCCGCTTCTTCCCAGTCACATTTTGAAAAATCTACCTACAGTTTTCGCGATAAAACTCTACTCAACTTCAATACAGGTTCGATTCAAAGGATACAAGTTCTAAGAGAAACAAACTCCTTGGAGTTAAAAAAAACAGACGAGACCTGGGAAATATTGGGAGATATCCGTACACAGGGAGACAAAGATACCATCATGAACTTTCTCCAGTCTATTCAATTTTCCCGAGTCAAAGAATTTATCAACGAGAACCCTGACGCTCTTGAACCATATGGCTTGAGTGCACCAAAGCTGAAACTAATTTTAGAAAATGATAAAACCCACGTACTTTCTCTGGGCAATCTCAAGGAAGGCAAGGGATATTTTGCCAGAGTCAGTGATTCTAAAAATATCGTGCTAGTAGAACCTCGACTGTTTGAAATACTTTCCCAAAAAACCGTAGAGTTTCTAGATAAAACATTACTAGAGTTTAAGGAAAAAGATATTCTAGAACTGGTTCTGCAGTCTGAAAACGAAACCATTCGCATTACCCAAGGAGATAATAACAGCTGGAATATTATAAGCCCGATAAAAACTTCTACCGACCTATCAACCATTAATAGCCTGCTCTTTGATCTCAAAGAAGCCAAAATCAATGATTTCATAAAAACCTCAAAGGATATCGACGAAACATTTGGCCTGAATATTCCGCGAAGATCTCTTAGTATAAAAGAAAAAGCCTCAAGAACCTGGACTCTGCAATTAGGCAATCAGTCTAACGATGGTCAGTGGGTGTTTGCCAAACGAGCCAGCGAACCAAATGTATTTTCAATTTCAAAAAAAGTCGTCAACAAGCTATTTCGCAGCCTTCATGAATTACGGAATAAGAAGCTGCTGAAGTTTTCAAGTGATGAAGTAAATAAAATTTTGATAGAAACTCCAGACAAGCTATTCGAGTTGAATAAAAGCCAGTCTCAATGGAGCCTCATAAGACCTGAAGTAATCAAGACTGAACATATTGGTAATGATCTGATTTGGGCTCTTAAAGGATTAGAGTTTCATTCTACTGTAACGCCTTCTTTGGCCGCCAATATCTCTGGACTAAATAAACCTTCATTCACCATCCGCCTTTTTAAAAATGGTCAGGAAAAAGTTGCGACCTTAAGGGTCGGGAAGCTTTTTGAACCAGAACAGGAATATCTCGTCGAAACCGGTAATCTACAATATCGGGTTAAAAGTAAGTTTTTAGACTCCATCCCTCTTAGCCTGGGTAAATTCAAGCTCAAATAGTCATTTTAAAATCAATATCGATAAGTAAACACCTGTTTTACTTACCCACCTCATCTTGTAATATGCTTACTCTGGTCACACATCATAGAGTAGTCAATTATAAAAAAATATAATCATATTTTTCCAAAAGTCCATAAACATAAGTAAAAAAAAGGGTTATAAGATTTTTTTGATTCAATTCAAATATATGCTTGACAGACACAATATGTAGTGGTATTTTTTCGAAAGCATACAATATATAAGTAGCTGTTCCTAAGGTTAGGTTTATGAGATTATATTTTTCGTAAAAGAAAATGAGTTGAGATTAGCTTCAGATCTTCCAACGGCGGGTTACTAAAAAAAGTTGGTTCCATAGCAATGAATAAAACGCATTCTAAATTCGATTTTTTGAAAGTAATCAATGGCATGCGTACCAGTGTCAAATCCCTTCTCAAACCTCCAAATGTACCGAGCGCCAGCCGAATCCTCAGTTCAATGTCGGCAGATGATATCTATCCAATTGGCGTAAAATGGAATCCTTTTTTAGCTCTGAGTTTTACCCAGAAAAATAGTAGCCCGCCTCCTTTCTTTAAAAGGCCGCGCCCCGTCTTTTTATGATCTTACAGGTATTGGTAGTATTTGCCTCCATGTCAAGGACGGTTAGTTTAAAACATCCACTTAAATCTTGAAGGACGGGGCGTTAACCTAATTTCTCTTTTTCCTCTCGTGTTTATTTCAATCGCTGTACACTTCTCACATGCTTATAATCTCTTTCGAATAAACTGAGGAATACGTTATGAAAAAAGACGGATCAGCTATTCTCGTTGCCTGCAAAGGTGACTATCTTCCTCAGTATGCTCACAAAGGTGATGCCGGTGCTGACTTAAAAAGTGCAGAAACTAAAGTCATTAGCCCGCGGACGCGAGAGTTGGTCGCTACCGGAGTAAGCCTTGAACTTCCAGATGGCTATGCAGGTTTGATATGGCCACGCAGTGGACCCGCAGTTAAGCTGGGGCTCGATTGTGGTGCCGGAGTAGTTGACTCACATTATAGGGGTGAAATTAAAGTTCTTTTATTCAACCACTCCGATAATGAAATACGTATCCAGTCAGGAGATCGCATCGCTCAGCTGATAATTCAAAAAGTAGAGACCGTCAAATTTATAGCCAGCAAACAGTTGAGTGAAACAGAACGTAATACCGCAGGTTTTGGTTCCACGGGAGACCTACCTTCTTCAAACTCAAGTCAATAACTATTGTATTTTTTGACCTTGCAGGTCAACACTATTTAAAGTTTTTTTGCTATATATTAAATACCATAATTAAAATTATGGTATTTAACGAGTTCAACCCATAGCTTTAATATTTTCAAATAAAGTCTGACTTTTCTTTATAAAGGAGGAATCTGGTTACCCTCACAGACTAAAAATCAGATATAATAGATTCACTTTTTTAAATAATATTTTTTTGAGCATCGCATGGGATTACTAGCTTGGATACAAAAACAATTTGGCATTCCAATAAATATGAACAACGACAGTGTTCAGGGGTCAACTTCTGAAAAGAGAGGTGAGTTCAAGGTCCTACGCATACAGCCAACCCCTAATCCAGACGCCTTTCAATTTATCTTAAACAGCAAGATTATTGAGAGAGGCACAAAAACTTTTGACGCCTCTGATGATGGAATTGAGGATCCGATGGCCAAAGCCTTGTTTGGTATTTTTGGTATGCAAAGTATTTTTATCAAAGAAAACTTTATCACTGTAACCAAGTCTACTACTGTCGGTTGGCACACGATAATGGAAAAAATTGGTGGTACGATAGAAGCTCATTTGAACTATTATGAAAAAGGAGATGACACAAACGGAAACAAAGACGTCCATCCCGTTTTAGAAGGCTTCAACAAAGAAGATTTTTTCAATTATAAGGATGACCGTAAAACCGAGGTAATTAATGCCCTACTGGATGTTGCTATTCGTCCTGCCCTGGCAAATGATGGAGGTGGGATCAATTTAATCTCTGTGGAAAATAAGACCATTAAAGTCCACTATCAGGGAGCCTGCGGTAGTTGTCCTAGCTCAACAACTGGAACTCTCCAGTACATAGAACAATTCCTTAAAGAAGCTGTCCATCAAGATATCGAAGTTCAAGCAAGCTGACTGTCCACAAATAAAAATATTATAACTTCTATAACCATTCATTATCTGGTGACCGAGGAAAGTAGCTAAGCGCATAATCTAAAGCACTTTCTGGATCGGAAGCCACCTTGTACATATCTATAATATTTGGTTTCGCAAATCTTAAACCTATCATTTTTTCAAAAACTGAAATCAGTTCTTCATAAAATCCCTGAGTATTGATAAATATAAGAGGTTTATCGGTAAGGTTTAACTGGCGCATAGAGAGAATCTCTATGGCTTCTTCAAGAGTACCAATACCCCCAGGTAACACAATGAAGGCGTCTGATCTTTGGTCCATCATTGCCTTACGTTCCCGCATATCACGAGTAATAATCAACTCATCCGCTTCAGAATATGCAATATCTTTAGTTTTGAAAAATTCAGGTAGGACACCAATTACCTTTCCTTTCTCCTCGTGTACTCCTCGTGCCACGCAACCCATCAGCCCAATTGAAGCCCCACCATAAATCAAATCAATTCCTCTGCGGCCCAACTCTAGCCCTAGTTCAAAAGCTGTAGCTTTGAATATTTCATCCACCAATTCACTGGACCCACAAAAAACACAAATGGTACTAGGTTTATTCATCGCAACCAACAGTTTCCGCAAAACAACAATTTTTCAACCTCCATCAACTGCTGAATAAAGATTTTGGTACTCATTAATTGCATAACGGTCCGTCATTCCAGAAACATAGTCACAGATACGCCGGTCCAAGGAGCCTCTTTGAGCATTTTTCTGAACTGGCTCCGGAAGAAGCCTTGGCATTTTTTTATAAGCCTTAAAGATTCCCTCAAGAGTTAATTCAGCTTTAAACTCCATACGTAAAACTTTGCGGTGGGAGTACATATTTTTATGGAGAAATTGCTTTAATTCTTTGTTTTTTTCAGAAACCTCTGCTCCAAATGCTGCAATACGGATAGGCGCATGACGCACATCATCCGCCGTACTAACCCGATAATACTCGAGGTTATTAAGTGTATTCTGGCTAAAATCGCTGATGAGTTCATTAATGATGCTTCTAACCACCTGATATTTTTTTAACCTAAAATCCAGACCGGTATATTGTTCATCAAATCTTTTTTCATTCTCTTTCCAGAGAGCCACTTTTCTTAACTGATCCAAATCAAGCAACTCTGAGGTGATCCCGTCATCCAGGTCATGAGCGTTATAGGCTATTCCATCTGCAAAGTCAGCAACCTGACCTTCCAGAGAGGGGAAGCGTACCGACTCATCAGAAGTAATGGGGTTGTCTGAGTCTTGAGAGTGTTTACTAATGCCTTCCATAACTTCCCAAGTCAAGTTGAGCCCATCGAAATCTGGATACCTTTTTTCAAGCAGTTTAACAATTCTCAAGCTCTGACGATTGTGCTCAAAACCACCAGACCCTTTCATCAGCCGGTTCAACACACTTTGCCCTGTATGTCCAAAAGGAGGATGGCCTAAATCATGAGACAGGGCAATAGCTTCCGTAAGGTCTTCATTTAACTTTAAAGATTTACAGATAGAGCGCGCGATTTGCGCAACTTCAAGAGAATGGGTTAGACGGGTCCTATAATAGTCACCTTCATGATAAACAAAAACCTGGGTTTTATATTCCAGTCTTCTAAAGGCAGATGTATGGATGATACGATCTCGGTCTCTTTGAAACCGAGTTCTGTGTATGTGTTCCTCTTCCTGATACTGGCGCCCTTTACTTTCGCCACTTTTCATCGCGTAAGGAGCAAGGGAACTTTTTTCAATTTTTTCCAAATCTTGTCGCTGGATCAAAGTGCGACCTGATTTTTAGAAGAGCTTCTCACACGCAAAATACTATTGCCTCCGTGCCCCAAAGAATATTTTTTGCTCTGCTCACTAATCCAGTATACAGCTTAGTGGGCAACTATCATTTTATATCACCTTACCAAAATGCGGAATCACAGTGTCAAGTCATCAGTAAGCTGATCCCAATCCGTTCCTTCTACTTCTTCCTGAGTGATGGGCCCCATAATCATGAATTTTTTGGTTTCATCAGGACTAAGAAGAAACTCTTTAAAATTAATTTCATTCCCCTCATTCGAACCAGCTTCCATCATGGCATGCATTTCCTTAACTTGTTTACCTATATCAGCACTTCCATAGTTGGAGTTACCATCATGTTGGTTTAATGATACACCAAAAATCTGATCAAAATTTTTGACTATAGAATCTTCCGCTAAACCAAGCTTATTGTTAACTGAACGAAAATATTCCCTATAGAGGTCGTAATGTATAAAACGGTACTGACTTATTTTGTTCGCTTCCAAATAGTCTTCGGATGCCAACCGATACTGGCCTTCCCTAATATAAATCCTTCCTCGAAAAACCCGAGCAAGAAAATGCTTTGGATTCAAACTTAATACCATATTCAAATTCAACAAAGCTATCGCCTGTTTTTTCTCGTTCGCACTAAAAATAGCCTGATTAAAATGCCGGCGCACCTCTGTATCTTTATTTTCAAGAAAGTGAAGAATAGACTCAAGTACTGGAAAAAGAAACTTCCCAAGCTTGAACCCAGCAAGGGAAATTAAGTGATTAACTTTTTTAAACCTCACAAATACACCACGATCTATAAAACCCTTTAGGAATACAAAAGCACCCCTGTTAAAAAAACTTTAATCTAATGGATAACCAGATTCTAACCAAAATTATGGTAAGGGTCAACCTGTCTAGGAAATTGAACGAAACCACAAATAATAATGATAAATCAATATCTTGAGTCTAATATTAAATTTTTGGTTATCAAAAAATAGCTCAAAACTCTAAATTGAGTAAAAGATGCCTTATTTCTTCTTGCAAAAGCAACTCAGAAAATCGAGGTGGCACCCAATTGAAAACACGTAATCGCATATTTTTATTGATCTTACGCATATTTTAATATATTTTTTTAATGTGCAATGTCCTAATTGTGGTTATATTTCATTTAAGCAAGAAAAGAATTGCGGCAGTTGTGGCCACATTCTTACTAGAGCCGAAGCCTTATCTGCGTCCCTTTTTCGCAATGATTCTTTTACCATTTTTCTAAGCTCGAAAGCTGCCGAAAAAGAACAAGATGGAACATGTTTATCCTCTTCCCAAGTCCATGATGAAATTCCGGTTATAGAGCCCTCGCAAAATTCTTGGAAAAATTTGGAGCATAATCTAGACGACTTTCTTCTTAACTTATCCGATGCTGAGAAAGATAACTCAGAAGCAACCTTAAAATCAGATAGTCCCAAACTAGAAGTCAC
>MDSW01062070.1_pt1 | contig 10129 bp, 10 predicted proteins | sample 811171 | NCBI WGS metagenome assembly MDSW01 (sample SAMN05326641, study PRJNA326480) | marine metagenome | isolation source: seawater | place: Atlantic Ocean: North West | collected 2012 | reverse complement strand
GCGGTTTTTGCTTTTGTAACGCTCATCGGTTTACTTGGCTTGACGCTGTTCTTGAAAAGGGAGAAAGAGATAGAATCGCCGTTGTGGGTTTCAAAGAACGATGATGTCGCTCTTCCTGATGCAGATTATGATTCTTCAGTCAAATTGCAAAAGCCTACTGGATGGTCAAATGATCAGTACCGTCTTTGGCTTGAAAGTGAAATGCCAGATGGTTGGACATTGGTGCAATGGGTCGCGTTTAGTGATGAACAGATTGAACTTCTTGAGCATCAAGAAAAAGAAAAGAAAAGAGATTCGTTAAGTGAAGAAAGAGTGTGAAAGAAATCTTCTTCCGGAGCAACACTCTTACGATAGATTTTGATATTGAAAATTCCTTTTTTTCTAAACGATAGACTGCGGCTTTACGAGTGAAAACATGCTCTTGCAATGGGCCACTGCGGCGCTTATAGGGCGCAGTATAGCGTTTTTCCGCCCAAAATACTATATACCGGACTAAAGTGTCAATTATCGGAGGTAATCCAAAATGTCTGATAAAAAATACTTTGTTCTCATGGAGAACGGAAAAGATACGAGCCAGGTTTTTGCTAGCAAACAACCCCGTGGCGCAGCCCTCAAAGCTGCAACCCGCGGACATACGAACATACGCCTACGTGAGCGTGGCACCAAGCGTGTCCACGTCTTTACTGGCAGCATTAGCATGGTTCCAAAGCCAGCTAATGGACCTGCTTGGCTTCCTGACAAGATCAAGAAGGCCAACGTCAAGAAGTCCGGAATCGAACACCTTTGATTTCATATCGACTTGATAGTCAGTTCTTCAAACTTGAAACATCGAGTTTGTTCCCGTAAGGGTCGCCGCTTCATTTCTCTCTTCGGAGAGATTTGAAGCCTCATCTCTCTTTCTTCAAAGGCCATTTCGCAATCCATAGCGAAAGCCAAATCATTCCAACTTGGATGCTTGCTCGAACGATATGTCCTGTCGTTGAAAAATTTGTTCCGCCAACGGTAATGTCATTGACCCACATATTCAGATTCGCCCAATACACAAGGACAAGAAATACAGCTGTTGAAAATGCTGCCCTCCTTCTCGAAATTGGTACGATTAGCCCCACGCCAAGAATCACTTCAACAAGTCCACTCAGATAAACCCAAAATTCGGGAAAACCGAGAATTTCCGGGACGATGGGTGTAAAAAAACCGGTATTGGTGAAATGTTGAATTCCTACCCAAGCCAGTGCACTACCGAATACAATGGCAGACAATGCACGTGCACTTTCGTACGCTTTTGACACAAAGATCGCCTCAGTAGCGTACTTTCTGGCGTGTCAGAGTTCGCCAAATTCGCTGGAGAGGGTCATAGTATCGGTCGACAACGCGTTCTTTCAACTGAATGATTGCATCGTCGGTTATCTGAATGCCAGCAGGACAAACTTCGGTACAACATCGAGTGATGTTACAATATTCAATTCCAAATTCCTTTTTGATTTCAGGAACTCTGTCTTCGAGATCCAGTGGGTGCATCTCATATTGAGCAAGGCGAACGAGATTTCGAGGACCAGCAAAGTCATCGAACATGGCATGGTCACGAAGGACGTGGCACGTGTTCACACAGAGGAAACATTCGATACATTCACGGAATTGTTGAACCCTGTCTGCTTCCATTTGGTTAAATTCCCAGTTCATTTCTTCTGGTCCTTTAATCGGTTTAATTTTTTGAGCCATTTCGTAGTTCCACGAAACATCTGTCACCAAATCCTTGACGTGAGGAAAGGCTTTCATCGGACGAATTTCAATTGGTTGCCCTTCAGGGGTTTCAGCAACAACATCACTCATACGAGTCATGCATAACAATCGTGGACGCCCATTGATTTCTGCTGAGCATGAACCACACTTGCCTGCCTTGCAATTCCAACGAACCGATAAATCAGGTTGCTGTTCATATTGAATGCGATGTACACAATCCAAAACGACCATGCCTTCATCGAGTTCAATAGTAAAATCTTCGAGAGCAGCCTCTTCACCTTCTCCACGAAGAATTTTGAAATCTTGTTTCTTACCTTTGAGAGTCATTACTCTTCACCTCCGGCTTGTTCTGCAGCACGTTCAGCAATCATCGTTTTCACTTCTTTAATGGCGTCTTTAAGGTCGGAACGCATTTCTTCTACAGGTTCTTGGCGTATCTTGATTTCACCATCTTCCATGTAAACAATGTTGACTATCTTGCCCCATTTTTCAATTTCACCAGGGAAATCTTCACGGGTATGGCCACCTCGACTTTCTTCTCGAGTAAGAGCTGCAAGGGTTGCAGCAACAGAAACATCAACCATATTTTTGAGATCGAGTGCTTGGTGCCATCCAGAGTTATATTTCCGAGAGGTACCAGGGAAACACTTCGATTGACGCTCATCAAAGGCCTTCAAATCCTCCATTGCCTCGGTCATTTCTTCCTTCGTTCGGATAATGCCTACCTTGGCTTGCATCATGTCACGCATGCCATCATAGATGAGTCCTGGATTTTCGCCTTCTTCTCTTTCAAGCGGTGCGAGCATGACTTCAATTGCAGATTGTACCTGTGCATCATCGATACTCGGTTGAGCAAGGTCCTTCGCTCGCTTCGAAGCGAACTCTCCAGCACGTTTTCCAAATGTGATAAGGTCAGAGAGAGAGTTTCCACCAAGGCGGTTCGCTCCATGCAAACCAGATGCAACTTCGCCACAAGCGTAAAGCCCGGGGACGTTGCTTTCTTGAGTCTCAGCGTTGACACGCACGCCACCCATGACATAGTGTGCTGTTGGTCCAACTTCCATTGGTTCTTTGGAGATGTCAACACCTGCTAATTCTTTGAATTGGTGATGCATCGAAGGAAGTTTCTTCAAAATGGCTTCTTCTCCACGATGTGAAATGTCGAGGAAAGCACCACCATGAGGGGAGCCACGTCCTGCTTTAACTTCTGAATTGATGGCCTTAGCCACAACGTCTCGAGTAAGTAATTCAGGAGGTCGACGAACTGTGGCTAGTTTTCCTGAAACGACTTCTTCAACCCATTGATCTGATTCTTCAATCGAGTCAGCATGGTCGCCGGCAAACATTTCAGGAACATAATCGAACATGAAACGCTCGCCTTCTGAATTGGTTAATCGTCCACCTTCTCCGCGAACACCTTCGGTCACCAGAATTCCTCGAACTGAGGGTGGCCAAACCATACCGGTCGGGTGGAATTGAACGAATTCCATATCTCTTAATTCAGCTCCAGCCCAGAGAGCAAGAGCATGCCCATCGCCAGTGTATTCCCATGAACCAGAGCAGACAGACCAGCAGCGTGTGATTCCACCAGTTGCAAGAATTACAGATTTACCGGAGAAGGCATGGAAGTCACCATCAACTCGCGTATAAGCGACACACCCGGTCACTCTATCACCTTCTTTGAGCAGGTGTCGAACGGTGTATTCCATGAAGATATCAATTCCTTCGTGAATACCCCTTTCCTGTAAAGTTCGAATAAGTTCCAAACCCGTAGCATCTCCAACGTGGGCGAGTCTTGGGAAAGTGTGTCCTCCGAAGTTTCGCTGATTGATTGTATTTTCAGGAGTGCGGTCAAAGACTGCACCCCATGTTTCCAGTTCACGAACTCTATCGGGCGCTTCTTTGGCATGGTATTCAGCCATACGCCAGTCTGCAAGCCACTTACTTCCTTTCATGGTGTCATGAAAGTGAACTTTCCAACCATCACGGGGATCGGCATTTTGTAAGGCAGCAGCACAACCACCTTCGGCCATAACCGTGTGTGCTTTACCAAGCAAAGATTTGGTGATAATTGCAGTTTTTGCACCACTTCTTGCCGCTTCAATTGCGGCTCGGAGGCCAGCGCCACCTGCGCCGATGACGATAACATCGTATTCGTATTTCTTGTATTCTTCAGTCATTTCCATCACCTCAAATTACAAACAGCGCCATATCGCTCAAATATCCTTCACTCACGGCTAAAACCCAAAGGTCGCCAAAGAAGACAAAAATCAATGAAGTCCAAAACCAGAAACCGTGTGAGCGATTCAAAACACTGATGCTTCCAAATAACTTACCACGAATTCGACTGATACCGGTAGTCCATCGGTCTAAAGCCCCACCAGCGAGATGCCGGAGTGCATGGCATGATGTGACATACATGGTCAAAAGAAATGCTTCAATTCCCATTACAAAAGTTCCGATAGACATTCCATAGCCATCGTCAAAGTGTAGCGTGTGCGTAACATCCCACCACTTAATGACCAAAATAATCATTGCAGCATAGAGGAAATAGCGGTGAAGATTGTTAATGATAAACAGTCGCTTTTCACCTTTGTAACCGAGTGTTTTGTTGATGTCTGGCTCATCAACCCAGCAGGCAGTAGGGCTTGCAAAGAATGTCCGATAGTATACGCGACGCATGTAATAGCAAGTGCCTCTGAATCCGAATGGAATCCACAGCACCAGTATTGCCGCATTGACCCAACTTGGAGCATCTGTCTCTCCCCATTCCTTAAGTCCGAATAATTCCCATTCGAGAACGTTCGGAGAAAAGATTGGTGACATCACCTTTGAACCTTCGAGTTCGTAGGAAATCGATTCTGGGAAGAGGAATAATCGCCATGCAGTATAGAGCATTGCAGCTGTAAGGCCAATCCCCATAGCCAACGGTTGCTTCAACCAATTGTCAATACGATTTGTACGACCCAGCCCGTTAAGAACTGGAAGTTTAATGCCTTCACCCATGGTTTTCACCGGCAACCGCACTGGCTGCTAAATTGCTCTACTCCGCTGGGGTCTTTGAGGTTCACGCATCAACCGCCTGTTGTTCAAGGAATGAAAAACCTTCATCGAAAACGGTTTCATTTGCCCAATAGGTCTTGGATTGCCACGCAAGAACTCCATTTTCAGCAATAACTTGCAATGTTGGAGTACCCGGGTTTCCATATGCGGAGTAAATTGATGCGCCGGTATTTTCGCCAGTGCCAAACTCATAGGCCTGAGTGTCTGATGTTGGAAGAGCAATGGTCCATGGAGTGTAGTGCGACGATCCATCTCTTGACCCGAAGACATCCATAACATCATCCTGAGATTCAAATTCACCCCAGCGGTGAACACTAACAATGGTGATATTGGAATCGCTTAATTCCCCATTGTCCATTTTCTCTCGAATCATGTCAGTCCAGTCGTGACATCCTGTGCAACCCGAACCAATCCACAAGAGCATGACTGGGCCATTTTTGAGTTCTTCTTCCAAGTCAAAGACACTGCCTCCGTCTTCGTTTCGGTCCAATGTACTCGATTCAAAAGTCAGTTCAAATGGAAGGGGTTTCTCTGCATTTTCAGATTCGATGTTGGAAGTTTCCATTTCAATGCAGCCAGGAGTAAGCAAGGCAGCAGTCAACAGTGCGAAAATAATTTTACGCAACATGTCCGTCACCTGTTGGACCTTTTGCTGCTTGGGCTGGAGCAGGGTTACGTGGTTTAACCTTAGGGCGTCGAACATCTTGGAACCATGAGTCAACACCGTTCCAGTCTGCACGAATTCCAAGGTCAGCGAGTAATAATTTACTGCTGATTCGAGCACTTTCAAAAATTGTAGGCAGTCCACTTCCAGGATGGGTTCCGCCTCCGACAATATACAGGTTCTTTGCTTCTTCAAATCGGTTTTGAGGACGCTTCCAAAGCATTTGCTTAAGGTCGTGAGTGAGGTTAAACACTGCGCCTCGATAAATATCTGAAGCACCCCAGTCGTCTGGAGTGACAATGGTTTCTGAAACGATGTGGTCTTCGATATCATCGTATCCAAGTTTTGCAAGTTGCTTGATAATGAGATCTCGATAATCAGACTTGATGTCATCCCACACGATGGTGTCATGCGTGTTCGGAACAGGAACCAAAACGTAGACTGTTGAGTGGCCTTCTGGAGCGAGACTGTCATCAGTCATGCACGCGTTTTGAACGTAAACAGAGGGGTCATCCCATGTGAGTCGGTGATTGGTAATTTCTTCGAGGTTCTTTTCGTAGGATGAGGATGCAAAAATTTGATGATGTGGCAAATCATATTGTTTATCAACACCAAGATAGAGCATGAAGGTAGAGCATGAATAACCCTTTTTCTCGAGTTTCTTATTGGACCACTTCTTTCTCTTTTCATTGGGCACAAGTGTCGTCATTGCGTGAGCGAAGTCGGCATTAACAACGACTTTGTCGGCACGAATCTCTTTATCTTCTATTCGAACGCCTACGACTGTTTTCCCTTCATAAATTAAGGATTTAACAGGGGTGTTGCAATGAATCTTAACGCCAAGGTCTTCGGCAATTTCACCCATGCGTGCTGTGATACTTCCCAATCCGCCTTTTGCATGGAATATTCCGTGTTCATACTCGAGGAAAGCGAGAATTGTAAACAGTGAAGGGGCATGGAATGGACTCATTCCCAGATACTTGGTTTGAAAGGACATGGCAAGCCGAACTCGCTCATCGTCGAAGTGCTTACTCAGGTCTCCAGCAACACTTGCCCAAGGTTTCAGAACGGTCGCAACACGAATTGCTCTCTTTGTCAATACATTGAGAGGGCTTGTCCAAGGAGTTTGCAAGCATTGTTTTGAAAGGTTGAGCTTTTTGCGGTTTTGAGTAACATAGTTTTTGAAACCGTTGGCATTTTTATCGCCAGCCAGTTCACGGATTCTTTCGGTCATTTCCTCAAGATTACTTGTCGCATCGATGTGACCTCCTGCGCCAAATACGAGGCGATACATTGGGTCAAGTGGCATTAATCCCAGTTCTTTGTGAGCGTCCAATCCAATTGCTTGGAAGATCTCTTCGATGACTTCAGGATAGTGGAAGAAAGTCGGACCTCTGTCAAAAGTATAACCATCTTTGTGGATGAGTTTGGTTCTGCCTCCAACTTTACTTTCTTTTTCTAAAACGGTAACGTCGACGCCGGAATGGGCGAGCAGCAGTGCACTTGCGAGGCCTCCAGGGCCAGATCCAACAATGATTGCTGTAGGTTTAGTCATTTCAGCCATAGTGCGATGTCCAATATTCAACATATAAAGAACCGTTTGTTCCCTTGAAATTGAGAATGAAATATTTCGTCTAAAACATGACTCCCGAGTTCCTTCTCATCATTCAATAAGCATGATAAGGGTCGCGAGAGTGGGCGTGTTACAGCCTTGAGTTGTGCGGTGGAATTATGTCCGATTGGAGTACAAAGAATCCTTACATGACTCAAATTACTGAGAATTATATTCTCAACGGTGAAGGTTCACGAAAGGAAACTCGTCACATTGTGTTTGCATTGGGCGATTCCGGTATGGATTACAAAGTAGGCGACGCTCTTGGAGTTGTTTCTGAAAACCCCCCTCACATTGTTGAAGAAATTATTCAGCTTCAAGGATGGGATAGGGATCAAATTGTCGAAACTCACAATGGCGAGCGAGACCTTTACACTGCACTAAAGAAAGATTTTGAAGTTCACATGGCAAACAAAAAGTTTGTACAGTCACTCGCAGGCAAAGTTGTTTCATCAGGAATGAAAATCTCCCTCAAGATTGTCGCTCGTAGTCGCTCCAGCGACCAGTGGGAGTCTTCTGAATCTTCAGCCAATCCACCAGGCCTCGCTTCAAGTATAGCAAGCGATGACCCTTCTTCTAAAGTCGAAGCATTACTTGGCGACGAAAAAGCGATTGAAGATTACTTGTGGACTCGAGATTACATCGACATAATGAATGAATTCAATGTCAAATATTCTCCAGAAGAATTTTTCGAATTGGTGGGAAGACTCAAACCTCGTCTCTATTCGATTGCTTCTTCTCACGACGCTCATCCGGGATTTGTTGAACTGACAGTTGGAATTGTCCGATTTGAATATCACGACCGGCCTCGAGGAGGGTTGTGCACACTCTACATGGCTGACGAAATTGACACTTCAGGCCAACCTATTGGAGTCTTTATGTCTCCAACAAAATCCTTTATTTTACCAGAAGACAAAGATGTAGACATTATCATGGTGGGGCCTGGAACCGGAATTGCTCCATTCCGTGCTTTCATGGAACAGCGAGTTTTTGACGGAGGAAAAGGCCGAAACTGGTTATTCTTCGGCGATCAATCATCGAAGACTGAGTTTTACTACAAGGAACAAATCGAAGGCTGGATGGACAGTGGTGATCTCTACCGTTTCACAACGGCTTGGTCACGTGACCAAGCAGAGAAAATCTATGTTCAACATCGCCTCAAAGAACACGGCGAAGAGATTTGGCAATGGTTCGAGAACGGCGCCTATTTCTACATCTGCGGTGATAAGACCTACATGGCGAAAGACGTTCATCGCGCCTTAATCGAAATTGCAATGGAACATGGTGGAATGTCTGAAGACGATGCAACTCACTTCATTGGAACGACCATGATGAAAGAACAGAAGCGATACTTACGTGACGTCTACTGAATCGTTGCTTTTTTCAAAATAAAAAAGGCCCCCATTCCCTCCAAAGAAGGAACAGGGGCGGCTCTCCAAATCATTCAGATTTGGTGTTTACTCAAATCGAAGTATTGTTTTCACTCTTCGCTTGCATCATCTGCAGTGGCAATCATTTCATCGATCTTCATGCCCATAAGAGCACCAATACCAATAACGATACCATCAACAAGCCAAGGAACAGTTACTGCCATCGCATCTCCAGTGCCGTTCATGAGCATGGATGCCATGTCTGAAGCGGATTCAAAGTTCACGATACCAGCCAAGGCCATTACAGCAATTGGCATTGCCCAATCATTGTCTGTTTTGGCATGGATTTGACCAAGAATTGCACCAGCAGCAATTAATCCACCAACGACCCACATTGCTTCAGTCATCGTGTAACCAGCCATATATGCTTCTTGACCATTAGGGAATGCAGTTTCATATGTGATAAACTCCGGTTGTAAATTAACCATCAAAATCGCAGCAAGAACCGCACCAACAATTTGTGTGATTAAGCGAATAATGGTGCTTGTCCACATACTTTGGTCAGTCAAATCGTCAGAAGTCATAGCATGCATCCATGTTACAGGTGGCAAGATGTGAGCTCCTGAGAATGCCATCCAAGCGATTCCAAGTGCCAGCATTCCGCCGAGCGTTGCCATTCCCAATCCAACTAAGGCTGTTCCATCGGCAGTAGCTACTGTAATGCCCATGATCAACCATGTGACAGCAAAAGCGCCGCCAAGTTCAGTCATTATATCTTTCATTTTCATTTCCATTTTTTTTCCCCTCCTAAGAGTTAACTGCTAATTTTTTTACATAGTATATAACTCGCGGGGGGTTGAAAACCGCAAAAAAAGCGTTTTTAAGGGGTTTTTTCCGGGGCCGGTGTTGCTAAAAACACCTGCTTTATTTTGGGTGCCTTCCCAGTTTCCTTCGGAAATTTTTTGGATTTTCCTCTATTCGAGACCAGCGACTGGAAGTGGAACACTGGTAACCGGAACTCCTTGTTCAATTGCCCGTTCTTCCATTCGTTTTGTCCAAATAGAATCGGGGCCTGGGAAAGAGAGCATGTGTGTTGCCCTTTCAAGCATCGTTCTTGCTAAAGTAGCTACAGCCTCCGGTCGTCCAGAATCATGAGCCGAGTTCGGGCGAGGTGCATTCCATGCTTCGGTAAAAACAGCAAGTTCGATGTTGTTGTTATTCGCCCAACGTTCTGCCAGATAATCAACTCCACTCGCTCCTCCAATAATGATGAGATCGGGATAACTGTTTGACTCCACCCATTGTTCAAGTTGTTCTTCAAGCCAAGAGTAGTCATAAAATTTTGAGTTACCACAAATGATTAGATTCACAATTCGCCCATCCTTATTCAAATCAATTCCTGCTAAGCGGTCGAGGGCCTCCGCTCCAGTTTGGTGTTCGCGCATCATGTCATCATCGCCGTCATATGATATCAAACTTGCGGAGTTTTTCTTGAAAATGAAAGAAAAATGGTGTTTTCTAACCGCTTTATGTAAAAAAATCTTCCAAAAAGAGGAGTTCGGAGAAGAAATATTACAGAACAAAAAATACATTTTTGTCTCGTTTGAACCGTTGGCATCATAGAGTAATTCCTCTTCGACTCAGTTATGGCATTCAAACGTGTACTCATTGCCAACCGTG